>Ga0209541_10016571_pt1 | contig 10884 bp, 13 predicted proteins | sample RifCSPlowO2_01_FD_184027 | JGI IMG/M metagenome (GOLD analysis project Ga0209541, IMG submission 184027) | Groundwater microbial communities from Rifle, Colorado - Rifle CSP2_plank lowO2_0.1 (SPAdes) (version 2) | ecosystem: Environmental > Aquatic > Deep subsurface > Groundwater | place... | reverse complement strand
AGCTAATGCTGTTATAGCCGAAGATTTGATGCTGAAATCATTAGAGCAGTGTGCCAAAGTTGAATTACAAAAAAGATTGCTAAAAACTATATCTTCTAAATCTAAGTTATCAGAGAAGAAAGCATACGAATTGAGCGAGCTAATAAAAGAGGGTGTAGCTAAAAGGCATGGATTATAAATGCTAATATTAGACACTAATGTTTTAATATCTGGGATTATCAAAGGCAAAGTTTTGGATATTATTTTTGAGCTATATGATAAAGGAGTTAAATTATTCTGCCCACAACTTGTATTAGAAGAGATTAAATTTAAATTACTTATAATTTCCAAGCAATCCAAGTTAAGTGAAGAGGCTGTTTTGTTTTTCTTTTCTAATTTATTCTCAGAATTTGTTAAACCCATTCCAAAAGAAGAATATGAGGAATTTATATCTGAAGCTAAAAGGATATCACCACACCTAAAAGATGCTCCATTATTTGCTTTATCCTTATCATTTGACAAAGCTCCAATTTGGTCAAGAGAACCAAGATTGAAAAGACAATCAGTTGTTAATGTATTAAATGATGAAGATGTTGAAGAGGTTTTTGATATAAAATTAGAATAAATCTTATGTTCAGGATTAATTAATAAATTAATATTATCTGTCTCTTGATTATAAGTTCCTGTGAAATCTGAGGAAGATGTATGAGATACAGTTGTTACATAAACAGAAAATCCTGATACTAAAAATATTAGAATTATTATACTACTTAAAAATAAATAATTTTTATTAATTTTTTTAATAAATTTAATTTTTTTTGAATTATTTTCTTTAAAATTTTTTCTTATTAAACCATTTTTACCGACTAAACTAATACCCTCTTTAGATGTAACTAATGCTCCAGCTTTTCCTTTTGTTGCCCTGCTCAATAAAATACCCATTAAATAAGGTCTGACATATTGATAGAAAACTTCTTTAGCAAGTTCTGCTTGATTTTTAAATTTATTTTTTGCCTCGTCTTTTCTTTTTAAAAATTCTCTATCAGCTTCTTTCTTTATAAGTTTGAAGAATTTGTCTAAAATTTTTTTATACCTTTCTCCCTTTTCAGAGTCCCATCTTATGATACACTTTCCTTTGCTAAGAAGTTTATCTGGGTTATGTGAACCTTTGGTATAAATTGCTACACCATCCTCTATAATTTTTAAATTCTTTTCTCTTACATCTCTTTCAAAATTAGCTTTCCCGGTTATATAAGAAAATTTTCCTACTTTATCCTTAATTTCTTTTTCTTTTTTAGGTTCAAATTTATTACTATATTTATCAAAAATTTCTTCCCACAAATTCCTTTCCCAACTAATGCCCCAAGGAAACTTTGTTGGAACTGTTTTGTTTTTCCAGTGTTTTTCAACTTCATTTAAAAAAATAGATTTAAACTCTTCTAATGAAATTTCATCTACATTAAGTTTCATCCTCAGTGCGGAAATCTGTTTATCTTTAATAGAAAAGATAGAATTATCTTTTAGTTTAATTTTGATTGTAGTGTCGTTATTAATTTTGTTTTCTTTAACAAATTCTTTTTTATTTTCAGTCATTTAAATTTAACCTCACTTGGATTAAACTCATATAAGTCATTCCAGTCAAACCATCCGCATTTGAAATTATCTAAGCTAATATTAGTCCTAAAACTTAGAGCTCGAGCATAATGGAATAATTGCGAGACAACAGAATCAAAATTTTCTTTAGAGGCATATGGCTTAAAATCTAGAATGTAAATTTTGCCAAATTTAACTTGCAAGATATCGATATGCCCGGAAATTCCTCCAAAGTTTTTTTCCCAATACCAGACTGGAACTTCAACAGCAATTGTATCTCGATCACAACATAGCATAAATTTTTCTACAATTGAGTGTCTTTTTTTATTATTGTTACAGGATTTTAAGGCATTACTAACAAAATTATTTAAGAAGCTATTTTCTTTGTGTTTTATATCAATATTGATTTCTTTTTTTATTTGTGAAGCTCTATAATTGTTAAACTTTTTATCATCAATAAATTTTTCTAAATTAAAGATAAATTTTTTTAGATTATTGAATTTACCAAATTGTAATAGCTTACCTTTATGGAACCTGAAATTATAGATTAAATCTGAGTGCTTAAAGATTTTAGAAAAGATTAAATTTCTGCCATACTTTTTAATCATACTATCTCTAATTTTTAGATAAGGATAATTTTTACACCATCTATAAATGCTAGAATTTCCAATTATGACTTTGTGTTTTCTTTTTAAGATATCAATAATTTCAATAGGATTGTAACCTAAGCAATAATAATTAATTGCATCTATGATTGCTTCATTTTTGAAGTTTCCTATGCTCTCATTTAAGGTAAATTTATGCTGGCAGTTATTGCAGAAATAGATTTGTTTTTTTCCTTTTTTTAATTTTCTGATTCCTTTTTTGGTAATATTATTGGAATTGCAGAATTTACAATTAGTCATTTATATCACCCAAATAATTTCTAGAGATATGACTTAAAAGATTTGACTTAAAGTATATTATATAGTATATTATAGGATAGCAAATAAGTTGTAAATAAGTCTGACTTAGTCTAGATTCTGATAAATTTTTATTATACTTTTTACTATTAAAATTTCTCTCTTTTTTACCTCTTTTTTTATTATTTTGCATTTTTAAGCTCGTTAATGCCCTTTTCTGTGATTTTAAAGATCCTAACATATTTAGATGAAAAGATTTCTTCAGCTAGCTCTGAACCCATTAAAAATGTCAAGTGATTATTACAAGTGCGCCAGTTAATTCCAGAGTTTTTAGAAAGCTCATTTAGGCTCTGCTGGCCTTTAGAAAGGGTTTTAAGGAGTTTTATCCTAATTTCAGGATAGGTGCGTTTTTCTTGATTTGTATCTTGTCTAGACATTTATTTAATAAAAACAGAATTTGATTTTTAAATGTTTTGAAAATGGCACTAAGTTAGGCATAACTTAGTCATATATTATGACTTAAATAGAAGAACATATGACTTAGATAGCATAACATATGTTTAAAATAGTATTAAAATTATGACTATAATTTTGACTTAGACTTATTCTTTAATCAACATTACAAGAAGGAAGTTTTCCTTTAAATTTTTTATTTTCTTGTTCAAAATGTTTTCTACAGAGATAGTTCCATCCCCTCTTTTTATGTTTTTCTTTTAAAAGAAATGGATATACTTCCATATATGCTTTGTTTTTACAAGTTCCTTCATAGTCGCATAGAGGAACTCTTTTTCCTTTAAATTTTTTATAACGAATAGTTGATTTAGTTATTCCAATTTTCATCTTCTTCATTGTTCCATAATTCTTTCATCTTAATTATTGTATCTTATGTAAGAATTTATCATATGGATTATCTTTAAAAATTTTCTTTTGCATTCTATTTTTTTTATTAAATTGATTCTATTATTAATTTCTTATCTTCTGGATGAATATAGGCTTCTTCCCCAGGCTTTAATTTTAGAAAATCAGCAATTTTTTTTGGTATCCTTACTGCTAATGAATTTCCAGCCATTATTATCTTAGTTTTTTTATCCATCCCCCATATTCCTTTTTGTTTAGCGATATTTTCTATCTTTTCCATTGTTTTTCCATCAGTCCAAATTTCACCACAGAAGGAACACTTTTTAGCAGGAAAGTCTCCTAAATAAATTCCATGAATTATCTCTTTATTTATTATTTTTTTTAAATAACCTTTTTCGCACATTTGGCATTTTTCCATTTTTACCACCTATACATTATTGTTATAATAAAATATTTTTCTTTTATTTTTTTAAAAACAACTTTATAATCTCTATATATTGAGATAATTTTACTATTTTGTATATCTTTGTTTCCGCATTTTATACATTCTTCGATTTCTTTTACTGAAAATCCTCTATCAATCATTTGCTCTTTGGCATGTTGAGAGAGTTCTATATCCAAAAGTAATCACCTGTAATTATAGTAATTATATATAATATATAAAGGTTTCTATTCTTTTATCAACCCATATTTTTTTGGACGTTTTTTAGAAATAATTTTTACAACATCTAAATGTGATAATTTAGATAATTGTTTACCAACACTACCTTCTGATGTTGAAAGTAAAGAAGATAATTGCTTAGCTGTTTTTGGTGATTCTGCAAGATAAGTAACTATCTTTTGCTGCATTGGAGAGAAGCTTTTTTCATCAAAGCTTTCTGGCATTTCTATTTTAACTTCTTTAGGTTTTTCCAATAATGTTTCTTTTTTAGTTTCTTTGAATTTTGATAGAATTTCATCAATATCTTTTGAAGTAAATTGTTTTTTATGAAAATCTTTTTTTTCTATGCAGATTATCTCACATGTTTCTAGGATTTTTCTTGGAATGAAATTAGAGTAATTAAATATTTTTTCTAAGGAATCCTCATCGAATATTTTTTTATTTTTTATCCTTAATTTTATTAATTCGAATGCTTCTGGTTTTGTTATTTGGCCTAATTTAATAACCCTATTACCTATTCTATCCCTAAAACTGATTGAATAATTACCTAAATCAGGAGAGATTTGTGTGATTATAATTGATTTTATATGATTGTGGTCCCAGTGCAATTTTAAGGCTTTGACTAATTCATTGCTTGCATCTTGTGATTCATCTAGCAAGATAACAACATTTTCTGGGAATTTTTTATTTGCTAATCTTTCCCAGATTGATAAATTTTTCTTCAAGACTTTTGTGACTGTGAATTTATCATCAATCTCTGCTGCATCTATGTAGATTGTTTTGTAGTCTTTTAGATTTTCGTGAAGCCATTTTAATAGAGATGATTTTCCTGTTCCTGTTGGACCATTAAGGAAACAGATATCACCTGATTTAATATAGTCCAAGATTTTTTTTCTTTGCTGTTCTACTCCAACTAAATTGGAATTTGATTTAATTGAAAATGGATTTTCTTGAAAACCATAATCTAAATACCAAGTCATGTGACTTAAAATGACTTAGTTATTTATATATTTTATTGAAGTAGAGAATATGTTACTTTTGAATTATAAATAATACCCGACATATCCGACATCTGCGCGCAGGGCTTATAAAGGAAAGAGACTTATAGATATTAATGGTGGAATTAGATTTATTTAAACTTCATGATGGACTTATGGAACAAGGACCTTATTCATGGATTGTTGTGGATGGTCCTAATTTATTCATACAATTTAAGGAATTGGTTTTGAAAATTTTAAGTTATAGAAAATATAGAAAATTAGATTTATGTAGGGAAATTTCAACCAGATTGGATTGCAGCGAAGATCTTTTAAATGATATTTTAAGAAAGAAAACTAAATGGATTCATTTAAGGCTAATAGAAGAATTACTTTTTATATTACAGGAATTTAATATAAAAGAAGCCAATAAATATAGGCGATATATTATAAATAAAATTGAATGGTTAAAATCTTGTCCTAGGTCACAACAAAAAATAAAAGTTGTTAAATATTTAAATAAAAATTTAGCTATATTTTCTGGAGCCCATGCTGCAGACGGGACACTTGCTGTACAGTTAACAATACAACAACCAAATAAAAGTTTGGCGGAGACTATAAAAGAAAAGATAATATTAAATTTTTCTAATTTAAAAACTAGTAAAATTTTTTATAATAGAAGCAAATATGTTTTTACATTTAATATAGTAGAAAATAATAAAGTGGAAATTATTAATTTTCTTAAAAATAATAAAATAAAATTTCAAGGGGGTTATCAATGTTCTTTAACAGATGGTCATAAGACTAATTTAATATTATTTAAAGAATTAATTAGTATGTTATTTAATATTTCTCCAAAAATAAAGAATAGAACTAATAAATATACTATTACTATTTCGAATAAAATAATTGTTAGATATTTGAATATGTTATTAGATTTTCCAATAGGAAAGAAAAGTGATATTGTTAGACCACCGAAATTAATAGAAAATGCTTCGTCAGATTTTAAAAAGGCATTTTGTAAAGGTGTACTACAATTTGATGGATCAGTAAGGGCTCGAGGTACAATTGGTTTTTCTACTAAAAGTAAATTGTTATTTAATTTTTTGGAGAATTGTATTATTAATGAAGGAATTAAAATTGATAGTCTAATAAGCAAAAGAGACGGTTGGTGTTTTGAAAGCAAACCTTTGAAAGAGTGGTTATTTTATTTTGCTAAAAATACATCAAAGTACAATAGATTATATGGTGAGATTTATGGGTTTCCTATTAAAGTTGAAACTTTTGAAGAGGCAGTTTATTATCTGACTAAAGCTTATCCGAAGAATACAAATAGTAAAATAAGTGTTGTTGAAGTATTAAAAGTGATTAAAAAACTTCAAAAATTTAATAGATACCAACTTGCTTTTAAATTAAAAATTAATTACAAAACTATACAAGAAATAATTAATATCTTTTTAAAAAGTAATATAATAAAAATAGAGAGATATAAAAAAATTGGTAGAATAAATGGCCTGAGTGATGAATTGTGGTTTAATGAAAATATAAATGAATGGAGAATAGCTGAATCGTTTGTTGATTAACCTTTAATAACTGTTAATGGAAAAACACTAACTATTAAATTTCCAATTCCAACTTCTTGGCTTACATTTACTACTTCTGAACAATTTTTATATACTTGAGGACTTTCTTCTGCTAATCCTTTCCAAGATCCTGATTTAACTTCTATACCTTTTTTTTGCAATTCACTTTTTACTTTTTCCCCCCTGAATCTTCTTAAGGCTTCATTTCTTGACATAATACGACCTGCCCCATGTGGAGCACTGGCAAATGAAATTTCTTCTGCTTTTTTTGTTCCAACTAAGACATAGCTAGCACTGCCCATAGAAGATGGTATAATTACTGGTTGTCCTGTCTTTTGATATATTTCTGGTAGTTCTTCTCTTCCAGGACCAAATGAACGAGTAGCACCCTTCCGATGAATACAAACTTCTTTAGTTGAAGAATTGATTTTGTGTTTTTCGTATTTTGCTACGTTATGCGCAAGATCATAAACTAAATCAAGTTTAACATTACCAAATATTTTATTAAAACTTTCACGAATCCAATGCATTATTAATTGCCTATTAGCAAAAGCATAATTAACAGCTGCTGACATTGCTGAATAATATTTCTGCCCAAGCTCTGATTGTATTGGGGCATTTATCAATTCTCTATCTGGTAAATCTTTAAAGCCATATTTGTCTTCCATTAATTTAATATAATCAGATGCAACTTGGTGTCCTAAACCGCGAGAACCACAATGAACCATTATTGTTACAAAATCTTTGTTAATTCCAAATGTTTTAGCAATTTTTTCATCAAAAATTTGATCAACTTTCTGTATTTCTAGAAAATGATTTCCTGCCCCTAATGATCCTAATTGCGGCATTCCTCTTTGTAATGCCCTGTCTGAAACTGTATGAGAATCTGCTTTTGGCATACAACCATATTCTTCTGTTTTTTCTATATCATCTTTAATTCCATAGCCTTGAGAAACCGCCCATTTTGTACCTTTTGTTAGAACTTCCATTAAAAGGTCTTTAGTTACTTTTATTTTGCCTTTACTCCCTACTCCTGAAGGAACATTCTTGTAAATTTCATCTAATATTTGAGTTCTTTTTTTAAGAAATTCCTGAATAGGCAAATCTGTCATTACCAGGCGCACACCGCAATTTATATCGTCTTAGGAAATCTAAATTTTGGAACTTAGACTTAATCCTACTCCGCCTGGTGAGATTATACCTTCTTCTAAGTCAAAGGCTGCAACACCACCGATTGGAAAACCATCTCAGGGTTATAAGTCTAAACTTAATAACAATCCTGAATGTATGTCTGGCATTGCCAAGGCATTTTTTTGGATTCCCTTTAGTGTTGCAACATTTGCTAGTTGCTGTATAGCAGATTCTTCTACATCTTTTAGCATTGCCTCAGAAATAAAGATTCTGCCTGGTACTTTCATCGATCCTGTTTTAGGGATTTCATATATGTTTTTTTCAATCTTTTTAAGTTGTTCTTTCATATTGCTTCCTACTTAACATAAAAATCAGTTTATTTATATAATTTTTTGTTTATTAAAATAAAAAATAAAGAATTATTTCTTCTTTTTCTTGTGTTTTTCTTTAGGCTCTTCCTTTTTTTCTTCTTTAATTTCTACTGTTTTTGCTCCATCTTTGGATGTTTTTTGTTTTATAGTTGTAGTTATTGTGCTAGCAACAGCTGTGCTTTTTTTCTTTAATAGCTCGTATAAAGCAAAGAATGTAATTATTGCACCTGCTATTGCCGAGAATATTAGTGCATATTCTTTAAATTTTATTATTTTTGGCAATTTTTTTAGTTCATCAATCTTGGGTAATATATTTTTATAATCTTCGGATGCCAATCCTATACTTACCTTTGTTTCTTCTACATTTTCTCCAAGGATACCAGCTTCAGCACTTTTAATGTCTTTCTTTAATTCTTCTAAGTTTCCAGACAAGGGTTTAATATCATAATTTTCTTTTGATTTTTCTGCTAGTATATTTTCTAAGTCAGTGTAATTTTGCTTTAATGTGTCTAATTTGATGGATAAATCTGCAAGAACTTTTTTCCTTTCTTCTTCTTGTTTTGCTAATTCTTGTGCTCTTTCTAAGTCTTTTTGGCTTTCACCTAAAACTGTTACTGTTTGTAAAAAAACAAAAGGGTTTACTTTTATTGTTAATTCTATTTCTCTAGGTTCTTTGAAATTACCATTTACTAAGATGTATCCCTTTTCTCCGACTTCTAAGGATTCTATTGGTGTAACATCATATGTTGAGAAACCTTTACCAGAGACAAAGGCCATTACATTCTCTATTTTTTCTTTTTTATTATTCTGCACTTGGATGCTGAATTGTGCATCACCTAATTTGAATTCTTTTGGAAGGAAATTTTTAAAAGTAATTTCTTCTACAGGAATTGTTTCATTAACTGTGTCATTTATGACTTCTGTTATTGGTTCTACTGGTGTTTGCTCTCCATCTGGTGCTAATGGTGCATCTTCAGCTGCAACTAAATTTATTGAAATAATCAAGATTGCGAAAATCAATATATTTTTAAGATTCATTTTGTCCTCCAATTTTTAAATGGAAAAGTAAAGGTTATAAATTTAACGATTACTAGATATCCAATACAACTTGCAATACAAATTTATTATTCTTTTTTTTAATGAACATTTCATTATAGGTAATTGCTTTTATATTAGTTTTGACTTCATAATTTTTTATATTATTATCACCAATTAAAACTGCTGTTAATACACCATTTTTAATTTTTATATCTTTTATTTTGCTCAGTAAAAAGTTTTTTGTATCCAATAAAAATAATAATTCTTCTAAAAAATTATATAATAAAGATTTATTATCATTTCCAGAGACTTTTATTTTTTTAGTAATTTTTGTTTTTACCTTGCTGTCTGTCATTAGTTTAGTTAAAGCTAAAGCTGCATTAACAAAGGTTTCTTCTAGATTTTTTCCGAATGCCTGGAATTTTGCATCTGCTGTATGCTCAAGAAATTTAAATTTCATTTTTTAATTATTTCATTATAAATTACAGAAACTTTGTTATAATAAGTTTGTTTTTTGAATGGTGGCAATTCATTATAAATTTCATTTATTTTTGTGTAGATTTCTTTGACTTCTTTTATTTTATTATTCTTGATTAAATCGTTAGCTTTCTGGATTAGATTTTCTAGCTCTTTTTCCTTTAATGTGATTGGTCCTGGAATAAATACATCTGTGTTTGTTGCCAAATGGGTGTATATCTTAGAAGCTACTTGATGGTGCTCTTTAGCATCCTTTATTTTACCAGTCATTACTGCTTCTTTTGCCTTTTGCAGAGAGCCTTGCAAACTTGAGTCTAAGATTTGTTTTTTAAGTGGAATTAACTTATGATAAATATTGTCACGAATTTCTGATGGAATATCATCTGGAAGTTCTTTAAATAATTTTATTGCTTCTAAATAAGAATTTTTTGCTTTTTCATATTGTTTTTTTGATAAGTGATTATAAATATCTTTTATTATTTTTAGTATTTCAGAAGATTGCCTATTTTCTGCTTCTTTTTTTGTTAAGAATGTCTGTATTGCTGGGAAGGTTGGTCTTTTTGCTGTTAAATAATCTTTAAAGGATTGTTTAATTTCAAATGCCTTTTTTTCAGGAACTTTCTTTTCTAATTTTTCTATAATTTTTTCTTTTATTTTTTCTATATCTTTTTGTATGTTTGGTTTTAATAATGGCTTTTGCATTAATTTTGGCTTGAATAAACTGAAGTTGAATAGTGGTTTTTTTATTTTTTCTTGTTTTTGCTGCACTACAGGAAGAGGTTTTAATTTTTGTTGTAAAATAACCCTTTTTTCATGCAGTTTTTCTCTTTCTTTTAATGGCAAATCATAATATGTTTTGTTTAAATTATTGTAGATTTCTTCTGCTCTTTTAAGCTGGTTTTCTTTTAATGCTGTTTCTGCCTTTTGTATAGCGGATTTAATTGCTATAACACCTATTTTATTTTTTATCTTTAATAATTCTTGAGCAATATTATTTTTAGAGAGGTTATTTAATGTTTTATAGATAGAATTAGCCCTATATTTTTTAATTCAAATTGCTGCTCTATTTTTTTTACTAATAATCTTATTTCATCTAGCTTTGGTTTTTCTAATTGCTGGGAGAATGCTTTTCTGAAACTATCTAAAAAGCCTATTTTTGGTTTATGCAGTTCTATATGTTGTTTGGCTTGTGATATTTTTTGCTCTACTAATTTTATTTCATCTTTTAATTTTTTATATGCTTCATGAATCTCTTTGTCTATTAAACTTGGTTTTTTCTGTATCTCTTTGTATAATTGGTTTATTTTTCTATCA
>Ga0209541_10016569_pt1 | contig 10885 bp, 7 predicted proteins | sample RifCSPlowO2_01_FD_184027 | JGI IMG/M metagenome (GOLD analysis project Ga0209541, IMG submission 184027) | Groundwater microbial communities from Rifle, Colorado - Rifle CSP2_plank lowO2_0.1 (SPAdes) (version 2) | ecosystem: Environmental > Aquatic > Deep subsurface > Groundwater | place: Rifle... | reverse complement strand
TCCTTATCTCCGATGTCGGGATTGTTTTTGTTGACGACAAAGACCTCGCTATTCTTCCGCCTGTAAGCATTGGCGCAATACTGCCACCGCCCACGCCTCAAAGTGTATCAGCGAATATTCCCCCTGCGGTTGGTGTGCCGAAAGAACCTTATGTGGCCGTCGTGCCACAGGTTCCCCACAAGCCAGCTTCGTCGCCACCTGTGCAAGTTGCGCCGCGGCAAAGTTTTACTCCTCCGGCCACTTTCCTCGCGCAAGTAGAAGAAAGCATACAAAGTCCTGCCTTAGTAGATTGCTCCTCCGCAGAGCAGGACTTCAAAGTTCCTCCCGAAGTGGAGAGCAGTTTTACTCCCGCTGTTTCGCCTCAAGCGGAGATCTCTCGGCCTTCGCTTATTCCACCGGCACCTGTTACTACGTTGCGACCCGAGCCGGCTCTCGGTGACGAATGGGACGCTCTTCTTTTGGGTGGAGACGATAGTGTGAGAGAGGAGAAAGCGGTGGTGGCTTCTCCGGCGCCCTCTTCTTATGAGACCCCTTCCGTTTATCGTCCAATCAAAACCTCGGTCGATCCAAGTCCTCATCACGACCCTGCACCGCTCTTTTCTTTTTCCAAAAAAAATGACACGAAAATTCCCGGCGCTCCAGTGCAAACGACGGCGTCTGCCCCCGCAGTGAGCTCTCCGCCAGCTCCGATTCCTGAAAGCGCGAGAGAACAGCTCGTCGCAGTGCCATCGATGCAGGCTGTGGGTGAACAACGCGTATCGCCCCCCACTCCTCCGATATCGCCCGACCAACGGGGCAAGAGCCTTTCCGGTTTTTCTAACGTGACCGCCGCGCCAAGGATTTCTCCTGAACTCTCGCGCCCGCCGCTCCCAGCAATGCGCGTTATGCCGCAGGGCCAAAAAGCAACTGAAGAACATCACCTGACGGTCCCCGAGCAACATTCACTGACGAAAAGTATCGTATTGAAGACATTTCTTGCATTCCTCGCGGTCTCCTCGGCGTTCCTCCTCCTTTCTGAGATCTTTCCGGATACAACGGAGGCGCTACTCGCCGGCAGTCGGACGTTTTATGTCGCAGGCGTTGATCTGGCATCTCCCGAAAACAGAGCAATGCTTCCTTAGGAAAACCGCCCTGTTTTTGGTATCATTGCCTTGTCTCGCAACGTTTAACCACCACTTTTTGTAATTTCGCCACTATGAAGAAAATACGCATTGCGATAAACGGCTTCGGCAGGATCGGACGAGCATTCTACAAGTTGGCGCGCTCGCGGCCGGAGTTCGAGATTGTTGCCGTGAACGATTTGGGCGACCTTGAGAACATGGCGTATCTTCTCAAATACGACACGGCATATGGTCACGCGGACTTTGACTTAACCGTTATTCCCGCGGGAGGGGACGAAGAGGCCGGTTTCGTCGTCGAAGGGAAAAAGGTTGTTCTTGTGCAGGAGAAAGATGTTACAAAACTTCCATGGAAAAAGTACGACATCGATATCGTCATTGAGGCGACCGGTTTCTTTACGACGTACGAGAAAGCAATGGCCCATCTCACTGCGGGGGCGAAGCGCGTGATCATCACCGCACCGGTCAAAGGCGGAAACATGGAAGGTGTGGTACAAGACGGTAACGGATGTATCGAATGTGCGCCAGGCGTGTTTGGCGTCACGACCTTGATGGGTATTAACGAGAAACAGCTTGCCCACGCGCAAATTTCTTCGAACGCATCGTGCACAACGAACGCCGCGGCGCCCTTGATACAGATATTGAATGAAACGATCGGCGTCGAGAAAGCGCTCTTAAATACGACCCATGCGATGACTGGCACACAGCGCGTTGTGGACGGTCCGGGGGGAAAAGATCTTCGTGGAGGCCGAGCGGCATCGGCGAACATGATCCCCGCCTCAACTGGTGCGGCGATTGCGGTCACGGAGGCCGTTCCCGCATTGAAAGACAAATTCGACGGCATTGCAATCCGCGTCCCCGTTATGATTGGTTCTATTGCGGACATCACCTTTATCGCGAAACGTCCAACGAGCGTTGAAGAAGTGAACGACATACTGCGCAAAGCCGCGAAAGACCCTCGTTGGGCGGGGATATTCACGGTGACCGAAGAACCGCTCGTCTCTTCCGACATTATCGGAGATCTCCACGGCGCGATTGCCGATCTCGACCTCACCCGCGTTGTTGACGGCAATTTGGTAAAGGTGCTGTCATGGTATGACAATGAGGTGGGGTATACGAATACACTCATACTTCATGTGCTAGAAGTCGCGAAGTATCTTTAACCCCCTTTTTCTCCTGCGCAAGGTTTTTCAAAAGCGGGTCAAGGGCTTGAAATACCGACACCTCGCGGACTCAGTGCAAAAGGTCGGGCGAAAAAACTCGCATGGAGGGCAAGTGACTTTTTTTAAAGTGAATGAGGGGTTATACTGTTAACTATGAAAATTTATATTGCCACTGACCACGCGGGCTATGAGATGAAAGAGGCGCTTGCGTCTTATGTTGAAAAAGAATTGGGCTACACCGTTCTCGACATGGGTGCGCATCAGCACGACCCCAATGATGACTATTCGGATTTCATTGTGCTTGTAGCACAGGAAGTTTCACACGATCCCGATCAGTCACGGGGTATTGTGCTCGGTCTCTCTGGGCAAGGAGAAGCTGTCGTTGCGAATCGGTTTCCCAAAGTGCGTTGCGCGGTTTTCTACGGCGGTTCGCTTGATATCGTGAAGCTCTCCCGTGAACACAACAATACGAATATACTTTCGATCGGTGCACGGTTCCTGTCACTTGATGAAGCGAAGGCGGCGGTCAAACTCTGGCTCGAGACGCCATTTTCGGAAGAAGAGCGGCACGTCCGACGCTTGAAAAAAATCGAGAAGATCTGGCCGTATAAGTAGCGCTCGGCATTGCTTTTTGAGTGTACGGATAAAAGTCTGCTGACTTTTTCCTCAAGACTCGCGCCGCCGCGCTCCGTAGCCACTCAAAAAGCGATACCTCGCTGGGAGAGAAATGCTCCTGCGCCTGCCCCGTAGTGAGCCCCAACAAAAGTTATTGGGTACCCACTCTCCAGTATCGCCGTAGAAGTTAAGATGATGATAAACATATCCGAAGGCGTGGTCTACTACGGGGCTCGGCTCGCCAGCCTGCGCAATGTTTTCAAAAGTTGTTATTTGCCTCGCTGGGGAGGAGTGTGTGATTATGCTACCATGCTCCGCTGTGCCTCGTAGTTGGATAGTTACCCAAAAAGCAACCTCGCTCGGAGGAAAATGCACTGTGCAAGGTCTCACAAAAGTATTTTTCCTCGCTGAAGGGGGAAAAATATAAAAACACCCCGATGAAGGGGTGCGTGTTGTTGATCAAAACGAAATGTGCGGAGTGAGGTCGTCGTGTATGCGCTCACACAAAAGCCGCCGTTTTGCCCAGTAGCGTTCCTGTTTTGTTGTCGGTCCGTTGTCCAGATACTCCCACCAACCCCTCGACTTTTTGAGCATCCGGCGGATCTCTCGCATATACCACCTCACGCCCCCCAAGCGACCGAGAAACCGCAACTGTTCTCCGCAAGCATCAACCTCTTTCTTTTTTCGGTTTTCCATCTCTTCGTGAGAGAAATAGTTTTGTTGAAACACATGTGTTGCTTCGTGTACGAGAGCCGATGCGATCCACGCAACCGGCTGTTTTGCCATCAAACCGCTGTCTACAAAGAACACGCGACGACAACGATCTATCTCGCGACCAAACAGCAACCCGAAGTTTCCCTTTGGAGGCGAGGACACCACAACGGTGGGAAAGTCGGCCATGAGAATGTATTCGCGCCACCCCTTTTCTTTAAGCAGGGCGACAACCTTTCGCAGGTTGTTTTCAACCGGGCGTTCGAAACGCCGCAAACGAGAGGGAATGAGAAAAACCAGTCCCTCGATATCCCGAATGTTATAGGAAATACTCGCGAGCATCAGTTTTTTCACGGAGTTTCTCCAGTTTTTCAATGCCGCGGGAAATAATGATACTTCAAAATGATTCCCCAAGTGAACGTCTCGATGCCATAGCTTGCTGCAAGTAGCGGATCAAACCCGTACGAATGAAGCAAATAGATATAGAGCGAAATGCAACCGCCGAAGATTTGCCACGCGATTGTCACGGGTGTTCCGACGGACGCGCCACGCTTCCATGTTGCCCATGCGGCAGGTGCCGCAGCAATGGCGAAGAGAAAGCCGCCGATGACTGCAAAGATATTCCACGGATCAAAATTCATGTGCACAGTCCTTCCCCCACGGTGATTGATTGGGTGATTGTGATTTAGGTTGAACGGCCACCTCACATTTTATGGGCATAAGGATTGTTTGTCAAATGGTGCTATAATTTCTCGATGGCAGAAATCATTCCTGCGATAATGCCGGATTCGTACGACGACCTTGTTTTCAAGGCGGCTCGTGTGCGCGGACTTGTGCCGCTTGCGCAGATCGACATCATGGACGGGGTTTTTGTGCGCTCAAAAAGTTGGCCGTATACAACGGGTGGCATAAAAAAAGACACGCACTTTGTCGCGCTCACCAATCAGGATGAGGGGATGCCGTATTGGGAAGAACTCGATTACGAGATTGATCTCATGATCACGGAGCCGGAGAAGCACATCGACGAGTGGCTTCCGCTTGGTGCGAGTCGGCTTATTTTTCATATTGAGGCGATCAAGGACCACGACGCATTTTGGGGTAACGGTATCTTTAAAAAAGGTGCACGTGACATTGATGGGGAAAAAGTCGTCGAGGTTGGGCTCGCGATCGATCCCGGTACATCGCTTGACGTACTTGAGCATTACATTCCCAAGATCGAATTTGTGCAGTGCATGGGGATTGCATGGGATGGGTATCAAGGCGTGCCCTTTGACGAGCGGGTGCTTGAGCAGATCAATCAGCTACGGGTGAAGTATCCCAACCTCGCTATCAGCGTGGACGGAGGAGTCAATTTGGAGACCGCGCCACTCTTGAAGGCTACCGGAGCAAACCGCCTCGTGGCCGGTTCGGCGGTCTTCGGAGCAAGCGACATTGCTAGGGCCATCCGCGAACTAAGGAATGCGTAAAGACTCACTATGCATAGGCAGTGAGGGGTTACTTGATATACAATATGGAAACACATGGAACATTTAAGCGATAAGCGCGTAAGGGAACTTGAGCTCAAGGCAAACGAAATCCGGCAAACCATCATCGAGATGTTGATTGCGGCGGGTTCGGGGCACACTGCGGGGCCATTAGGTATGGCCGATATTTTCACGCTCCTTTATTTTGAGGCACTTCATCATGATCCCAAACACCATGAATGGCCCGAACGTGACCGCTTGATACTTTCGAACGGGCATATTTGCCCGGTACTTTATGCCACCATGGCGCATGCGGGGTATTTTCCTATCGAAGAATGCAACACACTACGAAAATTTGGTTCACGACTGCAGGGGCATCCGCATCGTGAATGGCTTCCCGCACTCGAGACGTCGTCGGGACCGCTCGGCTCCGGACTTTCGCAGGCGGTCGGCATGGCACTGGCTGATCGGATGGACCAAGGTCGTCAGTCAAGCCGTTTTTTTTACGTACTCATGGGTGACGGCGAGCTTGATTGCGGACAGAATTGGGAGGCGGCGATGCTTGCGGGGAAGGAAAAGCTTCACAACTTGATTGGTATTATCGATCGCAACAACATTCAGATCGACGGGTTCACCGAAGATATCATGCCGCTTGAGCCCTTACGCCAAAAGTGGGAAGCATTCAATTGGCATGTGCAGGAGGTCGACGGACACAACATGCAGGCGATCAACAATGCTGTGAACGAGGCAAAGGCGGTGTTCAACAGACCCTCTATGATCATTGCCCACACGATCCCCGGGAAAGGCGTTGACTTTGCCGAGCGTCGTTTTGAGTGGCACGGCAGTCCGCCGGGAAAAGGTCCTACCGATGTGGTGCCGAAAGAAAAACAGGGAATGGAGGCATTGGCCGAACTACGAACATTACGAGGCCTGATCAAAAGCGAACACGAATAGATTTTTTCATAAACAGCCATTGTTCAACAGTAAAAAATTATAAACAAGTATGTATAATTTTATAAAAAAGGGTGTGGTAGTTAGTTTGGCAACGGTGGTTGTTGCTGGTGCGGTACTCCTCTCAGTGGCGCAGGCGACAACAGTGACCGGCAGTCCGTCGGTGATCAACGTAGTGGGTTCCGGTGCACAGGTTACATGGGTAACTGATCTGGCTTCCGATTCACAGGTAAATTATGGAACGAGTCCGAGCAATCTTTCCGGTTATTCCGCGAACCGCTGTGATTTTGGGGGAAATATCCTTGCGCATTGTGTTAATTTGACGGGTCTTTCGCCAAGTATGCTTTATTACTACAAGGTGATATCATGTGGTGCATCAGGCCCTTGCGCCGAGTCATCCGTGAATTCGTTTACGTCGGCAAGCGGCGGAGGTGGCGATAGCCCGCCGGCCGCTCCGACGGGTTTCACGAATGGCACCCCCACGGACACTTCGATTCCGCTCTCTTGGAATGCGTCGGTGGATGCGGATAAGCACAACATTGACCGCGAGGTTGCCAATTCCACTTCTTGGACATATTTGTCACAGCAGACAGGAACGTCATATACCGACACAGGTCTTTTATCCGAAACAACCTATAATTATCGGATACAGGCATGCAAAGAGGGGCATGGATGTTCCGAATATGTTTATCTCACGGGGGTTTCAACTGCGGCATCGCCCGACACCACGGTGCCGACAGTTCCCACAGGCCTTTCCGCGACCGCCGTCTCTTCCTCGCAGATCAATCTTTCCTGGACCGCCTCGACGGACAATGTCGGCGTGACGGGATATAAAATTTATCGCGGCGGAACGTTGTGGTACACGACCTCGAACCTTTCCTTCTCGGACACAGGATTGAGTGGGAGTACGTCATACAGTTATTATGTGCAAGCATATGATGCTGCGGGTAATATCTCGTCTCCGACAGATACTGTTTCCGCGACCACTCCAAGTGGCACCGCAAGCTGTACCACGCTCACACTCACATTTCAAAATAATAAGACCTCGTATGTCGTCGGCGAGACGGTAACGTACACCTATGTGTGTTCACCCGGCGGCACGACCTCATTTGTCGAGGTAAGCGTACTCAAACCGGACAGCAGTATAATGGTGTACAACAGCGCTTCCGGATCAATCAGCCAAAACACATTGGGTTTTGGCACTTCTAATCTCGTGTCCGGCAGTTATGTGCTTCGTGCATGTTTCACTGCTGGCTGTTCAGGCGGTGTGACGGCTTCGCTCCAATTTACCGTAACGACAACGAGCGGCACCACCGATACGCAAGCCCCGACGACGCCGACCGGATTTTCTACTTCCGCGATGTCTTCCTCGCAGATCAATCTTTCCTGGACCGCCTCGACGGACAATGTCGGCGTGACGGGATATAAAATTTATCGCAACAGCACTTATTTACTCACGGTTACCACCACCAGTTATTCCAATACGGGATTAGCGTCCGCCACGAACTACTCATACTATGTGATAGCGATTGATGCGGCGGGGAATGTGTCGCCGTCATCGAATACGGCAAACTCAACGACGCTCTCGAGCAGTAGCGGTTCGACGAGCGACACCTCGCCCCCGACGACACCAACAGACCTTGTTGCTACGAAAAATACGCACAATGAGGTTGATTTGAATTGGGCGGCATCTTCCGATAATGTCGGTGTCAGTGCATACTACGTTCTCCGAAGCCGCAACGGTGTCTGGTCCTATATCGGCCAATCATCGAATACGACGTACATTGATTACACCGTTACGCCATCAACATCCTATTATTATGCGGTAACAGCGTACGATGCCGCAGGATATTATTCCGCGACGAGCGCGCCGCTCTTTTTGAACACTCCCGCCGCTTCTAGTGACAGTACGATCACCTCCTTCCCTCCGTCACCTATAAATCTTGCCGCATATTTTGTCCCCAACGGCTCGTATGGTTCAAGCACGAATCTCGGCTGGTCTGATGTTTCCAATGAAACCTCATACAATGTATTTGAGCGCTTGCAGGGAAGTACATCATGGATCTTGGCGAAGATCCGCACATCGCTCACCGGACTTGCTGATGCGATCTACCCGGCCAACACCGTTTCTGTGCAAGTGCGCGCATACTCAAGCGGCACTTATGAGTACAAAGTTTCAGCGTGCAATTCTTACGGATGCTCGGATTCCTATTGGGTAAACGTAGTGATGGGCGGAAGTACCACGAACCAAACGACCAGTTCGGCCGACACAACGTCGCCGCTCCTCTCCTCGCTTTTCGTCGGCGAGGCGGCCGCGACCGGCGCGAAGATTCTGTGGAACACCAATGAGCCGGCGAATTCATGGGTGTGGTGGGGGTTGAGTTCAAGCGATTACCCCAACAAGACAGATCAGCGTTGCGATGCCGGCGGGCTGGTCACCTCGCATTGCGTTTATGTGAGCGGGCTTTATGCCAATACGCTCTATTATCTCCGCGCAGGTTCTACGGATCACGCCGGCAATTTTGGAGAATTGCTCGGTTCGTTTCGGACCGCCTCCTCCACCACGACCACCTCCGGCTCGATCCCGAATGCTCCATCGAACTTGCGCCTTATCCCGCCGCCTTCTCCTTCGCAGATTGCTATTTCATGGAATAACAACTCAACCATTGAAGATAAGTACAACATTGAACGAAAGGTTTCCGGAGGGGATTATGCAAGCTCATTCCTTGCTCAACTTGGTGCCAGTGTGACCTCATATACTGACACTACCGCTTTATATGGAATGTACTACGACTATCGTGTTCAGGCGTGTCGTTCTGGATACGGCTGTTCTCTCTACGCGTATTTGATCGGAGTTGGGACGCCGGAGACAGTGAGCAAAACATCATCAACCACGACACAATCGAGTGGCACGACAGCTTCAGTGATCCGCGGCTCTGCATATTGCGATGGATCAGTGGGCAAAACCCCCTTTACGCTCTCGGTAACACCCTATGGTGTCGCGTTCTTTAAGGTGACGATGCTTTTGCCGAGTGTCGTTTCCACGATCGTGGCACCCGGGACATATACGTTTCCGAACGGATCATATAGCTGGGAGGCAATCCCGTACTCCGGCCATACACTTTCCGGGAAAATATACGAGGAGTTTAAACTCGACCAATATTGTGCCGGTGTAACAAACGTCACGACCACCACGACCATTATTGAAAAACAGCTTACGCAGTCATTTAGGCCGTACATCGTACTCTCCGGCGATGCAGTGATTCACGTGTCGTACGGTGAGACATATAACGAGCATGGTGCAAAAGGGTACCTCACTCCTGACGGGGCATCTGTTGCGCCGAAGCGGCTCCTCGGGGGGCTCGACACGACGAAACCTGGTACATACACCATCACCTACCAATTATTTAGCATCTCCGGGGTAATCGTCGCGAGTATCACGCGAACGGTCATTGTTGATCCCCCACCCACCATCGAAACGAAAGTGACGGCTTTTGTCATGGAAAATGACGAAACACCGACGATAGAAACAACACCGCAGTCTATACCTGCTCCTTCGGTCGAAATGATCGTCACCGTCGAGCAATACGCACGATATTGCGACGACCCCAAACACGAACTTGAATGCAAGACGTATGCGAATCAAAAAATCGCCACGACGAAAACACTCTCGCAGGTGTCGGCGCTTACCGTAGTTACGCAGGAACAGTTCACTGGCGTTTCGACACAAGGGGTCGCTCAAGAGATTGCGCTCCCTGTCGGCATCACTGACGCCAAACAATTAAACGCCGTCTGCGCACAATCGGAGTATGTAAAAACCTGCACCGAATTTCTCGTTGGGCAAGGGGTGTTGACCAAAGAAGAGGCCGCAAGCCAAGTGAAGCAGGTGTTCGCGCAGTCCGAGGAGGTGACGAAGATTTTCACCGAACGTACGGGCGCGCGCGCATTCGAGGACACCGATGGAGATGGCATTACGAACTACGACGAGGTGAATATCTACAAGACCGATCCGAATAACGCCGATACCGACAAGGATGGCACAAAAGACGGCGATGAGCTTCTTTCGGGCGACGATCCATTGGATGGGGTTACCCAACAAGTTGTCACTAGCACTCCGCCAAAAGGAGGGACAACCGAAGTACTTCCAGTGGTGGCCACAACCAGTGTCACCAAAGTTGAGAAAAAGATATCCTACGAAGACCCGAAGTTTGCCGGAGATGCGAAGCCGAAGCTTCTTGCGGTTACTAAAGTGAGCGCGGTCGCGACCGACGTGTCTCTCGGGGGGACGACAACGACAAAGGTGAAACTTTCCGGCAAGTCATTGCCGAACAGTTTCGTCACCCTCTTCATTTATTCCGAGCCGATCGTTGTGACGATAAGAGCCGACGCATCGGGTTCGTGGACGTATACGCTCGATAAGGAACTCCCGGACGGGACACACGAGGCCTACAGCGCGATCACTGATGTTGGAGGACGCATTCTCGCGAAATCCGATCCGCTCCCATTCGTGAAAGAAGCAGCCGCTGTATCGTTTGGTTCCTCCGCCCTTCTTCCTTCGGAGAAGCAAGCACCCGGGTTTTTCTCCGGGTCATCTCTCTATGTGTTGCTCGCGTTCCTCGTCGGAGTGTTGGCATTTGCCTTTCTCGTTCTTGGTTTGGTGACAAGGAGAAATACCGCCACGAAACTGTTCGGGCCCGATCCCGAGCAGCCCGGCGAATAGTTAGGGTTTTCGTTATTTCTGGTAAAATGAATTCATGAATATTGTTCCGCTTAATCCGAAACTTTTCGACAAGGATGTCGAGCAGGCGCCGATCCGCAAGGGCTTTGGCGAGGGGTTGCTCCAGGCGGGTGAGGAAGATCATCG
>Ga0209541_10016568_pt1 | contig 10886 bp, 8 predicted proteins | sample RifCSPlowO2_01_FD_184027 | JGI IMG/M metagenome (GOLD analysis project Ga0209541, IMG submission 184027) | Groundwater microbial communities from Rifle, Colorado - Rifle CSP2_plank lowO2_0.1 (SPAdes) (version 2) | ecosystem: Environmental > Aquatic > Deep subsurface > Groundwater | place: Rifle... | reverse complement strand
ATCGGAAAAGAGCAATTAACCCTCGCCGGTTCCTTGGGTATTGGCGACACTGAAAGCGATATTAGATTTTTAAAAATGGTGGAACAGCCGATTTGTTTCAATCCTAATAAAAAACTTTATGATTTTGCCAAGCGCACCGGCTGGAAAATTGTTGTTGAAAGAAAAGATGTAATTTATTATCTTTAGACGCTCATTCCAAAATAAGACACACAAAATATCCCTATAATTTGTCTCATTTTTCTCATTTTAGCTTCAAAATGGCCTGACCGAGACCCATTGGTGAGACAGCCATAAAACTGCTAAAATTCCCTCTAAAGGGTTGGTCCATGACCGGAGAACACAGCACCAGTCAGCGAGCCTGCCCTGAGTTTATCGAAGGGTATCGAGGGACCGAGACCCTTCAGAAAATTACTGCTTTGTCTTAAAACTCCGCTTATTAACTTCATTAAGCAATTTAATTGTCGCTTGAACCGACAAATTATCGCTCGGCAGCAGCACTAGCCGATCTCCAACTTGATTAAACAATGGAGTTAAAAATTCATCTGCCCAAGAAGGCGAGAGCGTCAACACGCCGGTAAAATCAACTTCCAATAATTCCTCGGGGCTAATTTCACGCAATGAGGTTTGAAATGCTTTAAACGCCTCGCTGCCCAATTGGCGCGATGTCAATGTTTTTCCAAATTTTTGCAATATTATTTTCATAGATATTATTTTAAATAATTAATTATAAATTCTATAGCTTAATAACGGCGAGACACCCGCGAATAGAAGTCGCGGATCGAACAATTAACAATTTCTTACCAGGATTTTTTATTCGCAGTTCGGCATCGCCCGTTGCAAAAAATAATGTTACGGGATTTGTACTCACAACCTCTCTTACATATTTTAATCCATTTCCGCGTTGTTCTGGCGCGCGACCAGAAATAAATTCAGTAAAGGCAACTTTAAGCGCCTCAAGATGATTCGGCAGTTCCGGCCGAACCCGGCGCAAGGTCTCTAAAATACCTAAGCCGCGATCAGCAAGGACAATTACCCCTTTTGCAATATCATAACCAAAAAATATGCCTTGCGCGTCCGGCCATTTGCCTAAATTATGGGCAAAAGAATTATCGCCGATCTCGCCGGTAATAGCTACGACCAAAGAATACAATTTTTCAAACCCCGGCTTCCGCATCAATGCATACTCCATTTTGGTAAGCCGTCCTTGAAAAACAGCGCTCGTGGGACAGTAAAATGTGCCAGGAAAATCCGTATTATTATGAACCCATTCCGACGCAAGCTTAATAAGATCGCTGGCAAAAATCTCCAAATCTTTTTCTAGATAATATCTGTGAGTGCCGCCACCTTTTTTAATAGCAATTAATTTACCGCTCTCGTCCCAGCGGCGAAGCGTATTTAAAGAAACCCCAAGATATTCAGCGGCTTGACCGATTGTTAACAATTCTTCTTCCATAATAAAGATGATAGCACAGTATCTAAATCTACACAAGTATCTACTAAATCTACCCAAAAATAGGGCAATCTACCTAATGAATGACTATAAGTGCTCACTGGAGGAAGTAACCAAGACCCCCTGGTTCCCTGGCCGACTGCGTCAGCGGGCTAGGCTAGACCGAGACCCATCAAAAAATCAAATTAAACCCTTGAAATATAAAAAATCAAACATTTCGGACTATTAGTTTTAAGGTTACAATTAACTTATGAATAAAAAATATTTCTTGTATTTATCAATACTTGTTATTTTCTATCTTTTGTCAACGGATTTCATTCTCGCCAAAAACCCCATTTTTTCAAGAACGCTTCAGCGTGGTTCTTCCGGCATTGACGTAGAAAAACTCCAAGAATTTTTTAAAAAAACACCCGATATCTATCCCAAAGGAATCGTAACCGGTTATTTTGGTCCTCTCACACAACAAGCAGTGCAGAGATTCCAATCAAAATATGGAATTGTTTCTTCCGGCGATGAAAATACCACAGGCTACGGATTGGTTGGGCCTAAGACAAGAAAAAGGTTGAACGAACTTGCGGGGCCTCAAACCGAAATGCCGCAGGCGACAACGACTATTGCGCCGCAGGCGTCGTCATCTCCACCGGTATCAACAACTACTCATCCAACCGCGCCCAAAACTCCTCCGCAAAGCCCGCTCTCATCAGATCCTTATGGCCCGCGAAGCCCTTATCAGCATTCGGTCATGTCCGCGGTATCTGTCGATGGACTTAATTGGATGATAGACGAAAAATTCAAAACCATAGAGCATATTTCTGTTCCCAGCGCGATTTTGCGGCCCGACGGCGCTATAATGCTTTATTTTGTGGATTTTCGAGATGCGCTCGACAGCAAGGGTTGGGACACAACTGATTGCATGATATCTTCAAACGGCGTTGATTTTCAAAATGCTGATTGCAAAATCCAAAATCTTGCTTCGCCCAAAGCTTGGGATCCGGCGCCTCTTTATATTAATGGAGAGTATCGCCTCTATTATTTTGCTTCAGGCCTGCCCAGTCGAAATCATGAAATTCATGTAGCCACTTCAAGCGACGGCGTTAATTTTACCGAAGCCGGCTCGGTCTTTGGCTATACTGATCTTGTGGATCCGGATGTTATTTTCTTCAAGAATACATACCTCATGTATGTTTATGGATGGAGCGATTCGAGCGGTTCAACTATGATAGCCGAGAGTCAAGACGGAAAAAATTTCCAAAAATCAGAAAAACCATTTATCAAAGACTGCGGATCTACCAAGCCGGTTGAATATGGACCTGGGAAGCTGCGGGTTTACTGCTTCTGGCAAAAGGGGCAAGATGCCGGCAAAGTTGTAAGCGCCGTAAGCACGGATGGATTTAACTTTACGCTTGAAAGCGGTACGCGTCTTGCAATCTCCGGAAAATCTATTGCCGACCCTTATGTCATTCGCATGCCGGACAACACTTGGCGGATGTATTTTAAGGTACAATCAACTGAACAGATAAGCTCGTCAGTTCCAATATCCAGACAGTGTATAAGGTATAAAATCGTTCGGGGACAAATATCAACTAGCACTGTTGAATGCCTTAATCCTTAAAAACGAAAACCTCCACTAATTAGCGGGGATGTTCTAGAAAGTCAGGCAATCCATATTCCAAAATGTTATAATAATATCATGAATATAAAAACATTTTACTCAACGGTTGGAGTGGTGTTTTCTCTGATTCTGGTTTTGCATCTGGCGAGAATTATATTTGGCTGGAGTGCTGTTATAGGCGGAGTGGTAATTCCAATGTGGGTAAGCTGGATTGCCGTGGCTGTGGCTGCCTGCCTTCTCTATCAAGGATATAAATTCAAAAAACAACTTTAGTGCGAAAAAGTATAGTCAGAATTTATCTTTTGTTTTTTATATTTGCCATTTCAGTTTGGCTTTTGAATTCTAATCTTGACTTTATTAATGGCGTTGGCGGTAATTTCCCCTCTTTTATGGAAAATTGGCCGGTTTCTTCCCGGCTTTTATTGCTTAATTTAACGTCAAACGCTTTTTACATTGTTATCGCCCTAGGGCTTCTTATAGAGTTTTTTAAGCCTAGCATTGAAATTAGACGTCAAAAAAATAAGTTTCTTGCCGGCTTGGGGATCCTGATGATAGGCAATGCTATACTGGTTGGTTGGAACAACGGTCTTTTTTTTGGAAGTTTTTATCATTTAATTGATACGGTAATTTATGGCTTTGGTTTTGGGCTGATGTTTTTATCTATGTCGCCCCAAAGAACTTTTGGCTTGAGCATTGTTTTGTGGACACGTCTGATTGAGGTGGGTGGATTTTTTATCGGATACTTTTTTACGCCCGCTCTTTTTAGTATGTGGCCGGAAGGATATACGCTTGGACATTTTGTCTACGGTCCCGTATTTATGTTCATGAATTACTTTTTTTGGACCGATTATATAACCGCCATCGGGAGCCTTATCGGTGTTATTATGCTCCTCCGCAAATTTAACTTTAGCCATTTTTGGATTACGTCATTTTTCATCGGCGCAATTATTATCGGCTACAACATTGCGAAGTATGTCATTACCAACTTCTAAGTTTAGAGAATAGAAAAACGCAATAATCTTTCAGAAAACTGTTTGTTATTTATTTTAAATGCAGCGCGAAAACCCGCAGGCTTTGCAGGACATACAGCCTTCTGACATCTCAAGCAAATTCCCGCATTCCGGACAGCCGGGCATCATGCCAAAATCGGCGATAGATTTTTTCTTTTGAAAATCGCTGGCAGCCGCAACCGCTACCGGAACCTCTCTATTCATATGTTCCTCCAAAGTTTCCGTCTTTGCCTCTCCCAATTTCGGAATCTCACCACGAAGATATTTCATATGTTCGTCTAAAATCTGGCCGATGGCATCTGGCAAAGATAAAACAGTTCCTTTATTGGTCATAATCGGCATCGGACCGCGAATGCCTTTCAAGTCCTTGATAATATCGTCAACGCTCACCCCGGCGCGAAGCGCCAAAGAAATCAAGCGGCAGATGCCCTCGCTTTGTTCCTGGAAAAAGCCGCCGCTTTTCCCGATGGTCGCGAAAATTTCAAACGGCTCGCTATTTTCATCATTATTAATAGTTACATAAAGATTGCCATAGCCGGTTTTTACTTTGTAAGTTTGGCCGGTAAGAACTTCTGGGCGGGGCTTCGGAGAAAATTTGGGGGTTTCCTTAACTAATCTTTCCAAAGCTTTAACAGTTGCTTTTTCCATCCCTTCCCCAAGTTCCGTAGGCGAAATTATATTTTCGCCATTGCCAAGATTTAAAATCTGCACCGTCCGGCTTCCTTCTCGATAAACCGTGCAGCCTTTGCAGCCGCTCTTCCAGGCCAAAATATAGCCCTTAGCGACATCTTCTCTGGTGGCGCTATTTGGAAAATTAATAGTTTTAGAAATTGAAGTATCAACGTTTTTTTGAAACGCCGCTTGGATGCCAATATGAGCTTCCGCGGACATATCCATAGAAACAACAAAAGTGTCGCGCAAATCTTTTGGCAGCCAATCCAAATGCTGAATACCGCCGGTTTTCATTAATTCATCTTTTACCTTTTCCAATTCAATTCCTTTTTCTTCCAGCGCCTGCCGGAAATATTTATTCAAATAATGGTATTGGTGGCCATCTTTATCCTGCTTAGTGTAAAGAAGCGCGAAATTCGGCTCAATCCCGCTGGAAGTATCAAACATCATTGAAATAGAGCCGGTCGGCGCCACCGTAGTCAGCGCCGCATTCCGCCGCTTCAATCCCTTATCATAAAATACACTTAATTTATAATTTGGGAATATGCCCTTTTTTTCCGCCAAATTTTCAGAAGCTTTTTCAGACGACTTTTGGATAAAAGCCATTAATTTTTCCGCGATAGCAAACCCTTCCGCTGAATTATATTTTATCTTTAATTGATAAAGCAGGTCCGCGAACCCCATCACCCCAAGCCCGACGCGCCGATTTCCTTTCATAGTTTCCGTAACCTTAGGTACCGGAAAATTAGACCGGTCAATCACATTATCCAGCATCTGAACCGCTTTCTCTGTGACAAAACTAAGCCGATTCCAATCTACATCTCCGTCTTTGGCAAAAACCGCCAAATTAATAGAGCCGAGATTGCAGACATCGTAATCGCCGAGCGGCTGTTCGCCGCAATTTGATACTACCAAACCGTTAGCGATGAATGAGGTGGTAAGCGGTTCGCTTAAATCAAACACTTCCTCCTCGCCAAGATAAGTAATTTCTTTTATTCGCTCTACAAAAACTGTCTTATAATATGAGTAATTACCAAGTTGATTTATTTTATCTTCAAACTTAGCGCCGATAAATCCAATTTTTTCAATAAACATTGGCACGTTTTGTTTGCTAACTTGAAGTTCATATAAAACGCCGTCATTGTGATAAGAATATCGCTCTCCGCGTTTATTTTTATATTCAAAAATATCTCGCGCTGGCCGGCTGCGATCATAAATAACTGATTTAATGCCCAAATTAAGAAGCAATATCTGCGTCTGTTGCAAAAGTCTTCTTGATTTAGAGGTAAGGCGAATATAGCGACTTCCTTTTTTAACATCATTGGCAATTGTCCCATCGGCGCTGAATAGCCCTTGCAAAAATCCAATCACTGCATCGCGGGGAGCGGTAAAAAGTGTTTCTGGCACCTCTTTTTGTCCAGCTTTCACTGGTTTTATGCCCAGCGATTTAAAAAACGAAACAAAGTGCTGAGAACGATACATAAGATGATATACGCCGTTTTCACGCTTAATCTCATTTCGCTCGCTGCCGTACCAATTATTTAAAACTAATTTCAAATTCGTCATTATTTCCTTATCGCTTTCCGCAAATACAAAACCGGTCATATGCTCTTTTTGTTTATCTCGCAACCAGCCATCGCCAACAAGCCAACCGAGCACTTGTCCAAGCTCCCGGCTCCATTCCCGAGGCAGATTAAAATAATATTCTCTCCCATTTTTCCCGCGTATTTCATTTCGCACATCAATAGGCAAACGCAACGTTTGATTAAAAAATCCTTCACATTGCTGAATCAATATACCGTGATTACGCGTAAGCTTATACATTTCAATCTTGCCTTCGGTAGTAATAATTTTATGATCCGCAGTTGCTATAAGGCCGTATCCTGATTTAGTTTCCAATTTGTATACCGGCTTAACCCCGGTACTCCAGGCGCGGCTCATCAGCGCCGCTCCCTCTTTTGACTGTTGCAAAGTACTCGTAATAACACTAATAGTTTCATTGCCGATAGCCGTGGCGACCGCTTTGGGAACACGTGAATCAGTATGCAAACAAATGCCTCCATTGGCATATTCTTGAGCTAATTGCTTAATTGGCACCAATCCTTTTTCAGTTGCCACCAACGTACTGCCCGCAACGCAAGGATTAGTTGCTTTAATATCGCTAAATCTGGGCAAAGGATTTGCTCTATTCGCGGTGTCAATAAAAAAAGTGCCGGGTTCGCCGTTAGTCCAAGCGGCATCAATAATCAAATCAAATAATTCTTTGGCAGTGATATCAATTTCCTCGTAGCCGGTCACCGAACCATTTTGGGCCCTAATAACTTTATGAGGTTTCATTTTCTTGCCATTCCAAACAGTCAGCCATAATTCATTAGGACGATTAATCACCGCTTCCATAAATTCATCGGTAATTCCGACCGATATATTAAAATTCCTGATGCGACCCTCAATTTTTTTACAATTAATAAAATCACAAATATCCGGATGGTCTACCCGGAAAATTGCCATATTAGCGCCGTGCCTTCCCTGCTGTTTAATCACGCCAAAAGCTTGATTATAAACCTCCAAAAAAGAAAGCGGGCCGGAAGAGACTCCCCGCGAACGCTTTGTCGGCATCCCGGCCGGGCGCAATTCAGAAAAAGCAAACCCCAATCCTGAGCCGGCTTGCTGAAGAAGCGCCGCGTCTTTTAAAGTTTGGAAAATGCTATCCATATTATCACTGATTGGAAGCACAATGCAGTTAGCAACCAACGCTGTTGGGGCGCCGGCATTGGTAATGGTGCGGCCGGCTGGCGTAAATTCCTTTCTCGCCATCACTTCAAAAAAATCTTTTTCGGTTTTATGGATAAATTCGTCGCTTCCTCCGTAATCACGTTCTACCTCTGAAAGCGCTTTAGAAATTCTATGCATCATTTCTGTCGGAGTTTCTTGCGAACCATCGTTTTTTTTAAACAAAAAACGCTTCCTCATCATTTTAAGCGCGTTCTCTGAGAAGGAAGCGTTTATTTCCGCGTCAGTTAATTTGTAAGAAGAATTTTTTGCCACCATAGTAATCCTATAATCTTATTTTACTATGGTGGCGGACCAACTCCAAATTTTTCTGTGGACAACTTCCGTTCACTTTGTCTATCTGCCTACCAACACCGGAGGCAGATAGACAAAGCTCGCTATTAAAAAATAGCCAAGTGGCTATTTCTTTTTCTTTCTTAAAAAAGCCGGTATGTCCCAAACATCGGATTTTTTATGAAGTTCCGATCTCGGTCTAGCTGGCTTTAATTCTTCTTCCACTGGGTCCCTTTTCACCGTTAATTCCGGTTTTTTCTCCGGCGGAGCGTTAAAAAGATTAGCCAGCGCCGTGCCGGAAGTTTTATAAGGCGAGCCGCTAAATCCGGTAGCCACAATAGTCACTTTAATCTGGCCGGCTTTCATATTGCGGTCATAGTACGCTCCGAAAATTATTTTGGCAGCTGGGTCCACGGCTTCAGAAATGGTCCTGGCAATTTCATTGATTTCATTCATTCGCAAATCTCGGGAGCCGGAAACTCCGAAAAGTACCCCCTTAGCTCCTTCAATGGAAACTTCCAGAAGCGGTGAGTTGATTGCTTGAGTTACGGCAGTAGTGGCTCGCTCCTGGCCGGAACCCAGCCCGATGCCAACCAACGCGGTACCGGCATTTTCCATAATTGCTTTCACATCGGCAAAATCCACATTGACAATTCCCGGCATAGCAATCAGCTCGGCAATTCCCTGAATCGCGTAGCGCAAAATATCATCCACGATTTCAAAAGCTTTTATCAAAGTAGTGTCTTTTTCAATAACCGTAAAAATCCGGTCGTTCGGCACGACAATCATCGTATCCACTTTATCTTTTAATTTCACCAGCGCTTCCTGGGCAATCCGGGAACGCTGGGCGCCTTCAAAAGAAAATGGCTTGGTCACTACAGCAATAGTCAGAGCGCCATTTTCTTTCGCTGCCTCGGCAATTACCGCGGAGGCGCCGCTGCCAGTGCCGCCGCCGAGTCCGGCAGTAATAAAAACCAAATCAGCATCCTTAATCGCTTCCACGATTTCCGCCCTGGTTTCTTCCGCGGCTTGCCGGCCGAGTTCCGGATTCATGCCGGTGCCTAAACCTTTAGTCAGATTTTTACCGATATGGATTTTAACGTCAGCATCGCAAAACTCCAAATCTTGGGTATCCGTATTAATCGCGATAAAACCGACGCCTTTAAAAAGCTCTTTTTTCATCCTATCAATGGCGTTTCCCCCGCCGCCGCCAACGCCGACCACCTTAATCCGCGCCATGTTATGCTTTAACTTTTCTGAAGTAGCTGATTTAATTTTTGACATAATTTTTAATCTCTCCAATTTACGGCAATAAATTACTTAATAATCGTTTCATCCAACTGCCGAATCTTCCGCTGCCGCCTTCCATAAATGTCCGATCCCTTCCCCAAAGCGCCAGACCGATTGCGGAAACAAATTCCGGGTCTTCTGCCTGCAAACTGACTTCCCCGCTCGGCATATCTAAAGAAGTTAAATCCGGAATACCAATTTGAGCCGGCAAATCCAGCTCTTCCTTGGCTAAATCCACCAAGCCGGAAATTTTCGCTCCGCCGCCAACAAGCACCACACCCACCGGCAGTTTGCCGGCTCTGCCGATTAATTTAAATTCATTATCAACAAATTCAAAAATTTCCGCAAGCCGCACGGCAATGATATCAGCAATGAATCGCCGGGAAACATTATGCCGGGCATGAGAATCTATTTTTTTAAGGTCAACATTCTCTCTGCCGGAAATCCCGCGCGTAGAAGCCGAACCAAAAGTCAGTTTTACCGCTTCCGCCGCCTCCACCGAAGTTTTCAGGCCAATCGCCAGATCATTAGTAATATTTCCAGAACCAACGGGGAAAACCGCCGCGTGCACCAGCTTATTTTCCTCATAAACACAAAGGCTGGTGGTGCCAAAACCGATATCTACTAGCGCCACTCCAAGCTCTTTTTGATTTTTGGAAAGAACCGCCCGGCTGGCAGCCAGCGGAGAAAAAATCAGACCGCCGATTGACGCCCCGGCCATTTCCAAGCACTTAGTCAGATTTTTCACTGATGGCGAAAAAGCGTCAATGATTAAACTATTCACTTCCAGCCGATTCCCGACCATTCCCAGCGGATCCCGGATATCGCCTACTCCGTCCACAACAAATTCTTTAGTGATGGCGTGAAGAACCATCCGATTAGGAGGCAAATTAATCGCCTGGGAAGCCTGGACTGCCCGCTCAACATCTTCCGGCTGAATCTCGTAATCAACCCGGGAAACCGCGACAATACCCTTGGAAGATTGGACATGGATATCTGTCCCGCCGACATTTACAAAGATATTCCCAATGGCATTCCGCGAAACTTTTTTAATCTCGCTGAACATAATATTCAATGCCCGGGTCATTTCCGCCAAATCATCAATAGAACCTTTCCGCATACCTCCGGATGCCGTTTTCAAAATTTTAATAATGGCCAATTGGCCATCATTCTTAATCTCGCTGATAACCGCTTTTAAGCTGTTAGTGCCGATATCCAAGCCGGTAATATATTGTTGGGACATAAATTTTAAGCACCTAGCGACTGGCGCCTAGTTTAAAAAGCAACTGCCTTTCTTTCTTTTCCATTCTAATTCTATCACTCCTCTTCTCGTGGGCATAGCCTAAAATGTGCAAAACTCCATGCACCAACATCAGTGCCAAATCTTCCCTATGATTTTTTATATAAATCGGGTCTAAATATACTTCCCCCAGTTTTTCGCCTGGGAAATTTTTCGGTGACGCAAAAGAAAGAACATTCGTCGCCTTATCTTTGCCGCGAAATTTCTTATTCAGCGTTTTCATCCGCCGGCTGCCAATCAAATAGACCTCAATCGTTCCCTTTTTCGGCAAAAAATCCGCTAACTGACGAACTTTCTTAACCACTTCTTTCTTAAAATTTTTAACTTGGCCATCCACTAAAATTACTTCGGCAATCATAAGATAAAGCCTCGCTCACTTTTGATATTCTAAAAGTATTTGCTGGGAGTCTTTTAAAATAAGCTCTGCCGGATTCTCTATCATTTGGCTGTCTGCGGTTGCAGTTAACTGATAACCATTTTTATCCAACG
>Ga0209541_10016567_pt1 | contig 10886 bp, 13 predicted proteins | sample RifCSPlowO2_01_FD_184027 | JGI IMG/M metagenome (GOLD analysis project Ga0209541, IMG submission 184027) | Groundwater microbial communities from Rifle, Colorado - Rifle CSP2_plank lowO2_0.1 (SPAdes) (version 2) | ecosystem: Environmental > Aquatic > Deep subsurface > Groundwater | place... | reverse complement strand
GGAGGAGCTTCGTGGGAAACTGGTAATATTGGTGGACATGGAGGTGATGGGTTTGGTTATGTTTATTGGTGGTAAAGAAATAAGCAAGAACCGTCAAATAAGCAAGAACCGTTCTGCATTGTAGAAAACCTACCCAAACACAATAGTGGTATTGTGAGTAAGCATCTTCAGCATCAGCTCTCTCGATTGAGAATAGAATGTTTTGCCAAAAACCTTGGGACCAAGATTCCTCTTCAACATACTCATAACCGTCTCAATATACCAGCGGATACCATAGCGTTTTCTAGGAAAATGTTTGAACATATTTAAACGATTAGGAGCTTTTGGAACTCTGTTCCCTCTGTATGCTCTGCAAGGAATAATAGTCCTGATATCCTTTTCTTTTGCAATGACATGATTGAGTTCCTTGTCATAGCCCGCATCGGCAATGATTGTCTTTGGTTGAAATGAATGAAGCGTATGTTTCAGCAGTCTTTCAAAGTACGGCATGTCAGTTGAAGGACCCATGGTAATGAAGCCAGAAGTAATGAGCATGTTTTTGGGCATGGTTGAAATCGAAAGTTTGGGATATTTCTTGTACCACAAGGGTGGTTTGTCTTTTAAGCCACTGTTTTTTCTCCATTTGAAGTACGAGCTTGCATGTTCAGTATCAAAGCCGGTAGAATCAAACAAGGCAATACTCCTCTTTTCTTTTGTTTCTCTGAGATATATTTTCATCAAAGAAGCCATCAATCACTTAACTGTTTTTGATTTCAGTATGTTCTTTGAAGCTTTTTGCAGAGTGGTGTAATGAGGAATGTGTTCTAAATGCAAAACTTTTCTGATTATGATGTGCTCCTCAAGAATCGCCGTAATGCCTCGATAGTCCGTATTGAAAAAAGACTTTAATACCAGACAAGCGAATAACTGAGGCTGAGTGAACTTCTTGGGGGAAAATTCATGGCTCCAATTTGGAAGAACTTTTTTACCTGCTTCGTAGGCTGTATATGCTACAACTGCAGGAGATTTTGATGTTTTCATATACCATTATTAGACATACTGCAAAACAACAACATTAAAAGCATCGGCAAACAAGCCGATGCTTTCTTTTACACCCGCCTCATATTATATAGTCCGGCCACAGTCATGAAGATGTCATTGTAGTAAGCAAGATTGTTTCGGAAGCGATTGGCGAGGATTTTAAATTGTTTCAAATGGGCAAAAACATGCTCCACCACAATCCGCCTTCTGGAATGGGCTAGGTTGTATTTTTTCTGTTTTTTGGTCAATTTGCATAACTTTGAAGATTTAAAAGGCAGCCGCATGTTTGTTCCCAAGTATCCCAAATCACCCAGATCGGCTTTGACGCCAGTTTGGTCGTACAACTTTTTGTCATGCATATTTCCCGGCATAGATTGTGATATGTGTTTAATCCGTCCTTGAACATCAACAACAATTTGAGTTTTAACCGTCTGCCTCTTCTTTTTGCCGGAATATCCGGAACCTTTTCTTCTTTCTGTTTCCTGTTCAGTGGCATCGGCTATGAGATCCAAGATCTCCTCCTGTGAAATCGGTATTTGCTCGATAATTATCTTTTTCATTTTTGAAGCGACAATCGGCCTTAATCTTTGAAAGTATCTTGTTACCGTCGCGTCATCAATGCGGAATATCGTGCCAATGAAAACATACGGAGCGTAAGCGCGAATATACAGCAAATGCATAGCCAGAGCTTCTTCAAAGGACAAAACAAGTTTTCTGCCGCCACCCTCGGCTCTTTCTCTTCCTTCGCCCTTTTTCCTTCTTTGGGCTGCTTCTTGCCATTTTGGCTTAAGTTCTTGCGATAATTGGATGAATAACTGCGGCGAAATGTCAAAAACACGATTAAAAACCTTGGGTCTGGCTAAAAGTTTGCGTATATTCATACATTATATTATACTATGGGTATTATTATTAAGCAGTAGGTCTATTATATCAAAAAACAAGTGCCTTTTCTACAATGCAGGTGGCACCTTGCTAGTAGTGGAACGCCGGGTATTATGGGAAAAATGAGTCTTTCTTGGTAAAAACCTAAAACATTACTCAATAAAAAAGGAAGGCGAAAGCCTTCCTTTTTTGGTTTTTGGTGAATTTTGAAAAGTTTTCCACACCATGTATTTTGCTAAATTTGTGGATTGTGATACCATAAAAATATGCTATTTCAGAGACTTCAAACAATAGAAAAAGAACTAAGCCCTAAACGAATCCTAATCGTTTATGGCCCAAGAAGAATAGGTAAAACGACGATGGTAAAGTTTTTTGCTGAAAAAAACAAGGACAAAAAGACGTTATTTGCCGTTGGTGACGACATGAGACTGCAAAAGCTTTTTAATTCAGGATTACGCAAGGAAATACTGGAATGGGCTGTGCTTTATGAAATTATTATAATAGATGAGGCGCAATATATAAAACACATTGGCCAAGCTATGAAAATGATAATAGACGAGTACCCTGAAAAGAACATTATTTTGACCGGATCTTCTTCTTTTTCGATTGCGCAAAATGTTGGAGAGCCTTTGACTGGTAGACACTTCACTATGACTTTATTGCCGATAATGCAGAGAGAGCTTCAAAAAAGTAATTATGAAAAAAAGGAAATGCTGGAGGATGTACTGATATTTGGATCATATCCGGAAGTTTTATTACAAAATACCACAGAGCAAAAAAAACGTATCTTGGATGAATTAGTAAGCTCATACTTACTCAAAGATATCTTGATCTTGGATAAAATAAAGTCCCCAAATACCCTCCTTGATATTTTGCGAGCCCTTGCTTTTCAGGTAGGCAAAGAAGTTTCTTTTTCGGAGATCGGCAATTTGGTAGGCAAGGATGTGAAAACAGTTCAAAGGTATGTGGATATTTTGGAAAAGACATTTGTGCTCAAGCGAGTGCGGGGATACAGCAATAATCAAAGAAATGAAATATCAAAAAAATCAAAATTTTATTTTTATGATCTTGGGGTAAGAAATGCAATTATAAATCAATATAATCCGATAGAATTAAGGAATGATATTGGCGCGCTTTGGGAGAACTTCTTTTTTATGGAGCTATATAAGAAGTCTCTTGCGTTGAAAGAATATAAAGAATTTTATTTTTGGAGGACATACCAAGGATTGGAGGTGGATATTATTACCGAGCAAAATGGACACATAGAAGCTTTTGAATGCAAATGGTCTCCTAAAGATGTCGTATTTACCGAGTTTAAAAAAATATACCCTATGAGTGCTACGTTTGTAGTATCACGAGAGAATTTCACTGATTTTTTAGGATAGAATAGTGGATTGGTTGGTTAATTTTGCCTAAGATAAGCCTTAAGTTTGCAAATAAAATGCCATTTGTTATAATTTAGAGTATGAAGAAAGGTAAGGTTAAAAAAATAACCACTATTGAAGATTTGGCGGTTTTGATGCAAGCTGGTTTTGGACGTGTAGATAGTAAGATCTCCAGTCTCGACGATAAGGTTTCCAGTCTCGACGATAAGATCGATGATTTGGCTATATCTACTGCCAAGGGTTTTGCAGGGGTTGATAAAAGATTTGATGAAATGGATAAAAGGGTTGATAAGCTGGAAGAAAATATTAAAGCTACCAGACGAGATGTTTTAGATATTGGAGACAGGTTTGTGCCACGGCATGAATTTGACTCTCTTCTTTTCAGGTTTAGTAATTTTGAGAAGAAGGTAATGACAAAACTAGGGAAATAAGGATATTCAATAAAAAAGGAAGGCGAAAGCTTTCCTTTTTTGGTATAAATCTTTGAAATGTGTTAAGTAGGCTAGTTGACAATAGGGTTGACAATAGAATATAGAATAGTTTACAATAGGGTTGGTTATGAAAAATAAGGATAAAATACTAGACATAATAAGGGTAAAAGGGAGGGCAACTTCTTCGGATATTTCGTCTAAGTTGGGTGTTTCCCGCCAGTATGTAAATATTGTAATATCTGGGCTTGTTGTTGAAAAAAAGATCATAAAGTTGGGAAGTACCCGATACGCTTTTTATGTTTCTTCTGAATATGTAAAAAAGCATCCAGATATCCTTCCTTCAATATTTAAAAAGAAATATAAAAATATATCTCTTGAAGAACATACAGTTTTACTGGAGATCGAAGAAAAGTTCCCGCGTATTTCTGACTTGCCTGAAAATATAAAAAGTATTTTTACTTTTGCTTTTTCTGAAATGCTCAATAATGCAATTGAACACTCAACTTCAAAGATTATTGATGTTGAAGTTTCTTTGAGGAGTGAAAAATTGTTGTTCATTATTAACGATTCGGGTATTGGAGTGTTTAAAAATATAATGAAAAAGAGAGGGCTCCGATCCCCGCTTGAAGCAATACAGGACCTGCTCAAAGGTAAGACTACAACTATGCCAAAATCTCATTCTGGAGAGGGAATTTTTTTTACATCGAAAGCCTCAGACTTGTTTATCTTGGATAGCTTTGGAACTCAGCTTGTAATACAACCAGCTGTAAATGATATTAAGATCAAAGAAGTCTTGGTAATCAAACGCGGAACCCGGGTAATTTTTGAAATAAACATTAAATCAAAACTACATCTTAATGATGTTTTTAAAAAATATACAAATCTTACCGATCAAAGCGACCATGGATTTGATAAAACTGAGATACGAGTAAAATTATATACTACCAGCGGTGTTCATATATCTCGCTCACAGGCTCGAAGAATATTATCGGGTCTTGAAAAATTTAAAATTATTATTTTGGATTTTGATAAGGTCCCGGTTGTTGGACAAGCGTTCGCGGACGAGATTTATCGTGTTTTTCAAGGTGCTTACCCAGATATTTCTATTCAAGAAGAAAATATGTCTGCTGGTGTAGAGTTTATGATAGAGAGGGCAAAAAACGAAGCGAAGATTTCACGGGCATAAACTTTTGCCAGTAAAGCGTCTTCTTGCTGGTGAAAAAATGGGTAGTTGCTGGTTTTTTTGATATAATAAAGGGAGCACATGCAAGTCAAAGACGAACATCTGAAAAAGTTTATATTGGAGGCTGGGCTTGTCTCAAAGGGAGATATGTCTATTGCTGAAAAAAAGTCTATTGATTCAGGTAGATCCCTGCGTGATATTTTGGTTTCAGACGCACGGATTTCAGAGAATGATTTACGAAGAGTCGAGGCTTATATCCTCGGTATTCCTTTTATGAGTTTGATAGGGCAGAAGATTGATTTTTCTGTATTGTCTCTTGTGCCGGAACCGATTGCGAGAAGTCATAATGTCATAGCTTACAAAAATTCTCATGCGGGGCTTGAAGTTGCGATGCTGGATGTTGAAGATCTTTCTGTGATAGATTTTATTCATAAAAAATCTGGTGTAAAAATACTGCCTAGGTTGACTGATATTGAATCTGTAAAATACGCACTTCTATTATATAAAAAAAGTTTAAAAGCTGATTTTGATGATATTATAGAAAAAGAATCAGATTCAATAAAAACTACTTCTGATAAAAATGAAGATGTTTCTGAAAAAGATTTAAAGAGTCTTGCAGAAGATCTTCCAATAGTAAAGATAGTTGATACCTTAATATCACATGCAATACTTCAAAATGCCTCTGATATTCACATAGAACCAGAAGAAAATTCTGTAATTGTAAGGTATAGAATAGACGGTATACTTCGTGATGCTATGACATTGTCGAAGGATACCGCTTCCGGTATTGTTGCGAGAATAAAAGTACTTTCAAATTTAAAACTTGATGAAAAAAGATTGCCACAAGATGGTCGTTTCAAAATAGATGACAATGGACAAAAAGTTTCTTTCCGCGTTTCTACCTTGCCGATATATTTTGGAGAAAAGACTGTGATGAGGCTACTTAAAGAAAATTCTAAAGGATTTAATTTGGAAGATTTAGGATTTCATGGCGAAGCACTAGAATATTTGCGTGATGCCATGAAACAAAAAGCTGGAATGATACTTGCAACAGGACCGACGGGTTCCGGAAAGACAACGACTCTTTACACAATGCTTGATATTTTAAATACCCCCGATGTGAATATTTCTACTGTTGAAGATCCTATTGAATATCAAATGGCTAGAATAAATCAAACTCAAGTAAAGCCGGAGATTGGACTGACTTTTGCAAATGGTCTTCGTTCATTGCTTAGGCAAGACCCAGATATCATAATGGTCGGAGAGATCCGTGATGGAGAGACAGCAGGTCTTGCTATAAATGCCGCCTTGACAGGACATTTAGTGCTTTCGACGATTCACACAAACTCTGCCGCAGGAGCCGTACCGAGGATGATTGATATGGGAGTTTTGCCTTTTCTCTTAGTCTCCACAGTAAAAACAATAATCGCTCAAAGACTTGTTCGGAGACTTTCTTCTGTTAAAGAAAAATATTTTTTATCAGATGTAGACAAAAAATCTCTTGCGAATGTTGCAAATCTTGACCTTGTTCTTTTAGCATTAAAAGAAGAAAAAATAATAGAAGGTGGCACAACATGGGATAAAATTCCTTTTTTTAAAAATATAAAATCAGAAGATTGCCCAGAAGGATATAGTGGCCGTATAGGAATACATGAAGTTATGAAAGTGACGCCTGCGATAAAAGATCTTATATCTAAAGGAGCTTCTCAGGATGAAATAGAAAAGACAGCCAGGGAGTCTGGGATGATGACAATGGTCGAAGATGGAATATTTCAGGCTGTTAGAGGCTTTACAACAATTGAAGAAGTTTTTCGAGTTGTTTCCGAATAAAAATAATGAATTTTGAGTACAAAGCAAAAGATAAAGATGGTAAAATGATCGATGGCACGATGGAGGCCGAGAGTCTTTTTATTCTCGGGCGGACACTCAGAGAGCAGGGATTGTTTCCTATCTCAAGCAAGTCTTTGGATTCTGGGTCAGTAGGCGCAATGGCTTCTAAGTTTATGAATATAAGTTTTGGTGGAGGAAAGATTGGAATACATGATAGGATATTGTTTGCTAAAAATTTAGGTGGAATGCTTGAAGCGGGACTTTCTCTTTTTCGCGCCTTGTCAGTTCTTGAAAAACAGTCAAAAAATAAAAATTTAAAAAATACGTTTTCTGTTCTCTTGAAGACTATTGATCAAGGGGGTAATTTAAGCGATGGTCTTTCAAAATTCCCAAAATCATTTTCTGGACTTTTCTCCGCTATGATAAAGGCTGGTGAAGAGTCCGGGAACCTTTCAGAGTCGTTAAAAGAAGTAAGTGAGCATTTAGAAAAAACATACGCTTTGGAAAAAAAAATAAAAGGAGCAATGATGTATCCAGCAGTTATTCTTTGTGCTATCGCGCTGATTGGAGTGCTTATGATGATCTTTGTCATACCGACTCTCGCAAAGACATTTTCTGATTTGGGTGTGACTTTACCTGCTACAACTCGCGCGGTTATTTTTATAAGCAATATTATCGCTCAGCATACCATTTTATTTTTATTATCTGTATCTGCTATTATTTTTGGTTTGATTTCTTCTTTAAAAATAAAGAAAGTTGGCATATTTGTGGATTGGTTATTCTTGCATTTGCCGGGCGTCAGTACTATGTCTAAAGAGACAAATATTGCGAGGACATGTCACACTATAGGGTCACTTTTAGTGGCTGGAGTTTCTATGGGTAAAGCTCTATCTATTACAGAAGAAGTTTTGCAAAATTATTATTACAAAAAGGCTCTTTCTTATGCTCGACCTGAGATAGAAAAAGGAGTTGCATTATCTGATTTTTTTAAAAAGTATCCTAACTTATTTTCTGAACTTCCACAAGAGATGTCTTCAGTTGGAGAGGAGACAGGAAATTTGTCCGAGATGCTTCTCAGCGTAGCTGATTTTTATGAAAAGGATCTCGACGAAAGGACAAAAAATCTCTCTTCAATCATAGAGCCAGTGCTTATGATATTTGTCGGAACGGCTGTCGGATTTTTTGCTCTGTCTATCATATCTCCGCTCTATTCCATTTTAGATAGCATAAAATAGATTATGTTTAAAATTAAAAAAAATAAAAAAGGATTTACAGTGATAGAACTTCTAATCGTAGTTACTATAATGGCTTTGCTTATAGCTGTAGTTCTTCCGGGCTTTTCTTCGTTTAGAAAATCTCAGATTCTATCAAATTCATCGGAAGAAATACTTTCGTCTTTGAGCAGGGCGCGTTCTGAAACACTTGCTTCTGTGAGTTCTTCCGAATATGGCGTTCATTTTGATTCTGATCAGGTGGTAATTTTTAAAGGCACGATTTATACTACACCAAATTCATCAAATGAAATAATTAAAATAGTCTCTCCGGCTACTATTTCAAATAATCTCTCTGGTGGAGGAAATGATGTATACTTTAGTAAGCTTTATGGAGTTCCAAACAAGACAGGCACTATTCTCGTCTCTATCCCAGGATATTCCACAACAAAAATAATTACTATTTTAGCTTCTGGCGTAGCTAGCTCCAATTAATTTTTTAAAAGAAATGAAAAATAAAAATTATAATCAAAAAGGGATTGCTATGGTAGAGATACTTGTCGCTGTTTCGATCATGGCCGTCGCATTCATAGCTATCATGGCCGTTGCGCAAAAGTCTATATATCTGGCTAGGCAGGGACTACATCAGTCGCAGTCTGCTTTTTTACTTGAAGAGGGCGCTGAAGCCGTCAGAATAGTTCGTGACGGCGCTTGGTCCGATATCTCTTCTTTGAGCACTTCGACCGATTATTACCCCCTTTTTTCAGGTGGAACATGGATTTTGACTCAGACCCCTGCTACTATCGGTATATTTTCAAGGAAGGTGACTGTAGCAAGTGTTTACCGAAATGGGTCCGATGATATAGCCGGATCGGGAACTTTGGATACGGGAACAAAGTTTGTGACAGTGACAATTTCTTGGCAAGAAGGAGGGCAAACACTTTCAAAAATTTTGTCTTTTTATTTGAGTGATATTTTTTCATAATATATGATCAAAGAAAACAATAACAGTAACAAAAATAGGAAATCTGGATATTCTCTCGTGGAAACTCTTGTATACGTTGCGATTTTTTCCATTTTGTCAGTAGTTGTTGTAAGGACTATTGTAGTCATGATGCGTTCTTTTTCTGAGACGGTTGTGATTCGGGATTTTCTAAAAACATCTTTTATTATGGAGAGGGTTTCAAGAGAAATAAGAATAGCTGAAAGTACTGATCCTACAAGTATTTTTGATTCAAGTCCCGGATATTTGAAAATAAATTCTACGGATGACTCTGGAAATCCAAAAATAGTTGAATTTCAGCTTATTGGGACAGATTTGCAACTTAAAGAAAACAGTGTTGTCATTGGGAATTTGAACATCGCAAACATAAAGATAATTAGTTTGATCTTTAGACAGATATCGACACCGCAAGGGGAAGCAATCAAAATTGAAATGTCTATCCAAAATATTCATGATAAATCAGCTCGAATTGAAAATTTTTATGATACAGTAGAAATGCGTGGAGGTTACGGAATTTAATTAAATTTTTTATGATATATTTTTTTAAAAAACAAAAAAACAAAATTTCATGGAATAAAAAAAATTACAGAGGCGGATATGCTATGTTGGTATCTGTTATTTTTTTTACTTTTCTTTCGTTGTCTATTATAGCTGGGCTCGTTTCTCCATCTGTTAGAGAATTTAAAATGTCTTCTGATTTCATAAAATCTCGCCAAAGCTTTTTCTTATCAGAGTCTGGGGTAGAAGATGCTTATTATCGTTTGAAAACATCAAAAATGATAGGCGACTCAACTTTAATCACACTTTCTGGCAATACTGCGACAACCTCTATTGCTGATTCTGGGTATAATGAAAAGACTATTTCATCTATGGGGGATGTTTTTTTAAGACAAAGAAAAAATGAAATTAAAATAACGACAGGTATGGGAGTTAATTTTGCATATGGTATTCAGGCTGGAAGTGGAGGGTTTGTGATTCATGAAAATGCTGGAGTAAACGGTAATGTTTATTCAAATTCCAATATTATTGGGGACAATCATTCATTTGTTAGTGGCTCAGCTTTTGCAGCAGGACCTTTAGCGGTAATAGATAATGTAGATATTGGGGAAAATAGTATTGGTGATGCTAATGCGCATGAGGTTAAAAATTCAACAATAGTAGGTAATCTTTATTGTAAAATTGGATCAAATAATGATGGTAAATCTTGTGATACTTCTTTATCGGACCCCCCTATTGTTGATTTTCCAATAACGCAGGAAATGATAGATCAATGGAAAATAGATGCAGAATTGGGCGGAACATTTTTAGGAAATAAAACAATATCTTCGCCAGCTAGCCTAGGACCTAAAAAAATTACTGGTGATCTTAATATTAATGCAAATTTGACAATAACTGGCACAATTTATGTTGTTGGAAGAATTACTACTTCAAATAATGTTGATATAAAACTTGATTCTTCTTATGGAGATACAGGAGGGATTTTACTTACAGATGGTCGTGTTGAACTTAATAATAATGTTGAATTTTTTGGTTATGGGTCAAATAGTTACATAATGCTAGTATCTACAAGCTCTTGTCCAACGAATTGTTCAAATGAGCCAGCAGTAAAAATTGAAAATAATGTCGGAGCTATAATAGTAAATGCGCAAAATGGAACGGTCCACATGAGCAATAATGTCACATTAAATGAGGTTGTAGGTAAGACTATTATTATGGATAATGGCGCAATAGTAAATTATCTGTCTGGTCTTGCTAATACTTCTTTTTCTTCCGGTCCGACAGGTGGCTGGGATATAAAGTCCTGGAGAGAAAAGTGATTATTTTGTGGTATAATATCTAACATGGCTCCCGTTAGAAATAACGGACACGAGAGATAAATAAATTATGAAAAATATGAAAATTAGAAACAATAAAATAATAGAGAGCGGAGAGCAATTGTCC
>Ga0209541_10016566_pt1 | contig 10887 bp, 8 predicted proteins | sample RifCSPlowO2_01_FD_184027 | JGI IMG/M metagenome (GOLD analysis project Ga0209541, IMG submission 184027) | Groundwater microbial communities from Rifle, Colorado - Rifle CSP2_plank lowO2_0.1 (SPAdes) (version 2) | ecosystem: Environmental > Aquatic > Deep subsurface > Groundwater | place: Rifle... | reverse complement strand
AACCCCGGCGTAAGTGATGGGGTTGTAAAAGAACAGGGAAAACTTCTGGCGAGGCCGCTTCTCTTCCAAATCTAGAACCAATCCAGCGATAAATCCAGCCACGCGACATGCGCGCTGTAATTGCCGTAGTCTATAGATTGGTTAGCCCTGTAGGAATAATACCCGTAATGGGGCGAGATGGTGAGGTCTTTCCTGGGAGACCATTTCATTCCCACATTGGCATCATAATGCTCATTGTCTACCCCATAAGGGATACCGCCGAAGGCCTGGCTGTCAAAATCTTTGGCTCTGGTGTATTGGAAACCTGAAAAGAAACTCAAGTCCTCCCGGGGGGCGTAGCTGCCCGTAAAAAGCCACGTATGAAAATTGGTTTCAAAGACAGGGATTCCACCGCCAGTGACGGCGGTCTGCGATGCCGGCGTGGAGACCTTGAAGTTATTGAGCGAATACCCCAGATCGAACATCCACTCGTCCACCGGTTGAAAAACAACATTATAGGTAAAGATCCGGGAATTGCCGTTGCTTTTGATCCAATCCGTATTGTTCGTAAAACCCACTTGGTCCAAGCTCTGCACACGGTAGACATTATCTAACAACTGCACCCTGAAGGAATTCTCGATCCTTTTAAAAGGTTTCCAGGTGAAGCGGTTGCTCCATTCGTTAAAGGTCGTTTGAAGCCTTGAGATGCTCAACCCGGGATCGTTATTCGTAAATACATTGTAAGTATTGTGGTCTGATTTGCGCCTGATGTTCGAAGTCATATTGAATTTACTGCTGGGAACGTAACGAACGCCCATGACCCCTGTTATTTCAGGACTGCCATCCAAATACTCTGTATAACTGGCTCCTCCGGTCCCCCTGATCTTCGAGTACCAGTTGCGCGTCTGCTGGAAATCCCAATCCGTATACACACTTGTTTTAGGTAATCCGTTATAACGCAAGGAAACTGATTCGCCGGTCCGCGTGACCTGATTTTCGGTTTCCACTGATCTATCGGAACCGCCGGGGTCATACCCGTCCGCAAAGCCGCTACCGGTTTGAGCGGCAATCTCCTCCTTGAATTTAGCGACAAAATTCAAATCCGGCGTCAAATTGACGACGAGATGCTGGACCGCGGTGTGGGAATCACGGGTGGCTTGCGCGTCCGTCACACGGTTTGTGCTGTCCGATGTGGTCGTACCCGCCGTATTGTAGTTGCGTATCGTCTCGGCCCAATCGCTGCGCGAATGGTGATACTGGTACCCGAATGACATGTATGTTTTATCATCGACAATCCAGCGGTCCGCCTTAATAGAAGAAACCAGCTGCTTGGTCTGCGGTTCTTGCGCGTAGCTGCGCAATGACGTCGTGGAATTATCTTCACGGAACGAACGGCCGCCCGAGAATTCCACGCGCTGTTGGCCGCTAAGGTTAAGGCCGGCAACTTCCGTGTTCCCTTTTAGGGTAATGGTATCCGTTATCTCGCTGACGTCTTCCCAGGAGGGGCTTATTTTACGCGTAACTCCCTGAACAACACTACCCCACGTCAACCTGCTCTTGATCCCTTCCTTGGTGTCGCGCTCGTAACTCAAGCTTGCCCCCGGCGCGTTCTCCAGGATATTGGAATTGCTCCCGACCTCAAACAAGAAATGCCCCATATCCATTTTAGGGTCGGCCGCCAGCCTCCGAATGGACGATGTGCCGGTAAAATTGGAATAAAAACCTCCGTAGACGTCATACCACTTGCGAAAATTACCGTAATCCATCGTGACATAACCGCCGTTGCCTCTGCTTAACTTGAGGCTGGTGCCGAAGTCATGATCTCCGGGGATGGCATGGCCGTCAAAAGACAAACTCCCATCCTTGCCAAAATCGCCGTCAAAGCTCATCGCCTTAATGCCGCCGGTTGTCCCGTCGTTCATCCAGTTGATGGCGCGAAATTTCGCCGCGTCGCCCTTGACAGAAATGGACCGGTACGGCATCAGCTCAAACGCACCCCACCCATCGGTTGACGCGTCATCAGCAACGGCCGGCGCGGGGGCGCCGTTAAGGCCGAGCGTAAAAACAATTAACATCACCGGATTAATTATTTTTAGAAGATATTTTTTCATCACCCACCCCCTTTATTCTTCACGGAAATGTCGATCAAACGATGAGCCGTGGATCGCCGTATGGCACCCGGCACTCCAACATGTTCCTTGAGTCAAATTTGTGCCATGATTTCTGTCGCCGATAAATGGAAAATCAGACTGTATATGACAACGCAAACACAAGTTCGCGTCCCGGGCAACCAGCATCTTGTCCGTGATCGAACCATGCACCTTGTGGCAGGTGGTGCATCCATCGCGCAGGGCCTGGTGTTCCCACACAAACGGTCCGCGCTTGTCTTTATGACACTTGAAGCAGGCTTCATTCGCATCTTCCATGCTCGTTGCCGTCCAGGGCCGCGCGTCAACGCCGTGGAGGTTATGACAATCGGCGCAGCTCATCTTGCCCTCTAATACCGGATGGCGATAAGGAAGACGGAATTCCATTTTTTTATCCATATGGCAGGTAAAACAGATCTCCGGATTCTTGCGGGGGTTGACCATCGTCCCTCTTCCACCGCCGTTCTCCGCGTGGATGCTGCCCGGGCCGTGGCACATCTCGCAACCCTGAGCCACACCTTCGGTCTCATCTTCTACGGCAATCCTTGAATGGGTCGAAAGCCTGAATTCTTCATACTGCTTCTCGTGGCAGGTCGCGCAGGTCTCCGTCCCCACGAAGGTGGCTCCCTTCATGGACTCCGGCAGCAAAGCGTCCACACTGCCCACCTCCGCCACGGCGTTGCCGTTGAGGGCAAAAGTCATCCATCCCAAACCCAATAAAAGGAACAGAGAAAACAAGCGTGCTTTCCTCGCTATTTTAAAGTGTTGATCTTTTATCCCCATAACGGCCTCCCTTTCTAACTTCTGACTTCTGATGAACTATTTCCCGCCCTCCGGGGCTTGATCCTGCTGCGCTTCAAAATCCTCGAATGTCCCCACCTGTTTGTATGTGTCTGCCGTGATCTCTGCCGCTTCCCTGACTTTCTTACCGTAGGCATTCGGCTCGTGCATTCCCTCATCCTTTTTAGGAAGCTTGTCGACATGACAAAAAGTGCATTTCGGTTTACTGTCCGGGTAAACGCCCTTGTAAAGCTTGACCTGCTCGACGTTGGCCATGGCGGGAGCATTTCCCGCAACGACGAATGCGAAACCGAAACCCAGAATTAACCCCGTCTTCTTTAAGCGACTCATCGGATAAAACATTTTTCTCCCCCTTCATCCATGCTTAAGTTAAATATTTACGCGGCGGCCGCCTTTAAATAACCAGGAACTTTTACCTCGCGATTTTTGGCAGTCTTGCCATAAAATTCATCCACTTTTTGATGGATAATCTCGTCCACCTGGCTGAGCGCGCCGTTACGGCGTTGCACGGTTTCGGTTACGATATCTCCCAGATCATCCACCGTAATAAGAGAAACTCCCGCCACCTGCCCTACAGCCGGATCAATATTACGCGGGATGGAAATATCGATGAGAACCAAAGGATTTCCCGCCCGGGAGAGCATCGCCTTCTGGACCACATCCTTTTCCACAAGATAATGCGGCGCCCCGGACGAACAGATACAGACATCCACGCGGCGTAAAACTTCCTTCATGTCCCAAAACGATACCCGTGTGCCGCTGAATTTCCCAACCAGGGCATCCGCGTTATCCTGTGTCCTGTTCATGACATAGAGCTGACTGATCTCTTTATTCTGGAAATGATCCGCGGCCAGACCGGCCATTTTCCCCGCGCCGATGATGAGGACTTCGCGGCCTTTGAGGGTCCCGAAAAACCGCTGCGCGGCGTTGACAGCGGCCCAGCTGACCGAAACTCCACCCGAACCAACCGTGGTCTCATGCTGCGCTTTTTTGCCCGCGCGAATAGCGACCGCGGAAAGGACATTGAACGTTTTGGCGAGCATGCCTTCTTCCCGCGCGGAATCAACAGCCGTTTTGACCTGCCCCAAAATCTGGTTTTCACCTAACACAACCGATTCCAGGCCGCTGGCCACCCTCAAAAGGTGAAAAACCGCGTCCCGGTCTTTATACGTGTAAAAATATTTGGTCATTTCCTCCGCCACGGCGGAGGAAAACGGGATAGATTTGACTTTAAAAAGAATCTGCAGAAGAATTCCCGCCGCCTCCGGGACAATGGTGTGCGCGTAGACTTCAGTGCGGTTACAGGTGGATAAAACGAACGCTTCAACGACCGCGGGGTTGTTCTTCAATTCGCTTAAAAAAAACCGGCGCCTGGTTTCGTCAAGATAGAACTTCTCTCTGATGTCGATAGGTGCTGTCTTGTGGCTGATGCCAATGGCGGTGATATGCATGTGGAGCTCTACTGGCAAAACCCGTTGTCCCTAGTTTACCCCGACTCGCCCCTAGAAATCGCACAGCGATTTCAGGGGTAAAGTCCCGGAAATTTCTCAAAGAGAAATTTCTCGGGATAAGATATGACGAAATTCTCCCGGATTTTTATTAGTTTTCATGCGTGCTGAAAATCCGGGACAATTTCGCCATACTCGTCGGGGTTATCCGCCGATTGTTGCGTGAAGCGGAATCCGCCTGTTCGATATTCCTCCATTTAAGGAAATATCGAACAGCGCCACGGCTTTTTGCCGCATTCATCCACGGCTTAAAAAGCCGTGGTATGTTGCGAAGGCGGATAACTTCTTTCCCTAGCTCAAGTTTAGTTCTACTATAAATAATTTAAAAGGGCTGGTAAATGTTTTTTTTCTTATTTTATCCATAAGATTTTCTTATGGATAAATACCGCCTCCCATGATATTCTAATGGCGAATTTGAAAGAGGCTTTCCATGGTCGATTTGTTTTATCTCAAAACTTTTGTGGCCGTGACCAGGACGCGGTCGTTCCGCGTCGCGGCCGAACGCAATTTCGTCACCCAGCCGGCCGTGTCGCAGCATATCCGCGTCCTCGAGAAAAAACTCGGCGCGGCCCTTTTCGAGCGCCGCGGCAAAAGCGTCATCCCCACCCGTGCCGGAGAAACGTTCCTGCCTTACGCGGAAAACATCCTCAAACAGTATGAAGACGCCCAGGCGCACATCAGGGAACTGGAAAATAAATTCGGCGGAACGATCCGCGTGGCGACGATCTACAGCATCGGATTATACGAACTCAAACCGGTCGTCCAGAAGTTCCTCCAAAAGTACCCGCAGGTCAACCTCCACATCGAATATCAGCCAAACGCCGCCATCTATGAGATGGTTCGCAACCGCACCGTGGATTTCGGGATGGTCGCCTTCCCCCAGAAAAAAAACGCTATCGTGGCCCAAGCATTCGCGCAGGGCGAACTGGTCCTGGCACAATCGCCGCAGCAGCGGATCATCCGCCGCAAGACAACCGCTCTCAAAGGGCTCGACGGCGCGAAATTTATCGCGTTTGCCTCCTCCACGCCCACGGGCAAGGTCATCCAGCGGTTTTTCGCGGATAAAAGGATCCGGCCGAACATCCTGCACGAATACGACAACATCGAGCTGATCAAAAGCGCCGTCGTGCTGGGCCTCGGCTGCGCCCTGGTGCCGCGCAAGACCATCCTGCGCGAACTCAACGACAAAACCCTTGAAATCGTGGACGTCAAAGGCCTGACCATCAAACGGCCGATCGGCGTCCTTTATCCCGGAGACAAGGTCTTCACCAAAACCACCCGCACCTTCTACGAAATGTTGATCCATCCATAGAAACGATGCGCGCTCCCCTTGCGGAACCGAAAGGTTGCGGCGGGCAATTCGATAAAACCATCACTTTTAGCTAGAGAAACAAAATCACCGGAATTCTGCGGGGAAACGGGTGCGGCATTCAACCGGCCGTCCTGGGCGAATTGAACCGCGACGGGCAGGAAATGCGTTAACGCGGTCTTGACAGTAACAGCTTCACTCAAAACGGCATAGTCCGCGGCGCGGGGCGCGAGACCAATCTCCTTATGAAGGTACGGCAGAACATAGCGGTACAGGCATATCTGGGTGGAAACCGGATTGCCGGGCAGACCAAAAACGGGTTTTCCGTCGGAGGTCTTGCCGAACAACAGCGGCCCGCCCGGGCGCTGCCGGACTTTGTGGAACAGGACCGTCACTCCCAGCTCTTCTAAAATCCGCGGGACAAAATCCAGCTTTCCCTTTGAAACTCCCCCGCTTAACACAATGACATCGTATTTTCGCAGAATACTTTTTAACCCCGCGCGCAATTTCTTTGGGTCATCCTGGATATGGAAGCGCTTAGCGTCCGTGTAACCGCTTAACGTAAGCCCCGCGGCCAGGGCGCAGGTGTTCGACCGGCGGATCTCAAAGGGTTTGACCGGCTGGTCGATCTCAACAAGTTCGTCCCCGGTGCCGACGAGGGCGATCGCGGGAATCCTGGTCACGAGAATCCTGGATTTTCCGACGGCAGCGGCCACGGCGATCCGGGCGGGTAAAAGCCGGCACCCCGCGCGCAGGAGAATATCCCCTTTGCGGGCGTCAGAGCCTTTGCGGTGAACATTCACACCCGGCCGGGCCTGAAATTCATCGTTTACCATCGCCACGCGGCCGTCCATCTCAACGTATTCGACAGGGATCACACAGTCACAACCCTTTGGCATGACCGCGCCGGTCGTGATCTCCAGACAACCGTTGCGGCTTCTTAAAAGAAGCGCCGGACTGCCCGCTTTTTGCAACCCTTCAACAGGAAAGTTTCGAAAACCCCTTAGAAAAGACGCGCTGTTGACGGCGATGCCGTCCATCGTGGCGCGGTCAAAGGGCGGAAAATCACGGTCGGCCGCCACATGTTCGCGCAGAACGCATCCGGCCGCGGATTCCAGCGGGACGCGCACCGCGGGACAGGAAACAGGATTTTTCTCAAGGATGGAATCGGCTTGCGGGACGGTAATCATACTAATGACCAAATTACAAATAACAAATTACAAACAATACCCAAACTCAAATATCAAAATTCCAACCCCGGATTTGGTCATTGTGAATTAGGTATTGTTTATTGTCTGTAATTTGTGATTTGAATATTGTAATTTAATCCTTCTATTTATTCTTACTCGCCAGTGGCACGCAAATCGCCAGAAAGACGATCTCCCCCAGGACATACGCCAGCAATCCGCCGGCGATGCCCGAAGTAAATCCGTAGGAATGAAGCCCGACGTTCAAAAGGTTGACGCCGAACCACGCCCACATGACGACAACGATCCCCAAAACACAGCCGGCGGCGGCCCCCAGCGGAGTGATAAATCGTCCCAGCCGGGCGTGAAAGAGGATCGCACACCACAGCACGATCAAAAGCGCACCGTTTTCCTTCGGGTCCCAGCCCCAGAAACGGCCCCAGGACTCGTCCGCCCAGATGCCGCCGAGCATGGTCCCAAGAAAACTCATCATCAGCCCGAACCCCAGCGCGCCGACCATATTGCGGTAGGTCGATTCCAGGGCGGCCTTGTCCTTCGGATACCGGATGCGCTGCAGGATGTACAGATGCCCGACAAGCCCGGCCACGCACACCCCCGCGTAGCCGACGGTGATGGAAAGGACGTGCGTGCCCAGCCAGAAGTTGGAATTAAGGACCGCGACCAGCATCTGCATGGTATCACCTTCCGCGGCGAATTTTCCGGCGATCATCAGGAACACGAACCCGCACACGCTCGCCACGCAAATGCCCACCCAGCGCCTGTTGACCAGTTCGATAACGACGCCCGTGACCACCGCCACCATGCCGACGAAAATAAACGTCTCGTAGAGATTGCTGACCGGCGGCCGCGCCATGATGATGGTCCGCAACGCAAGGGCCAGCATATGCGGCAGGAATCCCGCGATAATAAGGAAAAACGCCGCCGGACGCAGCCAGGAACGCGTCAGGAAAAACGACAACAAGAACGCGGCAAAGGCCAGCGCGTAAAACAGTTTCGCCCAGAGGAACAAACTCGCCTTGTTGTAGAATAACTCCAGCGGAATTTTACGGATATTCTTCTGCGTGGCGGCGTCGACACGGCCCAGAACGGAATGGCTCAGCGACCGCGCGGCAAAATCAAAAGGTATCTGTTCCCCGTTCCAGTAATACACCGCCATCGCGCGCGTGTATCCGATCTCCTCGCGCACCTTGGGATCAGAGAATTCCCGGCTGATCGCGTCCATCGGGCTCAACCAGCCTTGCCCGTCAGCCTCGAGGCTGGGCACGACGGTAAAGGGAAGATCGCTATAAAGCATCGACCAATGGAACAGATTATTCATCAGGCCGGACAACTCCTTGTCCTTCGTCGACCAGGTATCGGGCTTATTCAATTCCAGCCCTTTGGTCTGTTCCCGCAAAAGCTCCGCGCGGGAAGCGATATCGTAAAAACTGAACATTTTTTGTTTCGCGGGAAGATCGAGCGCTTTGACGATCGCGGGGTCGGTGATCTGAAATTCGGCGGACGGAAGCGCGAAATGGAACGCGCGGGAATGCCGATCGTAGAGAAAAACGTTCTGGTAGACCCGCAAGACCTCCTGCTCCACGACAGAGCGTTCTTTGGGTTCAATCTTGTCGGCCGTCCGCGCGAGCTCTTCAAGTTTGACCACGCCAGGCTCCAGCCGGGAAAAACTGTACCGCCGGTGGGGCTCGGGCTCAACGCCTAACGCCGTCGCTATTTCCGGATTATTAATAAGGAAGACCTTGTCTCCGAATGTGGTGGCCGGGGCGAACAAAAGCCGCGCCAGCCATTGGACGGCGGACTGACGGCCGAACGAGGTCTTTCCGGAAAGCTGCAACAAAAGCGTGCGGGCGTAAGTATCCACCGGCTTGACGCGTCCCTCATTGAGGATCGCCAGCGCGGCGAATTTGTCCAGGGAAACCGCCGCCCGGGGCTTGATGGAAGGATCCAGCGGACAGATGGGCTGGGCAAAGGCCGGCGCCAGACTGACAGCAAAAAAATAAAGAAGAATTAAAACTCTCTTAAGCATCTTAATGACCAAATTACAAGCACCAAATTACAAACAATATACAAACTAAAATACCAAAACCAATAACCCTGGGTTTTGGTCATTGTCCAATTGGATATTGTTTATTGTCTGTAATTTGGGATTTGGATATTGTGGTTTAAGCCTCAATGTTTTAATTTCGCTTTAAATGCCATCAACAAAAAATGCAGCGCCAGCCCGCCGAAGGTCAGGAAACTCGCGAAATACGGCAGCAGGCGTCCCGAATTCCGGACAACGGCGAGCGTGGAAGATTCTCTCCCCGCTTTATCCACCGCATACGACGACTGATACAGCGTAAAATTTTTGTACCGTAACGGTTTGTTCATCGAGATCAGAACCTCGCGCGATGCCCCTGCGCCGCCGGGTGGAACAACTTCAACGAGGCTCTTGTAACTGCGCGCGACCTCGGTATTGGGATACCATTCGGCCGTGAAATCCTTGAGCCGCAGCAAAAAAGGCAGCGGAAAATTCTTGCGGCGCAGCTGCAGGAAATGGTCCCGGTCGTCCCTGGAGACCTTCAGCGGTTTGTCTTCGGCGCCGTACAAAATGACCGGGCCGACCCCTTCCACCGTTAAAACACATCCGGGGAGATCTTTCTCCGGTTCTTTATTGGGGGCCGCCGGCTCAAGGGTTTGAATGCCGGAGGCGCTTAGAACGGCGCCGGCCCCCTCCGCGCCCGAATACGCTTCGCTGTTGGAATAACAATGATCGACGGCAAGCGTAAGACCCTCCTGGAATTCCAGCCGCCGGCCGGGACGAAGGCCCTCGACATCATAGGCGCTGACGTCTTTTTCGCCGCCGATTTCCTTCCACGCCGCTATTTCCCAGTTATGGTACGCGCTGGACACGTTGGCCGCCTCGCCTTCCATCAGGGTCAAATGCGATTCCTCCACTCCATGCAGCGTGACGAACGCGGCGACGAAAAATAACAAAAGGCCGAAATGGGTGACAATGATCCCGGCCTGGTCCCATTGATAAACCAGCCGCGTGAGCGCCACGCACACAAGATTGATGAAAAAGACCCACAGGACAAGCTGCGCGCCGGGAAACGGGATAAACCCGCCGGAGAGAAAAAAGAACGAATGGAAGAACCGTTCTTGCGCCAGATAAAGCCCGTTATAAACCTGGTCGACGCTGCCCCAGAACGTGAGGATAAACAGCAGGATCAAACACGCCAGCGTGATCTTCAATGAAGCACAAAACTTGATCGCGGGATTGCGTTGCAGGTTTTTGCGAAATGAATTCATTTTTTCGTATCTCGTCGCTCGTATCTCGTCGCTCGTATCTCGAGGAATGTTTGACAAGATACGAAATACGAGATACGAGATACGACCTAGTTCAACTTCAAAGATTCGCACAACGCTTCAAATTGATCCCGATTCTTGAGAACCGCCCCGCGGGCGCCGGTCATCTTCACGAACACGGTCATATCCGGCAGCGTGATAATGGTCGCCGCCATCGACGGGCTTTCAAGGTCGTCTTGGGATTGCAATTGGGTCAGATCGAGAATCGTGGCGTCAAAACCGTCCCGGGTCTTGATCTTTTTTTGCGCGGCGAGGAATTTTTCCATGGCCGGCACATCCGGCACGGCGATGTTGACCTGCTGCATCCAGCGCGCCGCGTTGGACTCAACCCCCCCGGCATCGCCGGCAAGCGAGATCAGCGCGCATTCCACGGGGTCCCCGGTGTCCGCCGATCTGAAGGTCGCCAGGCGCATGCCGCTCCCCGGCGACTCCTGCCAGCCTTCCGGCGTGGCCCACGACAACGGCGGCCGCGCCACCGAAGCCTCAAGCATTTTCTGCGTCTGTTGGTCCACGGCGCCTCCCATAGGGAGCCTAACGGCCATCATCGGCCGCCCTTGGTCGCCCTTGGCGGACCTCGCCTCCGGCGG
>Ga0209541_10016565_pt1 | contig 10888 bp, 16 predicted proteins | sample RifCSPlowO2_01_FD_184027 | JGI IMG/M metagenome (GOLD analysis project Ga0209541, IMG submission 184027) | Groundwater microbial communities from Rifle, Colorado - Rifle CSP2_plank lowO2_0.1 (SPAdes) (version 2) | ecosystem: Environmental > Aquatic > Deep subsurface > Groundwater | place... | reverse complement strand
ACTGCCGTAAAGAACGCCAGCCAAGCGTTTAATAAAATCCACCAGAGTGGTTTAGGAGCTTTGGCACTCGAGCAAGATATTCGTGCACGACTCGAAAAATAATAGAACCGCCTGCAGACATTACGGTTTTGATTTTTTCTCTCTCGCCTGTTTTTCCACTATCTCGAAGAGCTTGTCTAATGCCTCCGAAGGAATATCGACCCCTATTTTCTGGAGGTCTTCCAGGAAGCAGCCCAAATCAAATGCTGCCCTTTCTTTTCCGAGCTCGATTTGCTTCTTGGCTTCCTCGATAATAATATCCCAATTCATTTTTGTTGCCGTAATGATGGTGCGGGCGTCATCTTTGTCTTTTAACCGGTCGGTAGCGCATTTCATGAGGATAATGTCGTGGGGATCAGCAATCTTGAGAATCAAATTATCAACAAATTGATGGACGGGCTCGGCTCTTTTTCTCATGGTTTCGGAAAAAATGAAGTCTATTACCTCGACGACAAAAAGGTCAAAGCGCTCATCCTGTAACCGAAACATTTCTGGAATGTTTCTCTTGGTGCCATACACGGTGCGGGCTTCCATCTTTTCATAGCCCAGGGATTGTATGGCTTCTGCGAAGACGGCACGGCCTTTTTCATTCTCGAAGACCAGGTCGATATCCAATGTTGCATTTTTAAAGCCGAGAAACATCATAGCAGTTCCCCCGATCGCGTACACCGTTATCTTTCTCGTAAGCCTTCTGGCAGCACTTACTAATAACCGCTGTTGCTGGTCTATGGTAATCATTGGTAGTCCTCCAAGTCCTTTTTATTAAATGGTAGATACATCTTCCATCTGCTCTCTACGTCGGTAAAATCTTTTGACTGCAGCCCCGGAACAACATATGCATAATGAGACCATTTTTTTGGTAAGGCACTCTTTCTAAACGTACGAGTCATTCTTCTTACTTTCATAATTTTCTGGGCGAGGTCGTATAACGCCCCCACCTGGCGTTCGATATGATTGGCTTTGGCGAGATGGTATAATGCTACCCAATCTTTTATTTTTTTGAAGAGCGCTAAGGATGCAAGAATGGTTCTCAGGCTTTCCGTTTTGATAGCATACACTATCGTTTCTTCCCGGCTGGGCTCTTTCCCATAAATCCTATACGTGGTGGGCGTGGAAATTTTTAGGGGTGACAATTCGTTGATGACCTCGTAATAGCTTTTGCCCCCCAATTTATTATCAACAGATATGGTGTAGACACGGCGGTTATTGCTCTGTCTTCTGGTTTTCACATAGCCCTCTTTTCTGAGGCGATGGAGATAATAGATTGCCATCTTCTTATCCACGTTGAGCGCATCCATTACCGTTTCGGCCGTTTGGATTCCAGCCAATTTTTGCAGGAGTTCTTTAATATCCATAGTTTATTCTAGCTATAACTAATATATAAATATTTCTACATTTTGTGAAAATAATCTTATTCTATGGCTTCAACCGTCTAGAACGCCAGCTTCCTCTCTTATAAAACCCCCATAAATATTAAATAATAGTACACCGTAACCATACTAAAATGCATGCTAAAGAAACCATTAAAGAACTGTTCTTCAATGAGCCGACAAAACAGTGGCATTTTGAGCAGGTAAGAAAAACATCCGGCTTGAGCCGAGCCCAAACCAATGCCTGGCTAAAAAAGCTTCAGAAAGAACAGCTCATCACGCGCCTAAAACCCAGAAAAAAAATGCCGTACTTTATAGCCAACCATGCTTCCGCTCATTTTCGGAACGCCAAAAAGCTGTTTGCCCTGACGAAGCTCTATGAGTCCGGCCTGCTTGATTACCTCACCTCTTTAGAAAATGCTAAAACCGTCATTCTCTTCGGGAGCTTTAGCCGCGGGGACTGGTACAGAGAGAGTGATGTTGATCTTTTTCTCTACGGCGATATTGACCAGCTGGGTTTAGGCCCATACCTCTCTAAGCTGCAGAGAGAGATACAGATTTTTTCTGGAAAACAGGAAGAGGACTTGCGGCATTTAGGAGCCTCGTTGTTACGGAACATTTTAAAAGGCATGGTGCTCAAAGGCGATATTCCTCTTGAGGTTCTCAAGCATGCGGCAGTTTAAGACGGAAAAAGAAGCCTGCGACTGGTGCATCCGAGAAGGGAATATTCTCACCGACCAAGAAGTTGACCGAGAAAGAATTTCTGCTAATCTGACCATTGCGAAAGAGGATTTTCAAAGTGCCAAAGATGCTGCTGAGAAAAAACGCTGGAACTCTGCTTATAAAATACATTACGATGTTCTTCACCAATTAGCGGAAGCCTATTTGCGGGTTGATAAAATAAAGTCAAGAAACCACCATTGCTTGTTTGCTTACCTCTGTGCAAAATGCCCGGAGCTCGAATTTGACTGGGGTTTTCTGGAAAAAGTGCGAACCAAAAGGAATGGCGTCAACTATTATGGAATTCTCATCCAAGAAAAAGATTGGAAAGAGACCCAGCTGCAGTTTCAACTGTATATTAAAACGCTTCAGACATGGGTTGAAAAATATTTGGAAAGCACGAAAGAGCGCTCTTGATTCACTCCACCTTCACTTTCTGCCCGAGCGCTTTCCCACCCACCATCGTCTAGAAAACCTGGGCATCCAATTGTTCTATGTTCAGAAAATGCCTATCGCACGTTATTAATCGGTATCCATGAACCAAACTTGTTGCCGCAATGAAGAGGTCAATAGCATTAATCATTTTTCCTCTTTTTTTCAGTTCCCGAGCAAGCTCTGCACTCTTCAGAGCTGCTTTTTTATCAAAGTCGAGAATGGCTATCTCCCGGAGAAAATTGGTCAGTGGAAGCAATTCTTTCTCTTTCAAGCCAACAAATAATTCGTGAATACTGATAGAAGACATTGCTAAAGGTTTCTCCGTTATCACCTCGCGTATCTGCTCTCCTTTTTCGGTTCCATACAAGAGCTCAAGAATGGCGCTGGTGTCCAAAAAGTACATGTTCCCTCCTGTCCATATCTTTGGCGAGGTTCGTGCGTATTTTCTGCAGCTTTTTCTGGGCGGCTACGCTATCGCCTTTGAGAACCCCAAAATATTTCTCTGCAATACTTCGTTCTTTCGCAAGCCGCATAAAAAAGCGGCTGAAACTTTCCTGCCTGCTCTTCAGGTGGCTGAGCAATTCGTAAGCTTCCCTCGTAATGGTTATAGTTTTGGTGACCATGTTTATGTTTAAACATACATTCTATTTAAACATTTCTGTATGCTTTTGAGTTTTTTTTAAAAAAAGAATGATGCTCTGGCTCACTCCACCTTCACTTTCTGCCCCAACGCTTGACCGGGCAACCCTTTCTCGGCAAAAATAGCCCGGACGCTGCCTTTGCGGCCATGCAGGGCAGAAATCGTTCCTTTTATCTCCTTGCCAGCCGGAGACGCCCATACCACAGTTTTCCCGATAGCTTTCTGCGCCTCTTCCTGCGTATCGGCCACCTGCAGTATCATCTGCTTGGTGTTCTGGGTGTGCCTTCCTCGGCGGAAATTCATGACGGTGGCTTCCATGACGATGCTAAAAAGAGGCTTATTTATAAAGATTATTGCTGTTTTAGGGAGGTGGGCACTCAGCAACTCTTTCTAAATTTTAGAGACGCTAAATGTATATAAGTTTCCAATAAAGTCGAAAGCCCATGCTCAAAGGCCAAATCGTTGCCGGGGATTTCAGCAAGATTGTCATGCGTATCAAAGCAAAAGAGCAGGTCGAGTTGGGCGAACTCCTGGTCATAGAGGACGGCACTACCACTTTCCTTCTGCAAGTCTATGACTTGCTGTACGGCAGCCAGATCTCGCCGCAGAATCTGGAGATGGTCGCCGGCATGAATCTGGAAGAGGGAGAGTTCTCCCTTCTTGACGAGCACCTTCGCAATTACCAGCTGGCGTTGCTCAAGCCGCTGTTAACGAGCGGGAAAAGCCAGGCCATGTGCAAGTCACTTCCGGCTTTTTTCCAGCAAGTCCGTGCCGTGAGAAAAGAAGACCTTTCTTTTATTACGACACCAAAAACGCCGCTGTTCCTCGGCCAGCTGCGCAGCGGCAGCAAAATGCTGCAATTCCCTATTTCTTTGCCCGGTGCTGAGGTTCTGAGCCACCACGTCCTCATCCCGGCGAGTACCGGAAAAGGAAAAAGCAATCTGATGTCCACCCTGCTGTGGGATGTGACCAGTAAAGCCTATGCGGGGATGCTGGTGCTGGATCCGCATGATGAATATTATGGGCGAACGGGATTAGGCCTAAAAGATCATCCGCACCCTGAGCAGGTTGCGTACTACACACCGATCAATCCGCCGCCCGGAGCCTATTCTCTCAAAATCAACTTGAAAAACCTCAAGCCGGAACATTTTTCGGGAGCGATCAGCTTGTCAGACCCGCAGCGGCAATGCCTGTATGTGTATCATCGGAAGTTTGGCAGCACCTGGATTGAAAGCGTCCTGCGAGAAGAGCCTATTGCCCACGTGCATTTCCATGAAGACACCATCGCCGTCGTCAAGCGAAAACTTATTTCCCTGCTGGGCATCGATTTTTCTGACGGAAAGCTAGCCTGCCAGGGCCTTTTTGACCCGATTGCCGGTGAGCAGACAGTGGGGCAGATCTGCAAAGATTTGGAAGCAGGAAAAACGGTCATTATCGACACCAGCTATTTTTCTGGAGCGCTGGAGATTCTGGTGGGAAGCATCATCACTGCCGAGATTTTTGAACGGTATAAATATTACAAGCGCCTAGGCCAGCTTGCAGAAAAGCCGGTCATTTCCATTGTTTTAGAAGAGGCTCCCCGCGTGTTGGGCAAAAGTGTCCTGGAGCAAGGCAGCAATATCTTCGAGACCATAGCCCGAGAAGGCCGGAAGTTTAAAGTGGGCTTGATCGCCATCACCCAAGTGCCGTCGGAAATTCCCAAAACGATTCTTGCCAACATGAATACAAAAATTATTCTCGGCCTGGAGATGAATACCGAACGGCAGGCGGTCATTGAATCGGCGCCGCAGGACTTAAGCCAGGACAATCGGAATATTGCTGCTCTGGACAAAGGCGAAGCTTTAGTAACAAGTACATTTACACGCTTTGCCGTGCCGATTAAGATTCCGCTGTTTGCAGACGTCGTTAAAGCAGCGCAAAGAAGCCATCCTGCACCGGAATTTTTAGGCATCGGGCTGCAATAGGTATATAAGCTCTCTTTGTCTCCTTCTGCGAGCAATGAAACATACGCTCTGGATGACTGCTCTGCTGCTGGGCATGTTCTTATTGGCACAATTTCTCGGCTTGGCTTTTGTCTATCAGTACATTGACCAAGAGCAAAGCGCTGTTATGGGCGAAACGGTCTTCAAAGAGCTGCCGTTTGGCGAACGCCCACCGCTGCAGGAAGAGACTTCTTTTCTGCCCATTGCACTCGTTATCCTTATCGGCACGGGATTGCTTCTGCTGCTCATCCGGTTTAAGCTGTTTTGGCTCTGGAAAGGCTGGTTTTTTCTGGCGGTGGTGGTAGCGTTAACGATGGCTTTGGGCGCTTTCCTGAAGCCGGCACTGGCGGCTGTTATCGCTTTGCTTTTAGGAGCCTGGAAAGTGTTCCGTCCCAATGTTTTTGTCCATAACTTCACGGAGCTCTTTATCTATGGCGGCTTGGCAGTTATTTTTGTGCCGCTCTTCTCTTTGCTTTCTGTCAGCATTCTGCTGGTGCTCATTGCGCTGTACGATGCCTATGCCGTCTGGAAATCAAAGCACATGGTGACTTTAGCCAAGTCGCAAGCCCGGGCGCATATGTTTGCGGGATTGCTGCTGCCGTATCAGCTGAAGGAAAGTTCCGTCGGAAAAGGAAGGAAAACTGAAAAAATAAAATCTGCTGGAGTAAAAGTCAGAACGGCCATTCTGGGCGGTGGCGACATTGGATTTCCGTTGATCTTTGCCGGCGTGGTCATGAAAGAGCTGGGGTTGTGGCAGGGCTTCCTGATACCAATTTTTGCGGCCTTGGGGTTGGCTTACCTTCTGTGGCGAAGTGAAGACAAGAAATTCTATCCGGCGATGCCTTTTATTGGTGCGGGGTGTTTGGTGGGACTGGGGATTATTTTGCTTCTGGGACTATAACCTATTGCAGAGCACTTCGCTCTAATCCCTTGATGATTAACGACGTTATATGTTCCGGAAGCATTTTTATTGCATCAAGAATTTTATCGTCTAGTTTATTGTCGCCAAAAGTGTTGGAGGTAACCCAGGGTTCTTCTGCTTTCTCTCTGGTTATGGAAAGAACAGCAGCCTGAGATGCAAGAAAAATCCATTCTCCATCTATATCTATCTCTCCGTCAGAATAGGCTGCCTGATGATATTCAATCTCAAGGATACAGTGATCCGCTTCATAAATCTTATATTTCTCGTTGGATGATAGTTTATACAGTTGCATTTTCTTCAAACTCCTTATCTTAAAACCCTTTCACCGGCGCTTGGGAAATATCGCCGGCGCCGAGAGCAATAGCCAGCCCATCTTTGGCAGCAATGGTCTGCACGCCGGTAATGCGTTGCACGTCTCGCGCTTCCAGGAAAGGATCCGCTTTGAGCATCTCCATGCCAAAATGTGTCAGAATTACCAGCTTGGGCTTGACGTGGGAAACGATCTGCACGGCAGCTTGTGTGTCCAGATTTTTCCCCTGCGCTTGCTTTCCTGGGTAAGGAACATTGAGGACCAGGACATCGGAGCCCACTAAGCTTTCCAAGAGCTCTGGCGTTATCGCCGTATCGCCAGGATAGCTCAGCGTGAATTTCGGGCAGAAAATCTTGAAGCCGATAGCCGTCGCATCAGTGTGGTCTACTGGAAGGGCATTGATCTCGATGAGTTCAATGCCTATTTTACGGTCTTTTTCAAAAGGAATGATCTTTTCCAGGAGCTGCTGATGATGCTTGGTCAGGATGGGGTGTGCCTCATCTTGCGGCTGGACAACGGACTTGCTGGCCAGCAGCAAGCCTCTCCGTTCGATGCCTTCATGGGTCATTGCCTCGATCATGAGATTGAGGTCATTACAATGATTCAGGTGGCTGTGGCTCACTAACAGAGCGGTGGTATGCTGCAGGGAAATGCCGCATTCCTGCGCTTTGCGCAACGTCCCGGGGCCGGGGTCAAAATGAAACTGCAATTCTTCCATCTGCAGGATAAACCCTCCGGAAGAGCGGAGCTGCTTCCTGGCGACGGTACTCGATCCTGCAGTTCCTAAGAAAACGAGTCTGGCCATGCTTTGGAGCCGTCTGAACATTGCGGATTAATAAAGATTGTGAGCATAAAGAAGTGAGATTTTTATAGCCCCATTTCTTCCCTAGTGCATGGCTGATTCGCTTCTTCAGAGCTGGGCTTGTCTGAGAGGTGCCTAGCATAACTCACTTTAGGATAATTACATAACTTTTAAAAGAGGAACGTCTTCTTTTCCCACACTTTACTCTGAGTGCATCCCGCAATGGACGAAGAACCACCCGAAGAAATGCAGCAAAGCCTTGAGCAGTCTGTTATGTCCCGAAACCGCTGGGAGCTTCGTGAATTGACTCGTGAAGAAGCTGAGGATTTTCTTCCGCTGGGAGAGCCGCAGCAGGTTAATAGCCAGGTTTATCCCCTCGGGCAGAGAATAACGCACACGTCGCTTTCTCATTATGCCAGCCAATTACGGGATCAGTGTGGCCTGGCCCGGGAAGATGTGGTTGGGTATGTCATTCTGAATAATCAAGAACGGCTGGTGCAGTATTACCAGAGAAGGATACGCAAAGAATAAGCCCAGCCCCGAGGAAGCAGGCCCTCCAAAGCCTTTCGGTTGCTCAAAGCTTTTCTTTCATAATATATAAAAGCAGACTTCCTACCACCTTTTTCTTTGAGGAGAAAAGTACCATGACCAACACTGTCCAGCCCATTTTCATTCTTCCCGAAGAAACGAAAAGAGCGACGGGAAAGGACGCGCAGCGCAACAATATCCTGGCTGCCCAAGCCATCGCCCAGACGGTGCGGACCACGCTGGGCCCGAAAGGCATGGACAAAATGCTGGTTGATTCTCTGGGCGATGTGATTGTGACGAATGACGGGGTCACGATTCTCAAAGAAATGCAGGTGGAGCATCCCGTGGCGAAGATGATTGTGGAAGTAGCCAAGACGCAGGAAGATGCCGTTGGCGATGGCACGACTACGGCGGTGGTGCTGGCTGGCGAGCTGCTGAAAAAAGCTGAAGATTTGCTGGACCAGAATGTCCATCCGACGGTGTTAGCGAGAGGCTATCGCTTAGCTGAGAAAGAAGCGCAACGGCTATTACGGTTGCTGGGCGAGCCGGTTGCTCTGCACGATACCGCACTGTTACAGCAGATTGCCATGACAGCCATGACTGGAAAAGGCGCAGAAGCGAACCGCGAGCATCTTGCTACGCTCGTTGTGCAAGCCGTTCAGCGCATTGCTGAAGAGCATCCGGGAAAGATCGACGTCAATTTGGATCATGTGAAAATTGAGAAGCGCACCGGCGAGAGTGCAGAGCGAAGCTCCCTCATTGAAGGCTTGGTGCTGGACAAAGAGCGGGCTCATCCTTCTATGCCAAAAACAGTGGAACAAGCCAAAATTGCCTTGCTCGATGCGGCGCTGGAAATCAAGAATACGGAAATTGATGCCCGCATCCAGATTACCGATCCCGGGCAGCTGAATGCGTTTCTGGATCAGGAAGAGCAGAGCTTGCGCAGCATGGTCGAGCGGGTGCAGGAAAGCGGTGCGACGGCGTTGTTTTGCCAGCGGGGCATTGATGATCTGGCGCAGCATTTCCTGGCTAAAGCCGGAATATTTGCCATCCGCCGGGTGAAGAAGAGTGACATGGAGAAACTCGCTTTGGCGACCGGTGCGAGAATCATCAGCAACTGGAAAGAGCTTTCTCCCGCCGATTTAGGGCTGGCAGGGCAGGTCCGGGAAGAAAAAGTTGGCGATGAAGAGATGGTATTTGTGGAAGCATGCCGAAATCCAAAAGCTGTAACCCTCTTGGTGCGAGGGGGGACGGAACACATTGTGGAGGAAATTGCCCGAGCGGTAACGGATGCCTTGGGCGATGTGGCAGTTTCCGTTCAGAACGGCAAAGTCGTTGGGGGCGCTGGGGCTTTGGAGATGGAGCTGGCAAAAGAATTACGGAGCTATTGCCGGACTTTGCAGGGCCGGGAGCAGTTAGCGGTGCAGGCTTTTGCTGACGCCGTTGAGGTTATACCCCGGACGTTGGCGGAGAATGCCGGATTAGACCCCATCGATATTCTCACCAAGTTACGGGCAGCGCACGATCAGGGGCAACGCTGGGCGGGCGTCGATGTGTTTCGCGGCGAAGTCATGGACGCCTGGGCTGCCGGTGTCATTGAGCCGCTGAAAGTGAAGACCCAGGCGCTCAGCAGTGCTACGGAGGTGGCGGAAATGATTTTGCGGATTGATGATGTGATATTGAGTAAGAAAGAAGATCCGCCCCAGAGAATGACGCCGGCGGATGAATTGGGGTAAAAATGCTCGACGCTCAAGCCGTGCTATACTTATCGTGTTCGTCGAGGTCATCGGTATTATGCTGGCCGAGAAGAGGCTTGTACCGTATCTTAGCTTGGCGACAATGATGACCATCATCATCTTTACGACGTAGAACTTCCGGTGCTGCTTCTACCGATACTGCTGAATAAAATGTCTTACCCGAGCCTCGAAGAGGCCAAATTCTTCTCCCGCTCCAACATAATGGTGCACATCTCTGCCGTTCTGCACCTCGATAATAGTTGGCACATACTGCATTTCTTCACGGATAAAATCGGAAGGTTCCGGCCGTTCGTGAGAGAGATTCACGTAATCAAAATCTAACGCATCTGAGGAAATGCAGGCAGCTTCTGCTTCCTGTTCCAATGCCTGGAAGCGGGGATGGGCTCGCCGGCATGCTGGACAGCCGTCGATGGAGAAGAGGATGAAACCATGGCGGGTGTCTAAGATGTCTGTCAAATCATGCGGCGGCAATTCCTGCAGCTGTTGTATTTCTGATCGCTCTGGCTCGGGCTGGGTGTAGGACGGGAAGGAAATCCCGCTAAGGGCGGTTGCGAGGGTTATGGGGAGAAGTTTTTGCATGTGAGGAGAGAAGATGCAGGATTATATTAAAGTTGTTGCTTTTTTGAACGGGCACCACACAAAACAGAATAGCTTTCAGACTTATATTACGAGGTGCTAAAACTACGTTTTCTTCCTAAACCAAATTCTGTGAATATATTTGTAAATATCTTTTCGATGACCAATGAGAATGATAAACAATGTTCTTTCTTTTTCATGTATGTCGATAAGGACTCGATAATCGCCCACTCTTAGCTTGTATGCATTAATATCAACGAGCGTTTCAAGATAATGTTTGGGGTCTTCTCCAATACTATTCACTTTTTTGATGATCCTTTGAGCATCTTCTTTGTGGATCTTTTTGAGAAAATCCCGGGTTTTACGATCCCAAATAATTTCATAACTCATTCTAGATCAAACTCGTTAAGAATGGCAGCATTACTCACAAACTCCCCTTTTGCCAAGCGTTGTCGAGCTTCCTGAACTCGCCCTATTATTTCTGTACGAAGTTCTGGCTCGAAGCGTATCAACTGTTTAATCTCCATCATCTCTCGCTTCAGGAGCTCGAGGTCTTCATGAATCTTACTTAAAACGGCTGTTTGGGTCATTGTCCTTCCTGAACTGTCAGAAGTCTCTTCAATTTAAATAGTTTACGGGCTCAAATTTTGGTCTTCCGTTTCTTCTTGGGCAGAAACAAAAATAGTGAGCAGCAGCAATAAAAATAAGGGAATAATCGTGTTTTTCATGGTGTGATTACCCGCTGATAATCTTCTTCGGTGATGAAACCATATTCATAGAGCAGCTCCACTTTCCCCCGATATCTCG
>Ga0209541_10016564_pt1 | contig 10889 bp, 13 predicted proteins | sample RifCSPlowO2_01_FD_184027 | JGI IMG/M metagenome (GOLD analysis project Ga0209541, IMG submission 184027) | Groundwater microbial communities from Rifle, Colorado - Rifle CSP2_plank lowO2_0.1 (SPAdes) (version 2) | ecosystem: Environmental > Aquatic > Deep subsurface > Groundwater | place... | reverse complement strand
CATTCACCAGCTCTGCAAGTGGCAACTCGTCTGTTTAACCATTCAGAGTCTTTTCCTTTTTTCGGAACCAAATTAAGGCAATTTACAACATAAATATTTCCTTGAGGCGTAACAACATAATTTCCTGACATTCTATCATTTAATTCCAAGCCCGCTCGATCTATCTTTTCATGCAATGCTCTAAGCCTTCTTCTCAATCTAATAGACGGCCAAATTCTATTATACAGGCTTTTTCCAGGAACAAACCTTCTTCTTAGTGCATATCTTTCTTGACCAACCAAACTAGCAGAATCAATAACTTGATTATAAGAATCATTAGCTCTAAAACTTAATTGACCAACTTTTCTTAAATCCTCGTCTGTTAAAACAACCTTTTCTAGTCCCACTGGCATTGGAACAGGCAATCCTAATTCAAATGCTCTGAATAGATTTTCAAACTCCCTCTTTGCAATCTTTTGATGCCTAGGCATTTCTCCATATAGAAAAGCATCAGCTGAACTATCATCTCTGTAAAAAACCTTTAGAACAGTCCCATCATTACATTTGTATAATATTGCTTCATCTCCTTTACTTAATAATTTTCCATCTATCATACAAACAATAAAATTTAATCACTATTTAAACTTTTTGCTTTTTTAATCATTATATAGTGGTAAGATATGAAAAGAAAGTTTTAAATATTAATACATATTTATATGTATAAAATGTACGAATCTGTGAGTAAAAAAGACATTATTGCAATAAACAAGAAATTTGATAAAGGAACAATAATAAATGAAAGCAGTCTTGATTTTGCACTAAACCAAGCAAACCAAAGCAAGAGTTGGATAAAATCATGTGCAATACTAGTTAGAGCAGTGCTTATAGATCATGTTTTTGAAGAAGGTAACAAAAGAACTGCTGCCGGAATAATAACTGCATTTTTTGAAGAAAAAGAAATAATGTTTAATCCTGAAAAGGTCGCAAAAGCAATTGCATCAATATTGACAAAAAATACAACAAATATAATTAAGATAGAGGAGGAAATATTAAATGCCATCATTCGCTGATTATGCAATTAGAGCAATCAAGAAATATCCTGAGATATTTTCAGCTCTAGAAGAATTTGAAAGAACTAAGAAGATTCCAAAATTTGTTTATAGAAAAAAATTTGATATAACAATTGACTCAAATATTCTTAGAGAATTCAGAGAATACTGCAAAATAAATGGCTTTTCAATGAGCAGACTAATAGAAAAGTACATTATTGAAGAGCTGAAGAAGAAATAAGAAGTTTTATATACTAGTTATTACTTATAATTACTGGTTATAATTATGAAGCTACAGATAAGTACTCATGCTAAAGAGAAGATGGATAAAGAAGGAATTGATGAAGAACAAATTAAAACAGCTATAAAAAGAGGATCTATCTCAAGACAAACAGACGGATATATTGCTTCATACACATATTTTAGTGTTGCTTTTAGAAAGAAAGGTGAGGTATATAGAATAAAGACAGTTTACTTAAATAAATAAAAGGTGGAAAATGGAAAACGAAGATACTTGTTGGGATTGTGGAAAGAAAATGATTAAAAAAAATATAGAATATTCTTTGTACGGAATTTTGATTGGCAAGTTTCCTGCAATAGTTTGTGAGACTTGCAAAGAATCTTTTTTTAGCGAGGAGACTTCAAAAAAAATCACACAGATAATTAAATCAAAAGGTTTGTGGGGTTTGCAAGCTAAAACAAAAGTTGGACAAGCTGGACAAACATTAGACATAAGGCTACCTAAAAAAATTATAGAGTTTATTAAACTAAAGAAAGGCACAGAAGTCACAATAACTCCAGAAAACCAAAACAAGATAGTAATAACTATCTAAAAAATTAGCAAGCTAATCTTTCCAGAACTGAATTAATTATTTTTTCTAATTCTCTTGGAGGGATTTTGCTGCCAGTAAGTCTTGGGCTTCCGCCAATTGTATTACAGCCCCCCCACTTATTTGTGCTTGTAACAATCTCTTTTTCAATTTGGTTTAGCTTTGCATAAATTTTTGCAAGCAAAAAAGGAATCCAGACTGATTTCCTTCCTATTGTGTAAACAAATGAACCATCAGTCTTTTCAGCAACCAATGCAACAAAAGCAGCAATGCCATCACTATACATTGCCATTCTTGACGCTGGCCCTGTTTCTTTAGTTAAAGACCAGCCTTGTCCACCGCCAATCATTTCATAATGTCCTTCCAAGGCAAGCTCTATTCCTCCATTATCAAAAATATGAGTGCTTATTCTTGCTTCAACAGATTCTATAACGTTTCTCATCTCTGCTTCATCCATCTGAGCAACCCGTCCATGAAATCTGGCATTATTATATGGCTCAAACATCCAGGCCATCTTTCTTCTCATGCTAGTATCGCCAAAAGGATAAGCTCCAGAGGTACTATCAAGACGATCTTCGCAATAAACCAATCTATTGATTTGTGGCTGAGCATGGTTATTAACTATCTCGTTATGTTTTAATAACCACCAAGCAAGGCAAGTGTCTTCATCTGGATCATTAACAAAGACATTGCAAAAAGGAACATTATCTCGTCTAAAAGTATCAAATAAACCCATGTTGATTTCTATATGAACTTGCTCAGAAGTAGATCTTGTTGATAGCCTGTCGCTTTTTGCATGATGATCAAAATTAGCATAGGGTCCTTTAGTATCTCTTTTAGTTGGAGCATTAACAATGCCGTCCAGAGCAATCGAGTAAGGAGGTTTTTCTTTTCTAAAATTATTCCAACTATAAACTCTTCTTGGCTCAACATGAATTGTAATACTACTCATAAATTATCACTCATTAAAATTTATATTTGTCAAGAACTACCTACTAAAGTATGTAGCTTGTAGTTCTTGAGAATTGTCAAAACAAAGTTTTGCAATTTCCTGAAAAATGCCTTGCATTTTTCTTGACATGATCGAAAACTGCTATTCATGTCAAGAAATAACAATAATAATCCATAATTGTGTTATTTCTTGAACACAGTCAACAATTTCATCAATAATAGTTAATAGTGAAATTGTCGATGTATCTACTGACTTTAGTCAGTAGCGTGCTTCATGGCAGTTTTCGACATGTCAAATAGACCTATTATTGGATAAACCAGTCTAAATGAAGGTACTTCTTGTCTTCTTAATAATCTTTCTAGTGTTGGAACCAATGAATCATATAAAGACATAGCTAATAATTCATCAATTGGAAATGCACTAAATGGTCCTAAATTTTTTGTCTGAACATATTTACCTCTCACTATAAATTTACTGCAAAGTCGTCCTTCATGCTCTATTAAATATGGGCAATACGATAAGAAGTCTGGTCCTTCTACACATATTAATTTATCAGAGATTTCACCAAAATTTGGAGACTTTCTAAAGTTTTGAGCAACATAATTAAGACCACTATTATCATTACCCCATAAAACATACCAAACTCCTTTTTTCATGTTCTCCTCGATCCTATTCCATACTCTCTCAATAAAATAAATAGGTCGATGATTTGGAAGAATCAACCATCTCTCGCCTTTTTCAGAAGTTCCTGCAAGAATATCATATACATTCTGTCCGCCCTCTAATCTGATGTTAGGTATTAATTTTTTCAGAAGATCTCCAGCCAATTCATTATTTATAATTCCAGAGGCAACCATTCTTTCAATTAACTTACGTGGCCGAATCCTACCTCTTAAAACCCCACTTATATATTCAGGTGAAACATTGATTTTTCTGGCAAATTCTGCTTGTTTATAGCCTTGATCTTCAATTACTTTTCTGATTTGTTCTAAAACTTCCATTCCTTCCAAAACCAAAGAGTGTATACTGGTTCTTTGTCTTTTTGAATGTCTGTAAAGCTTTGAACTGTCCAGCCTTTGTAGTCTGCTCCTATGTTTGGAGTTATTACTTTGTCAGCAAGATTGCCATCCTTCCAGCTAGCAGCCAATCCAAAATTAAGGCTTAGATCTCCTCGGGTTACTGTATGTGTTGCTTCAACACTATGCTGATCTCCTTTTGCTCCATAGACTTCTTTAAATCCAAGGGTTGTTTGTCCTCTTTTATGGCTAAATGGTGGTCTAAAGTCTGCAATGTTGTCAACTATTGAAGCATCTGCAAATCCTTTGTCTTCTATTTGTACTGCTCCTTTTGGTGCTAGTTTGCCAAATGTTGCACTTGTTGCAAATTGCGCATAAGCAAAACCATTTCCATGTCCATCATCGCTTCCATGAATTCTTGCTCCAAATCCTTGGCCTTTTTGTTCAGGAAAAACTGCAGCTCCAAAATTATACTTGCCTTCGCCATTTCTATCAACCAGAAAGCTTGTTCCTACCCAACTTGTTCTTGTTGGTTGTGCTCCAAATAAGGCTTGATATAATGAAGCATTTCCTTTTTTAACAATTCCTGCCTCTGCAGTTATGTTATTATCATATCCTAGTCGAGCATTCAAAAGCTCTTGTCCATTATCTTCTGCTGTTAATCCAACAACAAAATTCTTGTTTACTCTTCCAGTTAGATCAAAACCAATTCCACTAGACTTTAGGCTTTTTTCTCCATATGCTGATACTGTTGATTCAAGTGCATAAGGGCCAAATTGAAAATTAAATGGTTGTTTTGCAGCTATCTTATCGCTTCCACTTTCAGTATGGCTTAATTGCAGTCTTTTATCTCCTAGATGAATTCTGGTTGTTCCATCTTGTATCTGAGAATTGTAGAACTGTTCTAGATAAACAGGTGTTTTTACTTCATCTGCTTTTGCTTTTCCAATTAATGCTCCTGCTAATGCAGTTGCTAAAAATATTTTTCTTATTAGTGACATTTTAACCCCTCCAAAAAATTATTTCTAAGAAGTAACGACACACTCCATTATTTATACATTTTTATTAAACTATATATATTAGTATAAATCTATATACTTATTAGTAAAGTTTAAATATAGGTAATTCAAATAGACATATTATGAATAGAAAACTAGTGCAACAAGGAGCTGCAACATTGATGGTTTCATTGCCTAGCAAATGGATCAAGCAGTTTAATCTTAAGAAAGGCGATGAAATAAGCATAGAAGAAGTTGAGAATAGTCTTTTAATCTCAAAAGAATCAAAAAAAGAAAAAAAGAAGGTAAATCTTAACCTAACAAATTATACAGAATCAGCAATAAGAACAGGAATTATTAACTCATACAGATCAGGAGTTGATATCATAGAGATAAATTTCAAGGACGAGTCACAGTACAAAATAATTTTAAACACTATTAATAATTATTTGATTGGCTTTGATGTTATTAAAAAAGAAAAAAATATTTGTATTATTGAAAACATAACAGAGCCTTCTGAAGAGCAATTCGATGTTTTGTTTAGAAAGATATTATACAACATCTCTTTATTGATTAATGGAACAGAAGCAAGACTTAAAGAAGAATCAAAATTTGAAGATTATGAAGAGATTGTTTTATCAATACACAAGTATGATAATTTTTGTCGTCGGGTTATCTCAAAGCAAAACACTTTTGGCAATGAATCAAAACTATTCTGGACATTTTCCGGAATATTGATTCATGGTCAAAGAGAGCTTTATCATTTAAACAAGTTTTTGGATAAAAACAAGGTGAATTTCAAGAACTTTGAGTTTTTCAGTCATTTAAAAAAAGCATTTGATCTTTTAAGCCAAGGATATGTTCAAAAAAATATTTCTAAACTTGAAGAGCTTCACGAGTTAGAGAAAAAGATAATCTACTCTGATTTTTACAAACTTATTCAAACAAACAAAAAAGAAAATATTGTTCTTTATCATCTAGCTGTTGCCATCAAAGACTTTTACTTGGCATCAAGCCCTTTAGTTGGCCTATTATTATCATCCAATAATTCTAAATGAACATTTCCATCTGCATCTGTAATATAGTATAAGGCTAATGCTCTATTAATCAAATCTCTTTTAGTTTGTGGTAGAAACATCCCATAACCTTTTACTGGCTCGCCATTGACTAATCTTTGTGTTGGAAAATAACTTGGACTTTGAGATTGATACCTTGCAGCAAATATTTCATCATGTGATGCAAAATAGCTTGCAAAAACATCTGCTACTGAATCACTATTTCCAATACAGTTTTTAAGATATCTTATTCCAAAACCTACTTTTTGGTGATCGGTGAATACTTCATTTATTCTTGGATCTAGTGATTGGTAAACCTTTCTTATATATGCTTTAGGTACTAATGATAAATTATATCTGTAATCACCATATTCTTCTTTAATTTTATCATCATCTTGCATCAAAACACTTCTTATTAAAGAATAAGACATTCTTCTGCTCATTCTATGCGTATCACAGGCAATTTCTATCATGCCCCATCTTTTTCTAAGAACTTTATCATATTGTTTTTCTGTATTATCTAATGATTGATTGATTTCTTGAAAATAAGGAGATAACATATCCAAAGCTTTTTGATTTACATCATCAAATAAAAAGCCAAGGCTCCCGTCATCAAAATTATTGCTATTTAACATCTGAAAGACTGTTGGCTCTATAAGCTTAGCATGTCTATCTTGGATCTCCATAAATCTATATCCTGCCAGAATTCCTGCCAGTGCTGCTGCAATTCCTGTTCCAACCCAAGCATGTGTTTTTATTTTATTCCAGTTTACAAATCCTTTTCTTGTTGCTTTTTCAAAATCATCATCAAATAAATTATAAGCTCTCCAGGAAGTTGCATTATTGTATTTTCCATTTTCTAAAGAAAGGCAGTTGTACAATAATTGTCTGTATCTTTTTGGCAATTCTTTTAATCTCTTTTTTAATATCTTTTCATGCTGTTGAATATCTATTTTCTCAACAGGAGTTCCATCTTCTGTTAATAAAACATTTATGCCCTCTCCATTAATTGTTATTATTCTTCCTAATCTGTCGCTTAATAATTTTCTGTCAAATAATTGTTTTCCAGTCAATGCATAATACATTGTTGCTCCTAATGCATAAAACTCGCTTGCCAGAGAACATCTTGTTTCTTCTCCATTCATCAATGCGTTTAATATTTCTGGGTGTGTGTATGCAGTTCCTCCTCTTGTTGGCAGCATTGTTTCAGCAATCTCATCTAATTTTCCTGCATTCTGAAGATCTGATATTTTTACAAAATTATCTCCTTTTCCAACCAATATATTTGATGGCTTGATATCTCTATGTAATAATCGTTCATCAACATGCAAGTATCTTAATCCTTCTGCAATTTGTGAGAAGATTTTTCTAAATATTGCTGGATCTTTTATTGGCCCAGTCATTTTTACTAATTCTTCTAGAGAGATTGCATCATAATATTCTTCTATTGTAACAGTTCTATCTCCTAGCTTGAATGCATCATATATCTCTATAACATTTTGATGCCTTGCTTTATTCAACGCAATTACTTCTCTTTCATCAAGATCTCCTTTTGAAAAATTTATTAGTGTAGTAACAGAACTCTTGTCTATCTCCTTTTTAGGAATCTTTGCAATCCTTCTCTTAACCAAGCTTCCACTTCTATACTCAACCTCAAAAACATCTCTAGTATTTCCCTCTCCAACTTTTCTAACAATAGTATAACCTCTATCCTGAAGCATTGCCTCAATCTTTTCATCTAATCTATGTTTAGCTGTTGTTATCATATTCCTTTACCTGTATTAACCACTAATATTTTCTTTCTTGGATCTATTTTGTCTTGGTCATATCTCTGTAAGTATAATGCAAGTCCTGCACATGCTGATGGCTCTGTTGTAATTCCTTTGCTCGTTAGAAATTCATAAGCTTGCCTTATTCTTTCTTCGCTAACTTTGTAAACTCCTGTACTTGCTCCAGTAAATGCAAGATGTATTAATGCACTAATATCTTGATCTTTAAATATTACAAATGGATTGAAACTTTTTGTTAATTTATCTGCAATACTGTTTTGTTTTACTGGCTCTGCTCCAAGAATACTCATTGATGCTACTCTTCCTGCAGATATTTTTAATCTTGGATCTTTTTTATTATTTGCATCACTTCTAATTGTTCTTTGCTGCCATGTTAGATAGTTTTCAAATAATCTTCCAGAGCCGTAAGGAACAAATATTTCATCAGGAGCTTGATTAAATGCTTCATGAACATGCCAGTCGTAAAAAACCGCATTTGGCTCAATACTCATCACAGAGGTTATATCTATGCCATCCTTGTTATTTGTTAGAGCTCTGATCTTTTCTGGTGTTAATTGTTCTTTTAGATCAACAAGATAAATATCTGCATATAATTTTTTTAGTACCTCTAATCTTTCCGGAGTTACAGAAGCATCTACTAATAATTTCATTGGAGGAAGTCCAAATCCTTGAAACATGTTTGAAACAGACCTTCCAACATTTCCTGCTGTAATTATTGAAAACCTTGGAACAACTATATTGCCAACATTTTCATTTACTTGATTTTTTCTAAAATATAATGATCTTGCCCAGTCTCTGAATAATGTTGCTAGTTCCCATGCAGCTCTATCTTTTATTGTTCCTGTAGGATTGCTTCTTTTATCTGATTCATCTTTAACATAAACAACTCCATAATCTTGACTTGTTAAATCTAATTCAATTACTGGTGTTGGCTTCCATTCAGGATTTTTAGGATCATCTTGATTAAAACATGGAATGCCATCTGCAAATCTCTCTACTAAACTCCAATCCATTAATTCTGGATATTCAACTTCCTTTACAATAGTGCTTTCAAGATTCATATTCAGCCTCTTTCAGAATATCTATTGTTAGTTTTACAACTGTGTTTGGTTTCAAATCTTGCTCGAGAATTTTAGGTACAACTATAATTGCTTGCTTTCCATGCTTTGCAATCTTTTTTGTTATTGTGAATTGTTTCATTTTTTAAAAATAATAAGAAGGGTGATTTTCTTGATCATGAGAGTTCAGGGGAACTTAAATGATTGTTAAAGATTTCACCACCCTTCTTTATACATATTATATGTATTAATTATACAGTGGTAGAAATTAAGTATTTATAAATGTTTCTATTTTGACTATTAATAAGTGATGACACATTCGAAAACTTAGAATTTCGATGTTTAAGATTTAATGCCAAATATTTAGGTCAAAATTTTTCAGTATGAAAAGATGCTTTTCTCAAAATAAAGTCTTCTGATCACAATCCTAAATACTTCCTTTTCCTGTCGTAATATTTGTGTTTGTCTAAAAATAGTTCTATGAAATATGAGTTCTTTTCTTTTGTCAGTATTCCTCTTATTTTGTTGTCGTTTGACTTGTAGATAAATGAAATCAAATCTTTGAAGTTCTTGCATGGCTCTGGTTTTATATTGCCTGCTTTGCATTCTTTTATCCATTCTAGAATTGATTTTTGTCTTTGTTCCGGAACGCTATCTATAACTAACTCTACATGGCCGTCAAACCTTATTTCTGACTGCAGTATATTCCTAACATCTTCTTTAAAATCTTCAGCTTTCAATTGCAATTACCTCTTTAAATGGTTGCATTATGTCAGTATAATAATTTTTGTATTTTTTGTATTCATGCATGATGCTCGAGTATGAATTAATGATTTGTTTCATTGCGCTTATTGCTTTTTTAGGGCTTATTCCTAGAAGTATAGTTTTAACAAATATTTTCTTAATTAATTCTTTTGGTTTCTTTATTCTGAGTATTGAGTCTATTTGATTTTTTAATTCAAGAGAATCAGGTATTGGCTCTTTTGAAATAAATGAAGATTGCAAAATGAACTCCCTCATTGTTTTTTTAACTCCTTTAAAGTTCCTATCTAAGTCGTTGAATAGTTCTTGGTATAATGAAATAAATGTGCTGACATTAATCTTTTCTTTAATTACAAATGAGTTTATTTTTCTGTTTGAAACACATAATTTTTTAGCGCTAGAAAAAAACAGTGAATTGTAAACATCCGAAGTTAAATAGTTGATGTGAAATCCATCAACAAATTGGTCTTCTTTGTCATATTTCGAAAAAACAAAAACGTCGATATCGTTATAATTCTCGCTGTACAAATAGCTTCCAGATATGAAAACATGTTTTCCTTTGAACTTTCTTGAAAGTTCTTTCAAGTATTTCTTTGAACTCTCTAGTCTTTCTGGTTTTATTTTTTCTTCGCCGTAAATAAACAAGTTGTCTGTTTCTTTCGCCAATATAAGATTTATTGCGTTCATTTTTCTGGAAATCGTTCTAGAAAATTCATTTTTTTCAGAATCAGTCATTTTTTTATTCATGAACTTCTTCTCCATTAAATGAAATTGGTGTTCTGTAAACAATGTTGGAACTATTCTGTCTTTTATTTTCTCTAGCAATCCCAAGTTCAGAGTATATGATAATTTTCTCATAATAATACTTAAATATATTATTAAATATATAAATGTTTCTACACTGCCAAAGTAGTTTTCAATGTTTAAACTAATATTATTTTACCACCATATAATGATAAAAAAATAGAAAGATTTAAATACTAATACTGATAATATTCAATCATGGTTCTACCTACTAGACTAGGTTTGGAAAGAGGAATACATACTAAAGATGGTGGGCAAGTTGCAGATCATAGTAGAGTTATTGATGACTTAATAGATGCATGTGATCAAAATGATTTTTTATTAGTAAGAGGATTTTCAACATCTGAATTTTTTGATCCTAGAATTATTGTTTTTGGAGTTCAGTATGAAACTGCCATTAGAAATGGCTATACTAATCCTAGAATGGCTGCAATACTTCAAAGAATAATTAATGAAAGATCTGTTCTTGTTGGCGATGGTGCTGAAGGAGTTCCAAGTGTTGAAAAAAGAGCAATGTACTGCCGACATCCATTTTACGAATTTATTGGAAAAAGACCAATTACTTTTATAGATAATGAAAAAGCAATTGATGCTGC
>Ga0209541_10016562_pt1 | contig 10890 bp, 9 predicted proteins | sample RifCSPlowO2_01_FD_184027 | JGI IMG/M metagenome (GOLD analysis project Ga0209541, IMG submission 184027) | Groundwater microbial communities from Rifle, Colorado - Rifle CSP2_plank lowO2_0.1 (SPAdes) (version 2) | ecosystem: Environmental > Aquatic > Deep subsurface > Groundwater | place: Rifle... | reverse complement strand
CGATTTGTTTGAGAAAGAACTTTCCCTCTTCTGAATCCGCGAGCTCGATTGCTCATGGACTCGGAAATGGGTGGGAGAGATGCAATGCCTTGCAGAGCTCTCCCGAAATATATGCTCACCCTGTGCTCCGTTTCTTCAGAGCGGTTACGCTGACTTACTTGTTGCGCGCCTCGCGGATCACCTCGTCGGTGATCACATCGCCGAGCTTGCGCTCGGGGTGGTGATTCATCGCGATCGTGGCACCGCTGCCGGGCTGCCAGCACGCGACCCAGCGGGTCGCGTGGTAGCCCATCGCGATCGTCGCGGTAAGCCAGTTCGGCCCGCGACCGGAGAGCACGACGCCCTTCTGGCCGTTGACCGTCGGAGGCCGCACGCCGTCGAGATCGTTGGCGTCGAAGACGCCTCCCTCAATAATCTCGAACTCCACGAGGGTGAATTCTCCGTTCTCCTTCACGGAGAACTTCAGGTTTTTGCCCTCACCGGAGCCCGACGGCTTTGGCGCCCGCACATCCACTGCTCCGAGACGTGGGTCGTTCAACTGCGCGCAGCGGGGGTGGATGCCGTGGACGAAGGCGACCGCGAGCCACGCGGGCGCAGGGCCGTCGAACGTGAGCGGCTCCGTGGCCTCAGCGGCCTTGGGGCCGAACATCTTGGCCTGCAGGCGCACGAGGTCGCTGCCCTCCCATACCAACTGCTTGACCACCTTCCCGTTGGGGAGGGTGCGCTCCACCTCGACCTTGCCCAGCGTGTCCGCGATCTGCTGCGTCGTGATCATGTTCATCTTGGTCTCCTTTGCGGCCACGCGAGCCGCGATGAACTTCTTGAGTACTTCGGCCAACGCTTCATGCGCCGGCGAAACGACCAGATCCCCGCGCTCCAGGCCAGCCACCGTCCCGACGATGGGCGCCCCCGCATCCTCCAACGAGTTCGACCCGTGAAGGTCGCTCTTGAGGAGTGCGAGACACTTGAGTCCGAGTTTCTCCCCGAACTCGCGCCACGCTACTGTCTCTTCGTCCTTCGACGAAATGACAATGAACGCATCGCACGTCCGGAAGATCGCCTCGTTCTCTGGGCTCCGCACACCGCCTACGTCCACCAACGTGATGGGCGCATGGTCGGCGCACTTCGCGAGTCCCCCGAGCACGTACTGCATGAACGCCTGATCGAACTTCCCCTTATGGCGAAGCTCAACTGCATTCATCTCGTTGCGGTACGTCCACGTACCTTCTCCGTCCGGGCAAGCCCGGAAGAGGAAGTAATCGTGGCGAGGCAGGAGACGACAGAGGCCGTACAAGAAGCACGACTTTCCGCTGTGCGGCGGTCCAGCAACGATGATCTTCATCTCACATCTCCTTTGGCGCGACTTTTTTACGCGCCGGTTTGGGTTGAGGTTTCGGAATCCTGACTATCGCTTCAGCGGCTACTTTAATTTAGTAATCACCGAGACGATAGTCAGGATTTTTCCAATTTTGTCAGCGTACTTACAAAGAACTTTCCTCTCTCAACATCTCATTGAGAGAAGCGCAGAAACGATTCATCGTTCGCGCGCTTCTTTCAATGAAAAAGGCGACTCGGAGATTTCTTCCATATAAGGGCACAATGCCCCTAGAGAAGAGATCTCCCAATCGCCTTAGCAATTAGTAGCTACCGTTCATGCGGCGCGCAAACAGACCTCAGCTTGCGGCCTTGCCTCACATATACATATATATGTAGGGCAGAAGCGATAGACCCAATTCCGTGGGCACGGACTCTCTCCTCTAAAGAAAGTCTCGGGTTGCCTTTCGGCTTCCCAAGAAGTTTTATTTAAGTTGCAAGGTTCTTATCCAATTTCAGCTTACACTTGTATTATACACCCAATAGAATATCTTGTCAAGTGCCTCTAGACATTTTCTTTCTTGATTGCATAAAAAGTAATGATTTTGAGCCACCTTTCTCGCTGTATACGTAAAAATCCCAATAATTGCTTGCTAAATTTATGTCTCAAAACGAGGTATTTATTGACATTTTTCGATTAGTACCTGGATGATCTACACTCAACCGCACTTGATCGCTGGTCATACAAGCGACTTGCGTGGCAGATCGGACAGGCGGTAAAGGCTAGTCAGTACTGCAAAAACTGTAAATGTTACACCGCCTAGATCCCGGTTTCCGTGTCACATTCGTAACATTCCGAAAGCCAGACCCCGACCGAGCGGGGCTCACGAAGACTAGAAAAAACTTCTCAAAAGTGCTTTAATGGGTCTCACTTGTGAAGGTGTCAGACCACGCGGGGGGACAGAGCATCGCGAATCCTGATACGCCTCGGAGGGTCCGTAGCTCAGTGGTAAAGCAACCAGTTTGTGCCGGTTGACAAATAAATATTTAGAGATATCTATTGAGGAAACCGAGTATCCTCGATGGGCTCGGGCGGGCCTATAGCTTAGTGGCAGAGCACCCGGTTTGCATCCGGGAGATCGGGGTTCGATCCCCCGTAGGTCCAAGTCGATTTTGTGAGTGGTGAGCCAAAGGAATAGCACTTGCTACTAGATGGAATGAAAAATATAAAGGGATTTATTCAAATACCCCTACTCATCGCAATCATTGCAGGCGTTTTAGTTGTGGGCGGCGGAGGATATTTGGGAGTGAAGCAATATAAGAATCTACAATCGGACAAACAAGAACTTACGAGAGGAGGCGAAAAAGCGAAAGAGGGAAATGAAAACATAAAAAGTGCCGAGCTGGAGACATTAAGAAAAGAAATTGACGAGCTAAAAAGTCAACCACCGCAATTCATTGTTAAGGAAAGAATATCCGTGCAGGAAAGAATTATTGAAAAGCCCAGTGGAACAATCACAGTTGACTACAATTCAATTTCTGCACAAGAAATAGACCCCTATCTTACGGGAATTGTCCGGGTGATATGCGGGGCTACAAGTGGTCAGTGTGAATACGAAGGCAAAAAAGTATCTTGCCTTCAGCCAAAATCGAGCGGGACTGGCTCGCTGTGGAATTTACCAAGCATTGAAGGATATATGGTTTTGACTAATAACCACGTAGTTAATGACCCGAAGAGATGCAGTCTCGATATTTACGATGAAAGTCTCAACTCAGGATCTGTTTCTAACCCACATATTTTGAAGATGGAGAAAATAATATTCAACGCTTATACAGACATAGGTCTATTTAAAATTCATCAGGACGAATTTCCTATTCCTACGATTAAAAACGCCTACACTCCTACGGATTTAAATTATAAAATAGGTACCCTACACCAATGTAATTCTAAAATGCCCATCGGAAGTCCTACTGTAGTAGTTGGATTTCCAGCTTTTGGAGTAAAGGAGGATACCTACAATTATGGTAGTTCGGGGACGTGGAGTCTCCGCCATAACCGCATAGTCACCGATGGCATTGTAAGCGGCCACGACAAATCAGTAGGCCCACTTCCTTATCCCAATTATTTTGTTTCAGCAAAGATTGACAGCGGAAACTCTGGTGGTATCGCATTCTCGAAAGACGAACAAGGTCTCTGTATTTTGGGAGTACCAACGTGGCTTACAATCGGAAATTTTGAAACGCAAGGCCTTGTGCAAAATATCCATAATATTTTCTACAGAAATTAGATCTTAAACCATGTCCACCGATCCCGAAATTAGAGAAAGCGCAAGGAGACATTTCACTGAAGCATCGGAAACATACAAAGCGTTTGCTTCCGAACTTCGCTCTCTTGATAGAAAATTTTTGATTTTCGGATCGCCTTTACTGGTTTTTTGGGAATTATTCTGACAATTGTTTTCTCTAACAAAGAAGATTTTTCTTTCTTTTTTCCGATCGTAATAGTTGCGGTTTTTATTTTTTCTTTCACTCTCTTAATTCACGGAATTTGGTACGAAGGAAAGGAAAAAATGCAAAATCTAAATTCCTGGGAGCGCACGTTGGCTCCATATAATATTTTAAACTCCGCGGTCCAAAAAGATATGGGTTCCTACGCTACTAAAGTGATAACAACTCTTGAGCAAGAGAATAAAGTTATAAAAGGCATGAGAGAAGGCAAGTCTGTGGAAGAAATTGCCGATTTAATTAATCGAAAACGAAAATGGAATTGGGAATTTTTCGTGTGGAGCTTACTTGCGTTGAGCGTTCCAATCTTGTTTTTGATAGAGTTGTTATAATTCGCTTCGCGGGCGAAAACTTGGCCTCTCGCGTGAGGGCGCGGCGGAAGGGGGGTTCAAGAGGGGCATCCTTCGACAAGCTCAGGACAAGTTTCCGCGCGCCCGACCTGTCCGCTGGGGTTTCAACATAGGCGGAGCGGTCAGGTTTCGTCAGGGTTCTCTTGGTAGTGGGTTCGCACTTTTTTCGAAATTGAGCACATTTTAGAAAAGGGCAAGGAATTAGAAGTCGCCGTGCATGATGTTATCCACAGCCCGCTGTTGCACCCCTTACCACATGTGCTAGAGTGTGGAACGAATCGATTGCGTCCTTTTGACAACGCCATCCCGGCCGCGCATGGAAGTGAGGTGCAATACCTCCGCTGTGCCGCAACGGTAAACCCTCTCCCTGTCGGACGAGGGTAAGCCCGATCTTTGCGCGGTCGCTCATTCCCGAGCAGGAACTTTCGCTGCGTTCTATGCAGCGTTTCGTGACCAATCGCAACCACGGCTGCCGGGAAACCGGCAGTTTTTCGTTTCTATGGCCACCCGCAAATATCTTTCGCTTGTCGTGTTTGGTATCGGGCTCGTCCTGGCCGGGTTCGCGGCGTTTTCGTCGCGCATCGAGGCGCCCGTTTTTCCGCCGCGGGAACGCGGCGCCATTTTTGCGCCTTCACCGGCGCGAGCACCGGCGCGAGCGGAGAGCGCCTCCGGAAGCCCCTTGAGAACCGCGTCGCCTGCGCCGTCTGCAACGCCGCGGAACGCTCCCGCAACCGCACTCGACGAATTTCTTCACGCAGCGCTATCGGTCAGCGAGAAATCCTACGACCTCAAATTTCACGATGGCGAGACGCTGTATCAAGCGATGCGACGGCTCGAAGGAGAGGGTGCGCTTTCGATGGAGGGGAAGAATTTTTCCGGCCTCGGGTTCTTCATTGAGGGGTTCGACGGCGTACGGAGCGGCAACGGGAAATACTGGCTCTATTCCGTAAACGGCGTCAAAGCAAGCGTTGGCGTTGAAGGGTATCGTCCAAGAGCCGGTGATACGATCGTTTGGACATTTGAAGAGGCCTATCCGTAACCAACATTTTCCCATGCGCGCACTCCGAATCATCGTTCCGTTATCCGTCGCGATTATCGGTTTTGCCTCCGCCGCGCGGGCGGAAGGGGAGATCGGGATATCATTCCGCGTCGCCGCGAACGGCGCGACCGTTGTCGAGCAGGCGCTTTCGGTCGCGCCCTGCGCCGCAACGGCATCGTCAACCCCGGCGCCATCGGCGTTCTGCGCGGTTGAAGCGTCGGGCCTTCCGCACTCATGGGGATTTTTCGGCGAGGACGCGTTTTTGAACGACATCGCGGGATACGCGAACAACGACGGCGGGAACAACGTCTACTGGCTTTATTTCAAAAACGGCGAGTTCGGCCAGTTCTCGATGAACGCCGAGGCGCTCGCGGCGGGAGATCGGCTGCTTCTCGTTTACAACGCGAATCCGCTCCGCATCGAGCCCTTCGCCACGTCGCCGCAGACGAACGCCACGACGACTGTCCATGTTTCCCAGTTCGGATTCGACGCGGCGTTCAACCCGGTATGGTCTCCGGCCGACGGGGCTTTGGTTCACGTTTCATCAGGCGAGGATGTTCCGATCGGCGCAACCGGAACGGGCGAATGGTTTGTCGCCACGAACACTCCGGTTTCGCTCCGGGCGACCAAAACCGGTTTCGCGGACGCGGACCCCGTTGCCGTGGCGCCGCTCGCTCCCGCTCCGCCTCCTCCATCCCCGCCGCCTCCCGCGACGCGCACCATGCGCCTCGTTGCCGCAGCGTCGAGCACCATTCTCTTCGATGCCGATGTTATGTTTCAGGCCTGCGCGCCGCGTCCGGGCGACGCCGAAGCGTTCACGCTCTTCTGCGCGCTTGGCGCGACGGGCGGCGCGCCCGAGTGGTCGTGGTTTGGCGCAAGCGCGTTTCTCGGCGCGTTTTTTGGGGAAGTGAACAACGCGGGCGGCAATAACATATACTGGCTCTACTTCACGAACGACGAACTCGGCGCGAACGCGATGAACGCCGAGGAGATCGCCGCGGGCGAGCGCGTCGTGCTCGGCTACGGCATAATGCCGCTCCGGCTTCGCGCCGCGACCACCACGCCGACTGTCGGCGGCATTCTCGCAGCGGATGTTGAGGAGTTCTCGTTTGACGCGGCGTTCAACCCAGAATGGCTCCCGGCCGAGGGCGCAAGAATTCATGCGAGCGACGGAGGGGAGTTCGCGGTCGGGACGACTTCGGTTTCGGTGCCCATCGCATCGGATGCGCCATTCACGCTTCGCGCCGAGAAAGCGGGATGGATCGCGAGCGCGGAGCTCGGCGTCAATCCGGTTGCGGCGGCGACATCTTCTCCGCCGGACGGTGGCGGGGGGAGCTCCGGAGGCGGAGGTGGGGATGGTGGCGACGCCGTTGGAGGTGGCGGTTCGCAGCCGTCGCTCGCAAGCCCTGACGTCGAGAAACTTCTCGGATTCCTCGACGCGCGCCAACAGAGCGACGGTTCGTTCGGCGCCGACCTTTATTCCGATTGGGCCGCGGTCGCGTATGGCGCGACTGCCGGGCATGCGGCGGCGCGCGACCGCTTGAAGGCATTTCTCGCAACCGACGCGCTCGACGGCGCGCTCCTCACCGACTATGAGCGGAGGACAATGGCGCTCGCGGCGCTCGGCCTTGACCCGGCGCGGGGCGGACGCGAAAACTACATTGCAAAAATCACGGATGCGTTTGACGGAACCCAGTTCGGAGACCCGGCGCTCTACAACGACGACATCTTTGCGATTATTGTTCTTTCTCGCGCCGGGTATGCCGGGGACGAGATGCTCGCAAAGGCGGGGCAATTCATCATGGCCATGCAGAAGGGGAACGGCGGGTGGGATGGCCCGGACATCACGGCGGCGGCGATTCAGGCGCTCGCGGCGCTCGGGGCGGGGGCGGAGTTCGATGCGCCCCTTGCGCGGGGCCGCGCGTATCTTGCGGATGCGCAGGGCGCAGACGGCGGGTGGGGGAATTCCTTTGCAACGAGCTGGGTGATGCAGGCGTTCGCGGCAGCGGCGGTTGATCCGCGTTCCGTCGCGAAGAACGGCAAGAGCGGCTATGACGCGCTCGCGCCGCTCCAGCAAAGCGACGGCGGGATGGAGGATGTTGCGGCTCCGCTCGACACCCGCGTCTGGGCGACCGCGTACGCCGTGCCGGCCGCGGCGGGAAAGGCGTGGAAGGATATTCTTGCGTCGTTTGTGCGCGTGTCGGAGCCGACGGATTCGTCGTCCGGGGCGACGGGCGTGGGAGGCGGAACGGGAGGGACAGCGGCCGCTGGTGCGACAACAACCCCGGCCGTGGTAACGGAAGCGGAGATTGTCGGAATCGCGACGAGCTCGGAAGTCGACGCGGTCGCGATTGCCGAGGCCCGTGAGGGCGAAGTATTGAGCGCATCCGCGCCTGGGAGTTCCACGCCAAGCCAGGAGTTGCAGTCAGGCGGCGCTCAAGAGATCAGTCCTCGCCCAGGAGGAGGTCAGGAGGATGGTGACTCGGGCGAAGCGCCATTATCGGAGGATCGTGGCGTCGCCCCTGCTATGCCGACGAACATGCAGGGAACAGCAAGCGCGTTTTTCGCTAATCCGTCCCTGCTCTGGACCGGAGCCGGGGCATTCCTATTTCTCGCGGTCGGGTTGTGGTTCTGGAAGCCGAGGGCGCAAGAAAGCATACGCATTTGATTCCCTCCGTTGCGGCGCGCATGCGGAGCGAAGGCGGCCGCTTTTCCCCAAATTCCCCGCGTGCTAGAGTTGCTACATTTGAAGATATTTTCGGAACACTCCCATGGGCGCGGCAATTTCCACAATTTCTCCGTTCGCAGCCGGCATCTTTTTCCTGGCGGCGTTTTCCGCAGGATTCTTGCTTCCGGCCGCATCGGCACGGGCGTGTTCCTGCGCCATGCCCAAGCCCCCGCAAGAATCCTTGCAAGAAGCAGTGGCGGTTTTTTCGGGACGTGTGGCAAGCGTCAAAACCGAGACCTCGTTGTTTTCATCAAGCTCTCTTGATCCGGTTTGGGTGACGTTTGAGGTTGACCGCTGGTGGAAAGGGCCCGGGTCGAACCGCGTAACGGTAAAAACCGCGCGCGAAGGCGCGAGTTGCGGGTATGGGTTTGTCGAGGGGAGGGAGTACTTCGTATACGCTTACGCCAGCAGCGAGGGGAGCGATCTTAGGGTCAGTTCGTGCAGCCGGACAAATCCGATGGAGCTCGCCCGCGACGACATCGCCGCTCTCGGAGAGGGGAAAGCGCTTCCCGGAGAACATGCGCCCGCACCCGTTGCCGCTCCCGGATTTCCGCTGACTACAGGGACAACCGCGGCGCTTTTGGCGGCTGCTTTTTTCGCCGGCGCGGTTGCGTATTGGTTTTTCCGCGACCGGTCGCGTTGACGCCTTTTTCTCCGTGAATCGCGACCGGAACATCGGCATGAGACGCTGCGCATGGGTTCCGCGCCGGAATGCGCTCTACGAGCAATACCACGATCGCGAATGGGGCGTTCCAGTTTACCGCGACCGAAAGATTTTCGAGTTCCTGGTTCTCGAAAGCGCCCAGGCGGGTTTGAGCTGGGAGATTGTTTTGAAGAAGCGGCTGGGATACCGGATGGCATTCGCCGGATTCGACCCGGAGAAGGTCGCGCAATTCAGGGCGCGGGACGCGAAGCGTCTGCTCGGGGACGCCGGCATCATCCGCAACCGCGCGAAGATCGAGGCCGCGATCAATAACGCCCGGCGATTCCTCGAAGTCCGGGAAGAGTTCGGCAGCTTTTCGCGGTATATCTGGGGATTTGTCGGCGGCAAGCCCATCAACTGCCGCCGGAAGCGCCTCGCCGATCTCCCCGAAACAACGCCGGAGGCGGAGCGGCTAAGCGCGGACCTCAAAAAACGCGGATTCCGGTTCCTCGGCCCGAAAATCGTCTACGCCCACATGCAGGCCACGGGCATGGTGAACGACCACTTCGTGAGCTGCTTCCGCCACCGCGCCGTGGCTGCATTGGCGCGGAAGCGGATTCTGGTATAATTGCTCTATGGCGCAAGAAGTCAGAGAAGAAAGAGAAACATACTACCGCTGCGAGGAGTGCGGATTGCGGTATCGGGAAAGGGGCATGGCCGAGCAATGCCAGGCGTGGTGCGCGGAGCATAAAAGCTGCAATCTGGAAATCATCCGGAACGCGGTAGACGATACGTCAAAGGCGTAGCTGGTTGCGCATTCCCATCATGAAGATTTTCCGCAAACTCATCCGCGACCGCATTTCGGATATTATCGCCGCAGACGGCGGCAAGGCGGTGACGCGTGTGTTGGATGAGGCGGAGTACCGTTCGGCGCTTGAGAACAAGCTTCTGGAAGAAGTGCAGGAGATGCGGCAAGCCCCGTTACCAGGTGCGGGGGGACAAGGCGCTCATAAGGCCGAAGAGATCGCGGACATCTATGAGGTGCTCGACGCTATTATCGTCGCGAACGGTTTCTCGGCCTCGGACATCCAGGTATTGAAAGCAAAGAAACGCGCCGAACGCGGCGGGTTCGAAAAGCGGCTGTTTCTTGAGTCAGTCGAGTGAATGCGATGTCTCACGTTTTCCGGTCGTGGTCCCCCGCGATGGTAGGTCAAAACGCGAGGATATAAGCGCATCTTCTCATATTCGTTCGAATTAGAGAAGATAGGAAGTAGAAAAAAGTAGGGGCAGGGGACAGCATAACGGCAAGTATAGCGGGGTAAAGGATGGGAGGTTTCTCTATGGTTACCAAGGAGTCGCCAACCCCCGATACGTATCACGTCGCGATGAAAGCGTTCGTCAGGAAGGGCGGCGAGGTGTTGATATTGACGGAAGCGCAGGATGTCGGAAAGGCGGATCTGCCGGGCGGGAGGATCGCTATCGGCGAATTTGACGTTCCGTTCGACGAGATTCTGGAACGGGAACTTCGGGAAGAGCTCGGGGCTGATTTCCGGTATCGCAGCAACGGCCCCGTCGCGATATTCCGGCACCGCCGCCCCGAGATTGCCGCGCTCGGCAAGCCGGAAGCCCGGATCGTCATGATCGGATTTGAGATCGAATACCTCGGCGGGGAGATCCGGCTCTCCGACGAGCACGCCGAATGCCAATGGGTTCCGCTTGCCGACGCGCCCGCGATGCTGCCCTCCGGGCAGGCAGATGGAATGCGAAAATACCTCGCGTACCTGGATGATCCCGCGAAGCGGCTGCGATACTGAATCGCTCCGGCGCCGTGCGGCGCCGGAGCGATTCGTCACGCTCTCTTTTTCGCCTTGCCCTTTGCACGGAGCGCCTTTTTGAGCGAACCCTTTCGCCACTTCTTGAGGAGCGTTCCGAGCTGCCAGGCGCTGTGTCCGGCGAACCGGCGGTGGTACTTCTTCTGGAGCGTCTCCACCTTCGTGTCCTCGCGCTTCTTGCGGAGCTTGCCGCTCGCCTTATCCCGCGCGCGCAAACCCTTCATTTTGGGGGCATCTTTTGACATAGTTTGGTAACATACGGTTATGAACTTTTCCGACGCTTTGATTGTACCATAAGAGTATGGCTTTGCCGAAAAAACGCATCGCGGTCCTGATGGGCGGGCCATCGTCCGAGTACGAGATATCCCTGGCGACGGGCCGGAAGATTTTGTCCGCGCTTGACCCGGAGCGGTATTTCGCGCAGCCGGTCATCGTAACCCGCGAGCGGCAGTGGCTCATTCCGCCCATGGCGGGACTTG
>Ga0209541_10016560_pt1 | contig 10892 bp, 8 predicted proteins | sample RifCSPlowO2_01_FD_184027 | JGI IMG/M metagenome (GOLD analysis project Ga0209541, IMG submission 184027) | Groundwater microbial communities from Rifle, Colorado - Rifle CSP2_plank lowO2_0.1 (SPAdes) (version 2) | ecosystem: Environmental > Aquatic > Deep subsurface > Groundwater | place: Rifle... | reverse complement strand
CTCACCGAAAGCCAATGCCCCATCTTGTACGGCGGTTCCGTCACCTCCGAAAACGTCGCCGGATATCTAGACAAACAACATCTCGACGGCGTTTTGGTGGGCACAGACAGTCTTTCGGTCCCCTCCTTTGATAAACTTATGCATGCCTTTATATGAACGGAAAAATCATTCGTCTCCGCCGCAGCCTTTTTTCTATTGTCAGTTTTTTGGTTAGACATCTTGCTCTAATTCTTCTTTTGTTATTTCTATCAGCCCTATTGTTTTTGGGGATAAAGACCAAAAAAATTCTCACCCAAGCAGGCCTAGGCCAGTTCATACCTCTCGAAAGTACCAACAGTCGTACCAACTTTCTGATCATGGGAATTCGGGGCGAAGGTTCCGACTCGCCCGACTTGACCGACACCCTTCTGGTTGTTTCATACTCCCATCCCGACAAGCAGATTTCTCTCGTTTCCATTCCTCGGGATCTCTGGGTCAGCTCTCTGAAGACCAAAATTAACGCTGTTTATCACTACGGCCAGTTCAAAGACGAAAATGGGGGGGGTATCAAGCTGGCTCAAAGCGCCATCCTTGAGACCCTCGGCCTGCCGATCCACTATTCTGCCGTCATCAACTTCACCATTTTTCGTGAAGCCATTGATCTGGTTGGCGGCATTGACGTTTCAGTCGCAAACACTTTTACGGATAATCAATTTCCCATAGAAGGAAAAGAAAACGCTCTTCCTGTCAGTAGCCGCTATGAATCAATTACCTTTACCGCCGGTCCAAATCATATGGACGGCACTACCGCCCTAAAATTTGTCCGCTCCCGCCATGCCAAGGGCGAGGAGGGTACAGATATCGATCGGGATCGTCGCCAACAACTGGTTATCTCCGCCCTCAAACAAAAAGTTTTTACTATTGGCTTCTTAACAGATCGGAGCAAATTAACTGCCTTATATAAATTACTTAAGAACCGACTCGACACCAATCTTAGCGAGAGTCACTATCCATCCTTGGTTCGTCTCGCTTTCGACTCCTACCGCCATCCGCAAAAAACAATCGTCCTGTCGTATACCTCTGACGAGCAGGGTGTCGCCATACTCGAAAACCCCCCCGTCAGCAATACTTATCTCAACCAGTGGGTTTTAATTGCCAAGGACAACAACTGGCCCGCCCTCGCCCAGTATCTATCAAACAAACTCAACGCAAAATATTGAAGTACCTGCAGGGCCAGGCCTTGCAGGCCAATTCTCTGTCATTGTAAACCCTCGTCATTGCGAAGTGGCTTCGCCACTGAAGCAATCCACCCCCGTCATCCCGACCGAGGGTATTCCCGAGTGGAGGGATCTTCCACGCGCTACGCTTAGTCGGAATGACGAAGAGAGGATTATTCGATGGTTCGAATAGTTGAAGTGGTGGCAGTTTTGGCAACTTCAGGGTTGGACCCTAAAATAAGAACCCTACCTAGTCATTTATGTAGAATGTAGCCATCAAATATCAGTTTTCCCTGTTTGTCTCTGGGTTTAATTTCTTTACTCTCTAGGAACGCGATCAGCTCAGAGGATAATTCTTCTTTTTGCATATCAAAGCCAGCAATATTGCTAACGATAATATCTGAATCTTTTTCTTTCAGTTTGTATATCGCACAACTGTAGAATCTGTCACCATATTCTTCGTGAAGTCTGGAACCCAGTGTTTTATCTCCGGAGCGAAAGTGAATTCCATTCATCAAATGCTGGAATCCACCGAAGAAAATATTTTTATTTTTCCCCATCGTTTTTTTCATGTTAACGAACATATCTTCATCGCGTGAAGATCCGTGAAGGAAATATCTTCCTATTGTAGATTCGATTACATATTCATCGGTTTTTATTTTACTTGAATCAATACAGAACATTGGAGTTTTTTCCAGTCTAGCCGCATCTAAGATCATTAACGTTGTTTTCCTAATGTCTTTGCCTTCTTTGGCGGAGTTTTGGATGTGTGATTCGAGTCCCTCGTTGATATTTCCTGCAGATAGATATTCATCGATAAAAGGTTGCATACTAACCGGTTTTTCGATAAAAATTGTTGAGAAATTAGAAATATAAGAAATAATCTCTTTAATAACGACCTCATGAGCTCCGTGGTAAGTTTCGCCAAACGCGATTAATTTTGGGTTTTTATTAAGAAGATCGTTGAGAAAATTTGTGACTTTCATACGAACATTATAGATTGCCGGTAGCTCCAGCGTAAACGGCGTTGTGTTTGAAGTTACTCAGGATATATACGAAGAAGTATCTCCGTCTCCGCCTCACATTTATTTCAATTGTAGACTGTGGTGAGAACAAAAGATCCCTCGACTCCTTCGACAAGCTCAGGACTCAGTTCGCTCGGGATGACGGGAGGTGGTGTTCGATGGTTCGAATCATTGAAGTGGTGTACTTCGTCATTCCGGGCTTGACCCGGAATCTATACAAATAGATCTCCGATCAGGCTCGCCTCGCTGCGAAGCGGGTCGGGGATGACGGCTGTAGTGATAAAATAGGGCGATGGGATTGAGTCAAAATAAAGAAGACCCGAGAGTGGCCGTCGTCATAACTCCTGACGAAGAAACTGCTGAGGTCGACGCTTTCATAGAAGCGGGGAAAAAATTACGGGAGAGTTTGGTCAGTCTTTCGAAAGAAGAATTGATTGCGAAATATAATGAGCCATTGACCGATGATGAAAATGGGACATACTTTGCAGATCAAAAATTAAAGAGGGCTATCGAGTTGGTTTTGTTGGAAAAAAAGATGGTGACCGCCGAAGAAATAGCCACACTAAAAAAGTAAATCTCTCCGTCATCCCGAGCTTTCCAATTGTCATTCCGACCGAAGTGGAGGAATCTTTACCAGATAGACTAGCCCCTCCGTGAAGACGACATTCCCCAAGATTTTTATCTTTCTTTCATCTAAGTTTTTATATTTCTCCCTTTCCCGTTCGGAAATCACCACCCAACTCAAGTCGTATTTTTTAACAAAGGCCGTCGCCTCCGCCGAACCCCCTTCCTCATAAAATCTTCTCACCTCTTCATCTCTCTTGCCGACTTCGTCATACCCCCCGCGCCAGAGCCATTCGTGCACCCGCCACCCCACCACCGTCGGCACCCCGCTAAAGGCGGATACAAAATCGGTCTCGGTATAACTATCGCCAACCGCCTCAACCAAATTTCTTCCGTCTCGATTTTTGGCTAGATACTTGATCAAAGCTAAGTCGGCCGGATACCTTTCTTTCAGAAAGACGAAGCCATCCAAACCCCGATACTGGGAAAAGTTATTGTAATAAACCTTAAATGAAACAAATGGAAAAATCATTAACCCCCCGAACACCAACAATAATCCCACAGTTCCTAAGACCCTAAATACTCGATACTTGATACTAAATACTTGCCCCACCACCCATCCAAACAATACTCCCATCAAAATGAAGGCCTGATAGGTCAACTTAAACATCGTGTTGGCGCGCTGATGGTTCGGATAGATATCCTTGATATAAATGAATTCTGGGATAATCAGTAGCGCAATTGCACAAAGACCCAACGTCAGAACAAAATAGTTTCTTCTCTCTTTTGTTAACGCCAAACCAAGAGCAACTACCGTGATGGCCAAATGAAGCCCCCACAAGACTATTAGCTGCCATGCCGGTGATCGTAGGGTCACAGGCGCCACCCCATCCGAAATCGACTTAAATCCGGCAAACCACGGAAAAGCGGTCAGGGCGGTAAACCCCGCCACTATTAATGCGGATTTGACCAAGGATAGAAGTTTCATTCTTCCCGAGGCCAACATCAGGAAACCATAAATCGTCAGAAACAGTCCATAAATCATCGTGTCCCAGGTGTTGGTCATCGCCATGACTCCCAAAAGTATTCCCATCAACCCCTCCAAGTATCTTGTTTTTTCTTTGTGCCAAGCCATCGCCACCAGAAGAAATACCAACACAAATGGCAGCCCGAGGAGATGACCATGCAGGTCGCTCACCACAAAACTATAGGCGGGGAACTCATGAATCGTGTTGTAAATGAAGCGCGTCGCATCGGCATACCAATAACCATTCAAAGTTCCCTTCGCAATCAGTGACCACGCCGTATGGCTATTCCCCCCCAGCATCACCAGCAACGCCCCCAATAGTCCTCCAACGACCGCTTTTCGTTTGGCTATCTTCTCTCCCCCAAGATTTACTATCAGGGAAAAGACCAAGCTCAACCCCGTCGCCATAATAAACGCTAGCACCAGATTATAGGAAACTTCTGGTACCACCCCCATCACCCTCGTCAGGATACTCGCCCAAAAATGGCCAAAAGAATAATAGTTAATACTACTGCCCGCCCACCACATATCACTTGCCGGCAGGGCAGGTGAGACGAGATAGCTTTTGATAAAACCAAAATCCATAAATTTTTCCAGACCCAGAATTTCCGGTTGATATCCCCTCACCAAGGCGTAGAGAAAGTATCCCAAGGCAAACAAAATCTCTTCTACGGCTACTAACCAGCCGGTTTTGGAGAAGGATGTCAAAGCCGGTCTGATATTTTTCCTTTGGAATCGCCAAGTCACTCCGATCAAAATTAACAGAGCCAAAAATACGCCCGCACTTGTATTGACCGGTAGTCCAGCGTGGGCCAAAAACCAAATCAGAAGAGAGACAAATAAAGTCCCCAGGGTTCGCCCTGCCGCCCAGCCGTGATCTATTAGTTTGCTCCCATATCGGAAAAGCCACGGCCAGACCAATAGCTGAAATCCCCAAAGAATAAAATACGTCTGGAAAATAATCAGTATGTCACCGGCCATCTTTTATCATTTGGGCTACTTTTTGTCCTGCCTCGATTGCATAATTCGTCCCCCGATCCCAAGGGTAAACCATACTCATATTCGCCACATATAGTCCCTCCATCGGCTGCCAACTGACATCTGATAACTGTCGACTGTATCCCGTCGGAAAGACCGGTTGCGCGTATGGGGTTTCAAAATACCAACTTTTGTTAATCCATTTTTTTCCGAAAGCCGGATTAATTTTCTGTAAGAAAGGCAAGTACAAACTTAGTAATTTCTCAGCCGTCATTTTTAATCTTTTATCGCCACCGGCTAAATAATTCCCCAGATAAACAATTGTTTTATTGCCATAATGACTCTTATCCACAAAGTTGGTCTGTTCTACCACGACCAAGAAAGGGAAGTCCTTTTCCAGGATATTTAACCAGTAACCCTTCATCAGACTTTGTTCCAGTTCCAGAACCAGCGTCTGGGCCCAAAGGTAATTTATTTTTGGCCACTTGATCTTATCTGATCCAATCAGCTTATCTGTCAGGGGGGCTGGAGTTGTCACCAAGACTCGATCAAATTTTTCATCATTTACCCACCATGCCCCGCTCTTTTCTTGTTTGACCGTCTTAATTATTGTCCCCGGTTTTATTTTTCCTCCCCGCTTCGTGATATATTTGCCCATTCCCTCCGCTAATGCCTGAAAACCTCCCGGGAAATACCCCAAGGCTTGAGTTCTTTTGTAAACCCTAGCCCAGAACCAAGCCAGATTAACTTCGGGTAAGTATGGTCCAAACTTTGCCGTCAGCAAGGGTTTCCAAATCTTCTCATAACCTTCCCATCCTACCCACCGTGGAAGTACTTCCACCACCCGAAATTTTTCAAAAAAAATTCCATTCCCAATTAACTTCATTATCAGTAGCCCTACCCCCATGTGTATCCGCGAGAGAAAAGAAATATTCGAAAATGCCAGAAGCGACAGGGGCGAGTCCAGTTGTTTCTCAACTCCGTTGATCAGGGAATTCGTTTTTGGAGTCGAAAAGACCGGGGGCACTCCCACCTTTGTTCCCATGGCGATGGCCGTCCGATCATTAGCGAAGATGTGGTGGTAATACCGCTCCAAACTCCAATTCCAGCTAGGGTCCCGAAAGCCTATCGCCAAGCCACCCAACTTTTTTTCCGCCTCAAAAACCGTCACCTCGTGGCCACCATCAACCAGATCAATCGCCGCCGCCAATCCGCCAAACCCCCCACCAATAATCCCAATCTTCATACAACTATTCTATACGACGATGCTAAACTAAAACAGTGAAGATTCTGATTTTTTCTTTTGCTCTCATCGTCAGACTCGTATTTTCTCTCGACATTCATCCTATCCAAAACTTTATCTTTTCCGATATGAACTCGTATCTTGATATCTCGACGCGCCTTTCACTATCAGATCGGTCATTGGCAAACGTCTTCTATCCAATCGGCTATCCGCTTTTTATAATGTTAGTTTCCAAAGTCTTGCCAAATCTTTTCTTTCCGACCATAGCCATCTTGCAGAGTCTGATGGGGCTAATTAGCCTTATTTTGCTCTACGCCATTTCCAAAAATATCCTCAGTCAGAAATTCAGACTCATTTTTTTGATTATTCTCGCCTGCTATTATCCTTGGATCGATTTTGGCGGCTATCTAATGTCCGAAACACTCGCCACTCTGCTTCTAATCCTGATGGTCTATCTCTCCTTTTTCTCTTTCAACCACAGGAATCTCCTCTGGCTTTTCTTCCTTCCGATAGTCATCGGTCTTGGCACTCTCGTCCGGGCTAATCTTCTCTTGCCGGGAGTTTTCCTCATCCTCTGGTTTGCGGCCCGAGCCATCACCGCTAGGGGTGTTATCGTGCTTTCTTGTGGATTCATCCTGACGTTTCTCTTGTCGTCCCAGATCTATCGCTATTATGGAGGAATCAGTAGCCCAATGGCTCTAAACGGAGGTCTCGTTTTCATGGATGGTCAGTGTCTGTTGCGTGGGGCTACCGACTCAAACGGCTGGAGTTTTGGGGCGCCCGTGTTTACCCAAAGAAATCTCCAAGTCGAAGAGTCCTTCGACCAACCATTTACCAATTCCGGTTATTTCTACCGCCAAGGAATAAACTGCCTCATCGCCAAGCCTCAACGCATATTAGGCAAATTGACCGAACTCTACTACCTTTTTTTTGATAACGTCGCTTGGCCCAGTTCAGATCAACCGGGATTCAGCGCCGCCATGAAAGTCAGCCACGCACTTTTCAATGCCACCATTCTCCCCGGGTTGTTTATTGCCACCTATTTATTTTTTAAGGGAAGAAAGAAATTGTTCAAAACCAGACTAGCTATAATATTTCTCACAGTCTCGTCTCTTGTGGCCACGACTGTTGTTTACTACGCGGACATTCGCTATCGCCTTCCCTTTGATGGATTCCTGATCTTACTTTCTCTCTGGGCTTATCAATCTCTGGCCTTGAAAAATTCTAAATTAATCCGGGAATAAAGCGAAACCTAGTCTTCGCCACGTACTTCTTGTAGTCCGGGTCGGCAATCAAGTGCCTTTCTTCGGTGATCGCCCTCATGCCATAGAGGATTGTCCAAGCGATCATCGACAATATCATCCCGACCGAGAAGTGCTGCAGGGCGGTAATCCACCAAACTATCAACTTTCCCGTGTAGGCAGGGTGCCGGAGATGCTTATAGGCGCCGTTGGTGACGATGCCCCTGTTGGTCAAGTTTGAACTCTTCCACCCCAAAGACAACGTCGCCCAAAGATACAAAGCCAAGCAAGCTACCGCAACGATCTTCAAGGTCATATCTATGTAATAATCCGGAAAATAGAAATAGTCGCTTGAATACCAGTTAAGATACCCGGTCGAGATACTATTAAAAGGCGGGTAGCTCGCCAGAGCCACCGCCCAACCCAGAATCGTCGGTTCAACCGACTTGACCACATTCTTCAGTTTCGGGTGCTCTACTAAGTAGCCAACGGCAAAATAGAGCGTGTCGATCGCAAATATAATTGTAAATATATCGGTATACCCCGTTCGAAAGTCAAAGGCAAGGTTGTGAGCCGTCAATCTAGCAGCGATAATCTGAATAACCCCGCGGCCATTCGAGAGGAAAAAATTAAGCATTATCGGGACATAAAACAGTTTCACCAAAAAGAAAAGCAGCGTCGTCTTCGTCTTCTTGTCAATCTCCACTCTACTGACTTTCGACTTTGGCAAAAAGGAAAAGCAAAAGGAACTAAAAGCCGATAGGAAGAGGGGAACAGACTTCAAAAGAAGACTCGGCTTATGATCCTTCGAATCGATATTAAGAAGTTGAAACGGCCAGCCAGCAAAAACATAAATAGTAAAAAGTGTTTTCAGAACGAGAAGGGTATCGTGACCGATAAAACCACGATAGTAATTGGTCTGGGTGAATAACACCATCCCCAACCCGTATACCACCAAACCAGCCAAATACCTTCTCGCCGATATCTTCAGCCCCTTTTTTGTCATCAGGGAGGATTATAGAGCAAAGAGAATGCCAAGGATGGTGAGCAGAAGTCCGCCTCCAAACGCCGCCATTCCGGGCAGATTCAAAATACCAGCCTCGGGTAGTATCGCCCCAGTCGGAGCCGCAGTTGCTCTTGCTGTCGCCGTTGCCGTAACCGCAGCCTGGCCAGACGAGGACGAGCTGCTACTTGAAGAACTACTTGAGCCGCCCGAACTTCCACCGCTTGAACTGCTACTCGAAGACGAGCTAGACGAGCTACTAGAACTACTAGACGAACTTGAACTTGACGAGCTAGACGAGCTACTAGAACTACTAGACGAACTTGAACTTGACGAGCTGGAAGAACTACTCGAAGACGAGCTAGAGCTCGATGATGAACTCGAGCTTGCCCCTGCGACCGTAAAGGCGACGTTACAATTCCCCCCGCCTAGCCACTCATCAGCTCGCGGTCGACTCCTTGGTGCCGTCGGTACTTGAGCTTTCTGTAGTTGGATCGTCACAAATACCGCCGCTGCACCCAACAGAAGCACGATGGCGATTAAGACGATGGCTAGTATTTTCTTTTTTTTGTCTTTCATTTATTTAAATATACCTGCTATGGTTGTGGTGCTGAGGTCACTGCTGGGGGAGTCGCGTTCACGTATCCCTCAATGGCATAACCTCCGGCTTGAGTAATTGGATAATCATAATAGAAATACAGAATGCCATTCTCTCCGATCGGAGTAATGTAGTTTGTCACTAGGAATCCGCCGGCGGAGACGTCAGCTCCGTCGATAGTGACGATAAACTTCGCTCCGACAAGAGTCGGGTCATTTCCTACTACCACCATTCTGATGGTGTCGCCAATTACTAGAGCATTCATCTCATCCTGCGTCGCTATCGTCGTGCTTCCATTGATATAGATAGAGGTAAACATACAGGCCATCACAAACCCTCCACTCGAACTGCTACTACTCGACGAACTACTACTCGACGAACTACTCCCCCCACTCGACCCACTAGAGGAAGACGACCCCCCTCCACTACATGTTCCGGTACAGGCCTGTTGCATCACGCCACAGTAATTACCGTTGGCATCCAGTAAGTCAATCTGTCCACAACTTCCATTGAGCGAGGCAGACGTACAACTCATTACCGTACCAGCCGACCGGCACTCGTCCAGCGAGCCACCATAATTACTACACTTATTACATATATGGACACGACAGCCATTCGCTCCTGCGCCACAGGTCGTCACGGGGACACAAACCCCATTGGTACAGATCAAGCCACCATCGCAATTGGGAGCATTATTACAATTCTGCGGAACCCTACAGGTTTGATTAAGTCCTCCAAGCCCCGCGCACACAGTGCCTCCAGAACTACTGCTCGACGACGAACTCGATCCACCTACGCCAGAACAATTTGCCCCAGCGTAATATGTCCAGCCAGTGCCAGCACTGTTACACCTCCTCGATCCACCAGTAGTGCCATAAGGCTCGCAAACGTTCGGAGTGCATGCCCCAGAATATGTCCACGAGCAAGCGGGGGATACCCCTAGATTGCACGTCCCCGTGACGCCTTGATAAGTTGAAGGCTGTCCCGGTGTCTTCCCAGTGCAGGCAGGATGGTTGTTTGTCCCGCTACAAGGCGTCGGTGTTGCCGTGGGCGTTCCGTATATGCAACACACACCGTTGAGATTATTGCTTGTTACGCATGTACTATTGGTCGAAGTACCCTGTGTCCATCCACTACCACAACTAGTGGAAGGTACACACGTGTACGTCGAGTTAGCACAAACCTTTGGTGTTGGGGTTGCGGTAGGTGTGGGCGTCGCAGTCCCCGTCGGTGGGCAGGAAGAAAGTTTCTCGCAGCCACCTGAATCATTGCACGTTCCACATAAAGAACCACTTTTACACAAAGTTCCCACCGCTTTTCCGGAACAATCAGTCGTATAATTGCGCTTACAACAAACAAAATCACAGTTAAGTTTTCCCACCGGGCTGTCACCCACGCTAGTACAAACACCCTCCGTGGTGCAATAGTTCGGCGAAGAACACGTTGGCGTTGGAGTCGCCGTCACCGTTGGTGCCTTACAACTTCCCCCACTACAATTACCCGAAAGGCACTGTGGACTAGCCGTGCACAAATGACCATTTGCAAATAGTGCTGCTGTTGGTGTCGCCGTCGGTGTGGCGCCAGTACAACTTGGCCAAGACCCAGAATCAGTCCAACCTCTTTCATCAGAGTTGCAAGTGCGACATTTCCCCCCACCTGCGTTCACTTTTTGTCCTGCTGTACATATTGACGCAAAATCCCAGGCACAATTATTTCCTGACACCACGGTACAGTATCCTTGCGTGTTCTGGTAAGTACAGGAACCGGGATTTCCGCACGCCTTACACGCGGGATGTGAATCGGCTCCCGAGCACCCACCCCCTCCACTGCTCGAACCACCCGACGAAGAGCTACTAGAACCACTCGAGCTGCTACTTGATGAACCACTTCCACAGTCGTGTGTTAAATCAGTCGTCCCCCCGGCGGGACAAACAGAATATCTAGTGGAACACGCACCACCTCCATAATTCTGGTCGGAACCGTAAACTTGACCAGTTGCGTTACATTTAAACCCCTC
>Ga0209541_10016559_pt1 | contig 10892 bp, 8 predicted proteins | sample RifCSPlowO2_01_FD_184027 | JGI IMG/M metagenome (GOLD analysis project Ga0209541, IMG submission 184027) | Groundwater microbial communities from Rifle, Colorado - Rifle CSP2_plank lowO2_0.1 (SPAdes) (version 2) | ecosystem: Environmental > Aquatic > Deep subsurface > Groundwater | place: Rifle... | reverse complement strand
AAAACAATCCATCGTTTCCTCTCGTTTTTGTTTTTTGCTCACTAAATCAATGCTTCGCATTGGAATAATGAGCAAAAAACAAAAACCCCTCTTCCGAGGGGTTTTTGCCAGCTATCCACATTTAGTTTGGTTGCTGAAACAAAACTTTTAGTGAACCACTAAATATCTTTTCACAAGAAAGACACTAGATTAGCTTAATTTCCTGATTACTTCGTCAGCGTGAACGAGTCCATACCGCCCGAAGGAAGACCAGAAAGCTGGTATCCGTTCGTCCAGTCTAGGTTCGTTGTTACTGCCGTAGTCGTAGACACCGGAGACCAAACGAAGTTGCCTACACCGGTCGCGTACTGGCCCATAAGGCTCGCGAGCGATGGATAAGCCGTATCGCCTACGATCTTGGTTGTTACGGTACCTGCAGAACCTGTCGTACCACCCGCGTTAGAAATATCCCCAACTACTCTAAAGTAGCGGGTGGCGCCTGCGGGAATGGTAAGAACTGACGAAAGCGCCGCGGTGGTATTTCCGTTTTCAACAAGACCAGTAATCGTTGCTACAACCTGCCCATCGGTATATCCAGGGACTATGCTAGAGAACCCTGAATCCGTGTATGCCTTAACAAGAAGGTTAGTAACTGTAGTCGTACCGTTAGCGACTGAGTCCGAAGAGGTAGCTACGTTAACAAGCACTTTGTTCATGGCAACATCACCTGTTGAGTTTGCAGTAACCGAGAAGCGATACAAATCAATTCCGGCTTGTGCAATAAGAGTTGCTGAGTTAAGAGCAATTCTGGCAAGTGTTGGATACGACTTCATGATTCTAACACCGTCCATGGCTGTGTCGGGAGACGCGGCATTGGCTGTGTTGATGGTCGTACCTGAATCGAAGCCCGTACCACGGGTACCGCCGATATCAAGACCGTCAAAGTCAACCGCAACGAGCGCACCAGACGAGCTTGTGGCAAGTCCCGTGCCGACAGTGCCCAAGTCACCTTTCAGTGTCATGATTTTATCACCGTCTTTAGGAACTGTGAACGTGCCCGTAAGTGTTGAAGTTGCGTTGTAGTTGTTGCCGGTAAACGTTACCGTACCAACCGGTATGGCACCATCCCACAAAGTCACCTGTACCAAGCTCGCTGGTGAGCTTGAGGCTGTGTTTGTAAGCTGGAACGCTACGCGTTCAAGTGTAATTGCCTCGTTGGCGGCGTGGAATCTAAGAGAACCAAGATTGACTCCTGTAGACCCGCCCGCAACAACTGCGTATGAAGGACTTGAAGAATCTTTGGCTACTGTGAGAGCTCCTGCGCCGATTGTCTGTGTCGCGCCAACTGACGCTACTACTGTTTCAGTAACATCATTAGATGAAGTTACGCCAGTTACCGTGATTGACGGTGAAGCGGCGATACCCCATGAGAATGTGTTCCCAGCTACTGTGTTAGCCAAGTTACATTTCAACGTAACCGTCTTAACAGTGCCTTTTGTAATAGTTAGAGGTTGGTCAAGTGTAAATGTCTTTGGCTGTGGAGTTACAACGGTTGAACCGTTAACAACATTTGAACCGGTGTTAAGAGGTGTTGTCCCGTCGTAAAGCTGACAAGCCGACATGCTCGTACCAACTGCTCCTGGTGTACCAGCGTAAGTCAATTGAAGAGGAATCGATGAGAATCGTACGTCTTCACCAGACTGCGAGGCGTCAAACTGGTAGTTAGCGAATGTTTTACCCGTACCGGCGGTAATTGTCTGTGCCGATGGCGCGGATGAAACCGTAATTGCAAGCGCTGCCGCTTTTACAGTCATCGTGTTCATGGCAACTGACGTTGAAAGAGTTGACAAGCTAATTGTGTTACCTGTTGTCTGGCCGGTTACAGTTGTCCACTGTGTTGAAGGGACGGTTGAAACAGCGTATGTTGAACCATTTCCTATTGAAGATGGGACCTTACCTTTAAGAGTGTAGACACCCTTGCCGATAGGATAAGTTACTGTGTCTGTGAAAGTCACCTTCTGAGTAGAGACACCGTAGCCAACATCAGTAGATACTGTAACTACTGCATCAACTGGACCAGCGACAACATTGCCGTTAGGCCCGTAGAGAGAAACACTAGTTATAACACTTGCTGCCGTACCAACCCCAGCTGGAGTGGTTGAAGCAATAGTGAATATATGTGACTGAACCGAAATTGGTTCGCCCTTGAGGTCAATTTCGTACCCTCCAAGAACTTGGTTAGGTACATTTACGGCAATGTTTTGCGCCGCAATTGAAGATGCTTTAGAAACTGTGGTTACTGAACCTGCCGAAACGTTTTGGAGTGAACCGTCAAACCAAGGCGTGCCAGCTGTAAATTCAGAGGTTGCGTTATCCGCGGTGCCTGCACCTACTGGAGGCGTTATCCCGTAGCCGTAAGTTTCACCGGTTATGTAGACATCGGTTGATTTGTAGATGTCAAACTTAACCGTTCGTCCTGCGGAACTTCCGCCAACAATATCTCCCTGGACATAAATGTCCTTGCCGAGACCTTTGTCAACAACAATTCCTGAACCGAAGTTGGTGTTGTAATACTTGCCGTCCGACGAAACTGTCGTGTCGTAAGCTACACCATCAAAATAGGTCTTGACGTTAGCAAGATCGCTCGAGCCAACCGAACCGGTTTGGTTCCATCTGATTGAACGAATGCGAATTTGTTCCGCTGAACCCGCTGTTATACGGATACCGGCGAACTTGAAATTCGTCGTGCCAATTTCCTTAGACTGGGTTGAATTTGGGTCAAAAGATGAAATTGAATTTGTTACGTTACCAATAGCTAGAGAGCCGTTCAAGGTGTGAAATGCTCCTGTTATTGGAAGAGACCCTGAAACGGTCCCGTTTGTGTTTACTGCGTTTACTTGAATACCAACTACCTGGCCGGCATACGATGCAGCGATTATTGCTTGCGTCGTCATGTTGGCGGCAATAGTAACTGTTTTTGAAGTTCCCGCTCTGACTGTGAACGGATCTCCTACCGCTACTTGGTGATTTGAATTCAAGGTCTTAGCAATACCGATTTGTGTACCATCTTCGTCAAGAAGAGCTATTCCCGTGAAAACGGCATCTACTGCGGGACCAACGCGTTCTACCGTAATGTTACTTACGGATACATCATTGGAACCTGCGGTAAGAGTTACTCTTGTGAACGGTACTCGGCTAGCTGCGCCAACTGCAAGCGCGTTCGCTGGCTGTGACGCGGAAGACACTGAAAGCGCTCCCCCCGTTGAAGGAACTGTTGTGACTGTACTATCACACTTCTGGCCAGTCGTTGGACTAAACCCAGCAGTTGACGTACAACCTGGAACTGTAGAACTGGTTGTTCCACCCTCCATTGCATTTAGCTTCGCGCGAGTGCTTACGCCGACAAATCCTGTTCCCGAGGTAAGACCGTTGGGAGCGAGAATTTCCGACGCGTACATTTCCTGGAATTTGATCACGGCTCCCTTGGTTTTTACGCCAAAGTAGCTTGTTTCACTTCCGGGAGCCCCTGCGCCTGAAGTTGAAACTTGGGTAGCGGCATTTCTGTTAAGAACTATTTGAAGGTTCATAACATCGCCACCTGTGCTTCCCTGTCTCAAGTTGGTCGCAAAGGAATAGGCTGCTTGCGCGCTCGGAGCGAATGCCACTATTGCAAATATTGCGATAGCAAGCACGGCTACGACTACAAGCAATCCTGTTACTCTTGATTGCGTTATACTCATATGATTTTTATTTTAATAACTAACTTTAATTCCGTTTTTATTGTTATATAAAAGCGGAACACCACACAACTTAATCATTAGCTTCGACATCGCTAATTCGTCGTGTGATATTACAAACTTACTTTCCGCTGTTGCGCGGAAAATTAGCTGACAAAATTGGAACTGATAATTATCACCTCTCTCTGTTCATCCATAAAAACCGTTCGGGAAAAACTGTAGTATGTGTACATAATAACTGGTTCGTTCGTTTAAAATGAAAACAAGTTTTCATTTCTCCCTTACTGCCAGTTAAAAACTGTTTCGATATTCTATTGTCAACGATCTCTTATGTTTTCCGGCTCACCCGACTAGTGAAGCCATATTCACACAATTATCCCACACAATAAAGTGGCAAGATAATAACCTAAAAACACTATAACATAATGCGGGAAACGCCTTATATTAACTGGCTATATTATATAGTATTTGGGAGTTCCCCAGAAAACACTATGTGTGGATAACCGCAGAACAAGTTTTTCTAAAAAAGCTTGTAAGTAACGGATATTTACGCCTTATTGCGTATAGGCATATTGTCATAGGCCCCTATTTAAGTCAATGTTTTCTTGACTCTAAAATTATACTTGCCTATAAAGCTTTATTCGGCAATAGAATACCTGCTCCAGCGTTTGTCTCCTTTTCTTATAATAACTTTGTCATTAACCATCTTGGTGAGCTCTCTTTGGATAGTCTTCTCGCTTACCTCGGTAAACGAGTTATATATGTCTTTTATACCTAAATCCTTATTTTTTCTTATTAATTTCAATATACGGCCACGACGCCCCCCTTTATTTTTATTCGGGGGGACATCTCCAGGTGGAATCTTATCATCACGGTGATAAAGGACATTACTGTTTTGTCCTTTATCGTGGCCTTCCCCTATCCGCGCTAAAGTATCACTATTCTTTTTAGGTGGTATACCAGAATTTATTTTTGATATGTCGTCAAACGCAACCCCAAACTCCCCAAAAAGCTTTTTCGGAAACACCACTTGTCCATCTAACGCCTTAACGCCCACAAGAGCCATTTCTTTCAAAGAAAAAAGTTCTTTGTTCATAATTGCGTGATTATTTTGTGAAATCATTTTGGTAAGCGACATTATCTCAAAAAGGACAATTACTTCTTCAATTACTTGAGCAAGCTTAATCAACTTATCGTTCTTGTCTTTATGGATGCTCCCATAAGAAGAAGAGTAGCTGTCTCTTAAGATATCCACGGAGCACTGGCGTATGCGATTACAGACTGGGTCACCTTCCTTAATGTGTTCTGTTAAAAGATAGGCTGCGGTTGATATCTTTTGGGTTTTTTTTACTATTAAATCAGTATTAAAAAGCCCCACTAAAGAGTCCCCGCCGATGTTTTTTACGGAGCTCTCTTTTTTTTGTCCCTTAATCTCAATATTGTCTTTTTTGTTTTCCATATGTCCCTTATAAAGTCTGCAAGAAAAATTGTGTCCATTATATATGGGACATTAACAAATGCAATAGCAGAAAACAAGTAACGAATAACTATATGACAAATAACTAGCAAATAACTAGAGTGAGAGACTCCCCTTGAAAATATGCCCACCTAAACTTAACTAGCTGATAGTTATTAGTCACTAGTTAAAAGTTTCTCATAATTCTTCATGTTATAATTCTGTAAATTATGGTCCTGTTAGAGATAAATCTTTGGTACAAATAAGTCAAATATATTCTCAAAAGAAAGAAAAGCGGCGGGGGTTAAACTGAAAACATCAAAGATTTACGGGAACGCGTATAATGTTAAAATGAGGCAAAAATTTAAATCTAACCATGGGGAAACGCTCTCTATAAACAGAGCAAGCGTTCCCTATATCTAACGGGATGGCTAAAAAGAATGGGAGAAGGGATGGATTTGGGCTCCTTCCCCGAGTTGGGAAACTTAATCCAGGACTAAAAGAAGAAACGGTGCATGCGGTGTTTTCTATCCTATTTTTTGTGTTGGCCGTGCTTTTTATTCTCTCCTCACTTGGAAAATCAGGCGTGGCAGGAGATATATTGTTCAAGTATTTAACTTTCCTCTTTGGTGTTGGTTTCTATCTTCTCCCGGCGCTTTGTCTTATGCTTTCTATTTCCTTTGTCCGGTCTATACGGCCGGATGTAGCCATCGCCCATATTTTTGGTTCAATTATTTTCCTACTATCTGGACTTGGAATAATTGAGATATCTTCTGGGGGGAATTTTGCTGGAATTATCGGTAAATTAGTGTCTTACCCGCTCATAAAACTTTTCGATGTCTATGTCAGCTTGTTGGTGCTTGGGGGATTTCTTCTAATCTCCCTCTTGGTAATATTTGATGCCCGACCCGGCAAAGAAATGTTTTTTTTCTGGAAACGTTTTATGCGTGAAAAAGAAACTGGGGAAGATGAAATTGCTCCTGTTGTAATTAACGGAACTGACCAAAAAGAAGCCCCGGGAAAAGACGAGAAAAAAGAAGAATCAACTATCGCCAAAGCTTTCGGTATATCACCAAAAAAAGAGGAGGAAATTTTGATAAGTCCAAAGAGTTCAAAAGATATGCGCAGATTCGCTAATTATTCCCCACCGCCACTTTACATTTTTGAAAAGGATAAAGGTAAGCCCGATGTCGGCGACATTAAGGCTAATGCCAACATTATAAAACGAACGCTTCAGAATTTCGGGATTGACGTGGAGATGGATGAAATATCAATTGGTCCTACAGTTACTCGCTACGCGCTTAAACCAGCTGAAGGAGTAAAGCTTTCACGCATTGTTGGACTAAAAAACGATTTATCTCTTGCGCTTGCCGCCCACCCCATACGCATAGAGGCGCCTATTCCTGGAAAATCATTAGTGGGTGTTGAAATCCCGAACACAGTAAAAGCAACCGTCGGGCTTGCGACTCTTTTTTCTGATGAAAAATTCGTCAGCACACAAAAACAGCTGATGCTTGCTCTGGGAAGAAGCGTGTCTGGTAAATCCGTTTTTGCTAATTTAGGTAAAATGCCACACCTTTTGATTGCTGGAGCGACTGGTTCGGGAAAATCGGTTACCATTCACACAATAGTAAATTCTCTTATTTATCGTAATTCACCGGAAGATTTGCGTTTTATTATGATTGACCCTAAACGCGTCGAGCTTACTCTATATAATAAAATCCCCCACCTCCTCACCCCTGTTATTACTGATTCCAAAAAAGCAATTTTATCCCTCAAATGGGCAGCTAAAGAAATGGAGCGCCGTTATGACATCTTGGAAACTGAGTCTGTGCGCGATATTGAGTCATATCATTCCAATATTGTATTTCCGGCATATTCAAAAAATAAAGACAAAAAAGCGAGTGACGATTTCGTGGAACTTCCGGAAAGAATGCCTTATATCGTAATAGTCATAGACGAGCTAGCCGACATAATGTCCACTTATCCGCGCGAACTTGAGGCAGGCGTGGTGCGCTTGGCACAAATGTCGCGCGCTGTCGGTATTCATCTAATTTTATCCACCCAACGCCCGAGCGTTAATGTTATTACGGGTCTGATTAAAGCTAATATCCCAGGAAGAATAGCGATGCAGGTTTCTTCTCAGATTGATTCGCGCACAATTTTAGATGCCGGTGGTGCAGAAACGCTTTTAGGGGCCGGCGACATGCTTTACATTTCCGGCGAGATGTCCAAACCAGAACGTATTCAATCGGGCTACATTAGCGAAAACGAAGTTAAAAAAGTGGTGAAATATCTTGTGGACGAATATAAGGACGAACTCCCAACTGAAGTAGCTATGACCGATGTTCCAAGTAATAAATCTATATTTGAATCAACAATAGACGACGAGGAGAGTCTTGGGAACGACGATGAGCTATACGAGGAAGCCAAGCGGGTCGTCCTTGAGGCAGGCAAAGCTTCGTCATCCTATCTCCAGAGAAAACTAAAAGTCGGCTACGCAAGAGCCGCTAGACTTATAGATATGCTCGAAGAAAATGGTGTGATAGGCCCTGGTGATGGAGCTAAGCCTCGTGATGTAATGATTGAAGCGAAGGAACCGGAAAACGAGCAATAACGGATGAGTCCCGTTAGAGGCCACAGTCACGGTATAATATAGGAGCTTTGGTTTTATATGTCACACAACAGTTGGATAAAATTTAATAATAATTTAGCAGAGCACGGGCTGGCCGCGATCTGCCTCTAACGGGATGACTAAAGACCCGCGCAAGGCACTCAAATTTTCACTAGGAATAGCGCTCGCCCTCGTTATAGCACTCTATGCCCTAGACAAGACCCAGAACCTCCTCATGGGGCCTGAAATAATCGTGCAGACCCCGCTAAATGGAGCTGTTGTACTAAGCACAACTATCCCCATAGAGGGTACTGCAAAAAATATCTCCAAAATTTCTATCAATGGTCGGCAAATTTCTATAGACCAAAAGGGGATATTTAAAGACCGATTGGTTATAGCCAAGGGCTATAATATAATAACCGTTGTGGGAATAGATCGTTTCGGAAAAGTAAAAGAAGTTGAACTTGAGGTTGTGCGGAAAGAACAATAGTAAAAAAATACTTGTCCCGTTAGAGGCCACGTTCGGGTAAATTTTTTAAAATTAATATAGTATGATAGAAATAATCAGATTTTAATAATAATCACAATGGGAAACACGAATGTGCCCCGCCTCTAATGGGATGATTAAAAAAATAAAAAAAGAAGACAGAGAAATAGGCGCTTCAATAGAAGATACAATTCGAGAAATCCAGACAAAATTCGGCGAGGGATCAATTATGAAATTGGGGGATCGTCCAAAAGTGGATGTCGGGGCCATTCCTACCGGCTCTCTCGGGCTTGATGCCGCGCTCGGTGTCGGCGGACTGCCGCGCGGGAGAATAATTGAAATATTCGGACCGGAGTCTTCCGGGAAAACAACTCTGACTCTCCACGTCATTGCTGAAGCACAAAAACGTGGAGGAATTTGCGCATTTGTTGACGCCGAGCACGCTATGGACCCAGAATATACGAAAAAGCTCGGAGTAAAAATAAATGATCTTTTAATTTCCCAGCCAGACACAGGAGAGCAGGCATTGGAAATCGTTGAGAGCCTAGTACGCTCCGGGAAAATTGATGTCATAGTTATTGATTCGGTCGCCGCGCTCACGCCCAAAGATGAGATAGAGGGAGATATGGGAGCGCACCATGTCGGCAAGCAGGCTCGACTGATGTCTCAAGCGCTTCGAAAACTTACCGCTATAACCGCCAAGTCAAAAACTATTGTAATCTTCATCAATCAAATCAGAATGCAGATAGGTGTGATGTTTGGAAATCCTGAAACAACCCCGGGTGGTAAGGCGTTAAAATTTTATACCTCCGTCAGGCTGGATATAAGAAAAATTGCTTCAATTAAAAAAGGAGAAGAGACTGTTGGCTCGCGAACAAGAGTCAAGGTTGTCAAAAACAAGGTTGCGGCACCCTTTAAGTCAACGGAATTTGACATTATTTACAACGAAGGAATCTCATACGAGGGGGAATTGATAGCGCTCGGTGAAAAATACGGTATTGTTAAAAAAGACGGCCAAAGTTATGTTTATGGTAACGAAAAACTTGGTCGAGGATATGATGCGGCAAGAACATTACTGCGCGAGAACAAAAAAATAGCAACCTTAATAGAAAAAGACATCAAGAAAAAACTGGCTGAAGAAGGGAAGAAATAATAACCAAATCTTAAAGAAAAATATCCGCCAATTTTTAAGGGGTGGACTTTTTGTTTAAAAATAATTAGAATACCCCACGTTACTTGTCCTGTTAGAAATTCATAAGAACTAAAGAGATAAATAATATTAAGGATGACTTAACAAGAGAAAATTTACTACAAAATTTATTATAAATAATTTCTAATAGGATGCTTGAGTACAGTGAAATACGACCAGGTAAATATATTATTTACAACGGAGAGCCTTACGAGGTAATTGATTCTCACGTGGCTCGAACGCAAATGCGTAAACCACAAAATCAAACCAAACTGAAGAGTCTTTTAAATAACAGGGTCGTCCCAGTAACATTTCACGCCACAGATAAAGTGGAGGAAGCTGACTTGGGGAAAAAAACTGTTAAGTTTTTGTATCACAACAAGGGAGAATATTGGTTCTGCGAAGAGCGCGATCCGAGTAAGAGATTTAAAATAAATGAAGAGCTGTTGGGAGAGCCAAAAAAATTTTTGAAAGGAAACACTCTAATTGATATTGTTACCTTCTCGGAAGACGAGGATGAGGAGCCAAAAATTATCGGTATCCGTTTGCCCATTAAAGTTGAGCTAAAAATCACAGACGCTCCCCCATCAATAAAAGGAAATACTGCATCAGGCGGAGGAAAAACCGCGGTACTTGAAACAGGCGCAAATGTAACCGTCCCATTTTTCGTAAATGTCGGGGATGTAATAAGAATAAATACTGAAACAGGAGAATACGTGGAACGAGTAGAAAAGAAATAACAAGAAAACCCGCAGAAGCGGGTTTTGAAACCTCAGAGAGAATTTCATTTCTTTTTCGGCTGAATTTGGTCCAGCGCGTCTTTCCCCAGTCTCGTAATTGTATACAATCTTCGGGGAAAAGGTGACCCCTTATGAGGCCGGTCTTCTGTCGCTCCTGAAATAAAACCTGAACCCTCGAGCCTGGTGAGACTCGTGTAAATCGAACTTGGTTTGAATCCCGTTTCTTTTACCAAGTTGTAACCGTGATTAGGTCGGGGGCCCAAAGCTTTCAGGACCGTAAGACTTTGCCCGTTAGGAAGCGGGACGAAGACGTTCCTCTGTCTTGGCATGATTTACTCCTTTCTTCATTGTTTTACTAACCGAAAAAATACTACATTATCATTTATAATTTGTCAACAAAAACAGGGTCCCTTGGTCTATATCGTACGGGTAGACCAAGGGACTAAAAAAATTAAATTACTAATTAAGGAGAAATTTTAACGGGAGACATAGGGTAAGAGCCCCAAAAATCTTGCGCGCTTTACGGCAAGGGCGAGTTGGCGCTGGCTTTTTGAAGAAACTCCGCTTCTCTTTTTTGACATAAGGCGTGCGTGAGGCGTTAAAAATTTCTTCAGGATTTCTATATCCTTGTAGTCCACATACTTAATATTATTTTGTGAAAAATAGCACTGTTTTTTCATCCCGGTTAGA
>Ga0209541_10016558_pt1 | contig 10892 bp, 17 predicted proteins | sample RifCSPlowO2_01_FD_184027 | JGI IMG/M metagenome (GOLD analysis project Ga0209541, IMG submission 184027) | Groundwater microbial communities from Rifle, Colorado - Rifle CSP2_plank lowO2_0.1 (SPAdes) (version 2) | ecosystem: Environmental > Aquatic > Deep subsurface > Groundwater | place... | reverse complement strand
AACCTTGCGATGAGTGTGAATTCTGTCGCCCTGTCGCACCCAAGATCCACATGAGGATCATTTTTCTTGAGCCTTCTTGCCATCACGCCGTCCAGCCAGTCTAATACAAGGCTGACAAAAAGCAGAAGTGTCATTGCCCATACTTCACTAAGGAATAATATAGGCAGAGCTAGCGCAACACCAAGACGTGAAATCCAGTCTGGATTTACAGTTGGAACAACCTTGGCAATTTTATCCAGTCCATAAAAACTGCTGCCCCTATAAACCATATCACAGCCCCTACTGCTATCTTTTGAGGAATAGAAAGGTTAAAGTCAATGATTTTTTTATTGAATGGGTTGAAAGGTCGTGTTGATCCTGTAACAAAGTCTATAAAGTAATGGGAGATCACGCCTAAGCTAAAGGCCGGGATGCCCAGAAGGAAGCCTGCGATAACAACAAATGACAAAAAAGGCGGTTCCTGGAACCATGTCCTTGAATCCTCTCTCCTGTACCTGCCTTTTGCAAGAGTATAAAGTTTGTCTATGTCCGGGAACAAGCCGCCTGCAATTGCTAATAAGGAGACTTCTTTTGCAAAGAGAATGCCCAAAATAGCATGAGAAACTATATCCATAGTATTATATACAGCTATAGAATAAATATTGGTTAAATTGAAAAATCTTTGCGAATTTATAAGCCCCAGATTCAACTACAATATGAAGGTTAATTATGCAAATAACGTTTAGTGCTATTTTCAGAAAAGAGGTGAAAGGCGGATATTCTGCCCTCTGCCCTGAGTTAGGTGTAGCTAGCCAAGGCGAAACCATTGAAGAAGCAGAAAAAAACCTAAAAGAGGCTTGCGAATTATACATTGAAAGTGCGAAACAGGCAGGCATACTAGATAAAATTCACGAAGTCATCGATATGAAAAATAAGGAAATAACTCCTATTCTAACTGGTTCTATACAAGCTGAAGTTAATATATGAAATTGCCTGTTATTTCTGGGAAAGAGATGTTAAAGCTTTTGGCAAAACAGGGATTTCAAATAGTAAGGCAGAAAGGCGATCACGTTTCGCTTTATAAAAAAGAAAGCGGATCTCTTGTTGTAGTCCCATTAAAGAATGAAATAAAACCAGGGACTCTTTTAAGCATACTTAATCAAGCAAGGTTAAGCAGAGAAAAATTAATAGAGTTAATTCAAGATTTGTAGTTTATGGAAGAGCAAATTGAGTTTGTGATAGGAAAAGCAGATAAAAAAGATGTTCTGATAGATGCGCAGGAGTTTGTAACAGGAAGGACGTGTGTGATTGGTCAGTCAGGCAGCGGGAAATCCTACCTTATAGCTGTTCTTTGCGAAAAATTACTAGAAAATAATATTGCTTTTTGCATTGTGGATACAGAAGGCGAGTACTTCAGCCTGAAACAAAAATTTGAGGTCCTGTGGGCAGGCGGCTCGCAGGCAGACATAAATCTGGAGGAAGTCGATCTCGCAGACCTGATTGAGAAGTCCATCAAAAATAATGTCCCCCTGATTTTGGATGTTTCTGATTCAATGGACCAGAGGAAGCTGGTAGGCGAATTCTCTTCCAAATTGTATGAGATTGGCACAGAATTGAGGGAGCCGTACTTGTTAATTGTGGAGGAAGCTGACAAATTTGTTGGACAGAATAAAGACTCCCTAAAAGAAATAGAGGAAATTTCGAAAAGGGGCAGGAAAAGGGGGATAGGGTTGCTTGTTGCCACACAACGCCCCTCTTTAGTCAACAAAAATGTTTTGTCGCAGTGCGGAAACCAGTTTATAGGAAAGCTTGCGACTGAGAATGATTTGAAAGCGGTCGATCTGTTTTTTACAGACAGGAAAGAGTTGGAGTTCTTGCCAAAATTGGTTCAGGGTGAATTTTTTGTAAGTGGTGGTGTAATCAAACAGAAAGAAAAAATGAGAACAGTTGAGAGGATTACACAGCACAAAGGGCTCACACCAAAGCTTGTGAAGAAGTCTTCCGGAAAAATCAGCGAGATTAAAACAGGTTTAGGTTCTACAGAAAAAGTGAATGATAGGCAGGAAAATATCCTAAACGGAAAAAGCCCAGAAAAAGAAATTGCTTTTGGAAGAAAATCCCTCAGCGGAGTAAAGCTGGAAATAACAAAAGAAAGGCTTGACCAGATTCTCGAAGACAAGAAGAAGAAAAAGTATGGGCTTTTCGGCGAAAAAGAAAAACTGGTTTCTGCAAATTTAATTTATCATCCTCTTCTCTGGGTCCAGATATCTGCAAAAGACGGGATAATCAGGAAGGAGTTCAAAAACTTCTCCTTTATTCTGGATGGTGTTACAGGGGATTTTGCTGATGTGGATAATGGTTTGAAAACTTATTCTGGAATATCACAATTTGTTGGTCTGGATGAAAACCAGATCAGGGTTTTGATGGAAATTGAAAAGGCAAAGAAAGCAACAACAGCTGAACTTGAGCTTAAAACACAGATGTCAGAAGTGACTGTTAGAAAAGTTGTAAGCTCCTTACAGGACAAAAAGCTTCTGACGTTTTCTTTGAACGGGCGGTCGAAGATTTACTCGCCTCTGACTAATCTGGATATTCCAAATCTGAAACAGAATATTGAAAGGCCAGAAGCAGAACCATTCTCAAACAAGTCGCAGAACCCTGTTTTAACAGAGGATTCTGTAAGAAAGATTGTAAAGGCTGTGAAGGAAGGGGCTGACATTACAAAATACGAAGTTTTTTATTACCCGGTTTGGCAAATTAGTTTTGACGGAAGAAAAATCTTAATAGACGGGGTTACTGGGAGGGAGATATAGAAAGCTATTCTTCTAGTTTTATCCTCTCTGCGTTAATTCTGTCAAAAACAGAATCAGAGCTTATAATCTTATCGAATTTCGAAGATACTGCATGTAATGCATCAAAGGTATTTACACCCTTTTCTTTCATTAGATGGGCTGTGGAAAGTAAGGTTTCCTTATTACCAGAAATTTCTGCTATATGCAGGACATCTATAACAAGTTTTTCGGAATCTATTTTAAATTTATCGGAGAGCAACAGAAGCTCTACAACTGTCCACTCAGAAGTCCATATATCCCCTTTATACAATTTGTATAGAGATAAGGCTTTTTCTTTCAGCCAATCGTTTGGTTTCAGGATCGCAAGGAAAAAATCGCTGTCTGCATAAGGCATAAATGGTCACACTCATCCTGCTTGTTTTATTGCAATTTCCCTTGCTTGTTGTTTTAATTCTTTTATCGACAAGTTTTTCGGAATCTTTTTGCCCAACTCCTGCAAATCTTTTATTGGGTCTCGAGGGATAGGCCTTAGGACAACCTCATCTAGGCCCCTTATAACCACGAATTTCACCCCGTATTTTTCCCTTATGTCCTTTGATAAAAGGAGCCTTCCTCTGTCGTCACAAACAATAGTATCTAATGCCATATTCCCACTTTTAATACTTTAGTGGGAAAGTATATAAATTAATTGGTATAAAATGTTCATACCTAAAAGTAACAACTCCGCCAACCTTTATAAACCCAAAAACCAAGAAAAGGGTGAAACAGGGTCTTGTTTAATTGTTCAGGAACCTGTTTCCAATAATTTATGGCAGACAATGACGTAAGGGTTTTAGAACTGGCGGCGCTGGAAAGTCCCAGAGATCCGAGTGCACAGTTAGTATGCGCAGCTACCCTGGACAGGAATGGACAATCACGGAAAGCCTTAACTTTTTACAAGAGAGCTGAAAGAATTTATCTGGACTCACTCAGCAATTTAGGTTATAGTGGGGAGGCTATAGAATTCCTCAACAAAAGAAGGCTAGAATACATCAGGTTGCGTCCATTCGGATACAATGAAATTTCAGTCCCTTATTCTTTGAGGATCAGAAGGGAGGTAGTCGCAGACTTAGGAACCGGCAGGCCAGATGATGAACTTGCACCAAAATCCCTAACAAGGGCAGAATATATGGCCCTTTACATGGTCGGAAGGAATCTTGAACTAAAAATAGGCGAACCCTCAAAACTCCCTAAAGAAGTCCAGAAAGCAGGGACAGTAGTTTACAAGTTCGCCCAAGCCAGAAATCAAGAAGGCGAAAGAATCTCGAGAGGTGGCTGGCATAAAGATGCAGTCCTCATCGAACCAGCAGATATAAGAACAATTCCAGGAAAAGGAAGAAAGCCAGAACACTCTATAGCAGCCAGATATTTCAGAAACATCAGAGGCTTTAATCAGGATCAAACAAATATAATAGAAGGGCCTTATACACAAGAAGCCCAATTATGGCTCCCGCCATCTGGTTGGGGCGTCGGAGAAATAGATGAAAATGGTTTGTGGACAGAAACCATTCCAGGAGAGAAAAAAGAAGATGCAGCCCAAAAGGTTGCAGCAAATTTAGGAATAACTCCAGAACAAGCTAATAGTGAAATGTCTTATCAATGGAGACCAGAATATGGCAGAATATTTGGTGTCAGGTCGAAGTCCCATAAGCGATATGGCCCTGTTGGCTTGTTATTTTCATATCTGCCTAGAGCCTGGAGCACCATAGGTTCTTTCCCAGCTAGCAGGTTCCCACTAGACAAATAGCTTATTCAACTTCCGAATACTCAACCAGCTTCCTTCTCGCAGATCTAATGTGTTTGTCAGTCTTCTGCATCCTGATTGCAAGCAGGTCAGCTTTCTCTTCCTCCTCTGTGTTTTTGTGCTGGAATTTCAGGAGCACGGAAAGCGGTGAGAAAACCCTGAGCATAAATGTGGACAATTTGAGGGAAGACGATTTTTGCTTTATGTGGGCAAGTTCATGGAGGATCACCGCCTGGACTTCCTTCCATTTAAGAATATCAAATAGTCCAACAGACAAGAAGACAGCTGACCTGAAATTCCTGAAAGAGAAAGCCACAGGTTTTGATGTGTTGAGCGTGTAAAGTCTTGGTTGTTTTATTTTTAGTTTTTTAGATGACGATTTTACGAAATCAGAGACCCTTCCCTCGGTTATCTCGCTTTTCCTGTTTGAGTAAATAAATACTGTTGGTATCAAAGCAAACCCTGCTATTGTGCTTATAATTAAAGTGGATGGGACAGCTAAACTAAGCAGTTGGTAAATATTTGTATAGCATGCCGCGCACACAGCTGCGCACCCTGCGTTTGTTGTGAGTAAAATAAATGGGAAGAAGAGCGCGAGAAGGTGAGAGTATATTAAAACTATTTTCGGTTTTGCAGATAAGCTCAATTTTTTAAGTAAAACTAAAAATATCCCGGAAAAAACAAAAGATAAAGACACAGCTAACAATTTCAAAGTTTCTGTTGTGAATAGAGGCGCGCACGCATTTATCATATTATCTTCTTACAAAATTGTCCATTTCAACTTTCTCAGCAGGCGTTGGATATGTTTCCCTCCACCAACTTTTTCCACTGGCATCCCCATTCTTCCTATTTACGAAATATCTGCCATCGGCTGACATGGCAAAATCTGAACCATGATAAAAAAATGTCCTGGTATCGATATCTTCACCAGAAACACGTATTTTCGCTCTCATTTTTTGTCCAGATCCCCCTTTTTTGCAAACCTGTCATTGAAGTAATCAACTGCCACAGAGCCGAATTTTTCTATTAATTTGTTAACAGTATTGTCAAGAATAGATGCCTGAAATTCCTCTTTTGTTTTGTTCACAGAATAAATGTAATGCGGCCCGCCCAAACCTTTTTCAACTGTCCTGCTAACCATCCCTTTTTTATGCAGCCTGTCGAGGTCGACTGCAATGCTCGTGAGCGCAATATCCTTGTGCTTCAAATTATTGTAGAGATGCCTTACCCTCTGGCTATCTTTTTTCCAGAGAAGTTCTAGAATATGGGATTGCAAAGGGCTTAGGACACCAACTGTCTCTTTCTCAAGATCAATTTTTTTGAAGCTAGTCATAGTAAAAACAACATTTATTATAGTATATATTAGACGATATTTAAAGTTTTGCAGGATCTGTAAAAGTATTTAAGCCCCTTAAACAAAATGTTATAATCTTTTTATGGGAATAAAATGTGATAAGTGCGATGGCGAGTTTGGAAGTGCCCAGGCCCTTGAACAGCACTCTCAGGCAAAGCACTCAGAAAACAAGATTGTCTCAGAGAAAGTTTTGCAGCGCATGGAGAAAAAAGAGGAAAGAAGGGTCGAAAAAGCCGCTGGAACGAAATCTGCAAAGCAGGGAAAATTCTTGAAATATGGCATCTTTTTGGTTGTGATAATCGCAGTTGGTTATGGTGTGACGCAGTTTACTTCTCCAAGCGGGAATGCGGTAGCGCCTGCGATTTCAGCAAAAATCCCTACAGGCCCTATCCACTGGCATCCTATGCTTACTATAAAAATCAATGGCCAACAGCAGGATATACCGCCGGAAATAGGCCTTGGCCCAACTGTCCACCAGCCTGTCCACACGCATGAGGATGAGCTTGTAAATGGCGCCAGGCTCATACATCTGGAGAACAACAGGCCAACTCTAGAGAATATGAAGCTTGGCTTCTTTTTCCAGGTCTGGAATAAAAAATTCAACAAAGAATGCATATTTGACTCCTGCAATACAGCAGACAAGAAAATAAAAATGACAGTGAACGGGAAAGAGAACATGGATTTCGAGAATTACATAATGGCAGATGGAGATAATATTATTATAGAGTACGGCTAAGCTTTGCAAGTATTGTAAAAGTATTTAAACAGTTAAAACCATAGTTAAAGAATTAAAGAGAAGGCATTTTATGGATTCCAAGAAACCTAAATCTCCTGAAGCTGATTTGGGAAAAATCTTTGCAAATTCAGCTAGTATAGTAAAGCAAAACACGAAAACTTTTGTTCTCGCTGCAGTTGTTTTTGGGATTTTATTCACATTCCTCTATGGCGTCTGGAGACTGCCTCTGCTTGATTTTGGTTTTACAAGGATGTCTGAGGTAGGGTTTCTTGATTGGGTTTACATCTCAGCAATAACAGTGATGTCATCAGCTTTGATGGTATTAATGCGGCATAAAGTCAAGATTTCCAAAAGGTCTTCAAAGCTTGGCGGCGTTGGTGGAGTATTCGCAGGATTTGTTGCTGCAGCTTGTCCAGCTTGTCAGGGGATCACTCTCGTTGCGCTTGGAAGCACTTTAGCATTTTTGCCAATAGGCGCGCTTTCATCTTTCGTGTGGATCATGCAACTGGTTGCACTTTTTGTATTATGGATTTCACTCTACATGGTTTCGCATAGCATTTACACAAAAACCTGCCTTAGTTGTGAAATTAAACCAGAAACTTCAAAACCAAAAACAGTTTCCCATCCTTCCGGCCATCACCTTTTAGAGGATAACAGATTCTTTTCTGCTCTTGTTGTTATCACAGTTTTGGTAATAGCCAACCAGCTTTTGATCGGTGCATCAGGGTTTGCAGTAGCTTCTTCAGGCGGTTCTGTGACTTTGTCTGAAGGGTTTGCTTACGGATCCAAAACAACCCTGAAACCAATGCCAGTGGCAGTAGGTGAACAGCCCAGGATAGTCGGCTATAAAAGTATTGTAAAAACCCTGCCAACAATAAGCGAGATCCAAATCCAGTCGTCAACAGGCGATGTTGTCAAAGATATTGTAAATAATGTCGTGCCTTCAGGAACTCCGTGGTATGGGGCTGAAGCTGGAGTGAGCTTTGATGATCCAATTGGCGCCCAGACTCTATGGGCAAAAGGACGGGCAATACAGCTTGATTCAGCCAAGACAGAAAGGTGGAACAGGATTGTAAATTCCTTTACTTGCGATTACTGCTGCGGATCCCCCCAGCAGCCAACAATAATAACTCAATGCGGGTGCGCCCATGCGTCTGCTGCCCAGGGAATGGCAAAATGGTTTATACAAAACTATGGGGACAAATATTCTGATGAAGAGATTTACGGTGAGATGGCAAGATGGTATGCCCTTTGGTATCCCGGCCCTACAGTAAAGAGGATTGCTGAGGAGATGGGGTTATGAAAATAAGAAATTTGTTTTCAGTGTCAGCGCCATTGGCTTCTGTTTTGCCATTTGCAGCTGCCCACGAAGGCGAGACGCATGCAGTCCAGGAAGGGTCTATTTTAATCCCTGCAGTTGGCATAATTTCGGTTATAATTCTTATAGCAGCGGTTTTATATCTGCTTAGGAAAAAGTATTAGGAGGAAAATTATGGAACAAAAAAGCATGCTATTGGTTGTCCTGATAGCAGCTTTGCTGGTGACAGTCGGATTGCAGACAGTGCAGCTCGCAGCGCTGGGAACTTCAGGCAGTGGAAGCGCAGCTGTTGTAAAATCTTCTGCAACAACTGGAAAAGCGGCAGCAGGAAGCGGCTCATCAGCAGGCGGCAGTCTGAACAATCTGCCAAGTATGGTAGGCGGTTGTTAAATTTTGTTGGGTCTTTATTTTTTAACTCAACTTTATACTTATGGTAAAATTAACAGGGGTAAAAAATAAGAAATATTACCAATGTGAAATCTGCAAATTTGTTTACAGTGACAAAGGGACAGCGCAGGACTGCGAAAACTGGTGCAGAGAAAACAATAGTTGTAATTTAGAGATTACTAAGAAAGCAATAGTTTTAGAAAAAGAATTATGAACCACAAGATTTTGTATGGATTGATTGCGTTGGTTGTAGTTTTCTCAGTTGTTAATCTGGTGCTGGTTACATCCAAAACAGGGGAAATTTCTTCAAACATAATAAAAGCAAAAGAAGATTCGAGACCGGCAGATATAGAAGTAGTCAAATTAAAGGATTCAAGCTGTTCAGACTGTTTTAATATAGAGGCTGTTCTTTCTGATCTAAAATCAAAAAACTTCAACGTGGTTAAGGAGACAGATGTAGACCCTTACTCTGAAGATGGCAGGAGCTTCATACAAAAGTTTGGAATACAGAAGCTTCCCACCCTGATAGTTTCAGGCGAGATAGAGAAATCGAGCATAGAAAATGTCTGGAAAAGCGGTTGGGAATTAAAATCAGATTCTGGAAAAGAGTTTGCAATATACCAAAATGCGCTTCCACCTTATGTTAATCCTTCAACAAAAGAAATCATAGGCAGGGTTGACCTGACATACATTATAGACTCTTCGTGTCAGGATTGTCAAGGACTTCTTCCTGTAATATCTTATCTAAAAAAAGAAGGGAAAGTGGTTTTTTCAAAAGAAAAAACTTTGGAATATCAGACGTCAGAAGCCCAGGAAATTATCAGAAGGTTAGGAATACAAAGAGTTCCTGCAATTGTGTTAACAAAAAATATTGTCGAATATCCTGGAGTAAAAGAGGTTTTAGGCCAGCTTGCTGTTGAAGAAAAGCAAGGATTCTATGCAATGCATGGGACAACCCCTCCTTACAGGGATCTGGCAACAGGCGGGATAAAAGGCCTTGTAAACGCAATCTATCTGGTTGATGCATCCTGTAAAACCTGTTATGATATTGATGGCCTAAAGAATATAGTTACTAATGTAATCGGTCTAACTGTAAAAGAGGAAAAGGAAACAGACATATCATCTGGCGAAGGAGGAGCTTTAATAGCAAAATATAAAATAGAAAAAGTCCCGACCCTCCTGCTTTCCCCAGAAGCTGCTGATTATGACGGGTTCTCAGATGCTTTTGAGCAAGTTGGAACAAAGGAACAGGATGGCTGGTTTGTAATTAAAAATCCGCAGATTTTTGGGAGTTATAAGGATTTGACAACAAACAAGGAAGTTGCAGTTAACAGAGGAGGCCAGCAGCCTTCAGGACATTGAGGGCGAGTTTTATGGCAAACTCAGTAATTCTTTTGAGTGCAGTAGTATTGTTGTTTTTGGTATCTGCCGGTCTCTTTCTGACAACACAGCAAAAAATAGAGCAGCTCCAGACAACTGGTTTGCAGACAGGGTCTGTTATGGGCGAGAAAATGTCGAGCATGAGTTTTTCCAACTTTGACAAAGAAATGGCAATCAAGCTCATGGACAAAGATGGCGACGGAAAATGCGATTCGTGCGGGATGCCAGTTGAGATGTGCATAGATTCTGGCCAGATGGAATGCAATATGGATTCTAAATCCACTATAGGGGTTTTGGGCTCAGCGCACATACATGCAGACTGGAAGATTTATATTAATGGCAAGCCGCTGGATTTCGCTGGTAAAGATCACATGACAAGGATGCAGCAAGGCCTTTCTGTAAGCAGCTTCATCCACGTAGATTCAGGCGCGCCTGAACCGGAAAAAGCAGGTGATCTCCTCCACATGCATGCAACTGGAATTCCTCTCTGGTTGTTTTTCAAAAGTTTGGATATAGAATTGCCTGAAGGCCTAAAGATGTATGTGAATGGAAAAGAAATTCCTGATTACAGAAATTATGTATTCAGCGACCTTGATAAAATCCTGATCACAGACGGGGTGGGGGATTTGAATCAGCAATTAAATTCAATTACAAATTTTGCTGAGAAGCATTAGGTGAAATGGTTAAGGTGAATTAGAGTATGAGAGGACCGAAGAAAAAACAAAAAAGTGAAAGCAAGGGTTGCTGCTGATGGGATGGCAATGTCTACAAAATGAAAAGACAAATAAATTATCTCATAGTATGTATAGGCGCAATACTGATATTGGCAATCTCAGTTGTTCAGGGATTTGAAAAAGCTTTTCTGGACACGCTCAGCCATCTCTTTCAGGATCTGACAAAAGACCTGATAAATCACATATACATAGGAGGCGTAATACTGATAGTTTTTGGGGTCTATAGGATCTTAAGGTTCAGACAAAAGCAATAAAAAAAGAGAATTGTTGATTCGTCAGATAGAGTTTAAGCGGGATTTATGAAATGCTGTAAAAGCAAAAAATGGATGGCTGGTCTCTGCTTTGCGCCAATCTTATTATTCATACTGCTAAAAATATTCTTCCCACAATTCGCTTATCTCTCGTTTTTGGCCCTTTTGATCTGCCCTG
>Ga0209541_10016555_pt1 | contig 10893 bp, 14 predicted proteins | sample RifCSPlowO2_01_FD_184027 | JGI IMG/M metagenome (GOLD analysis project Ga0209541, IMG submission 184027) | Groundwater microbial communities from Rifle, Colorado - Rifle CSP2_plank lowO2_0.1 (SPAdes) (version 2) | ecosystem: Environmental > Aquatic > Deep subsurface > Groundwater | place... | reverse complement strand
CCCAACACATCGGAAGGACCCTGAATATACATCGGCAGCCATCCTGCTGCCAGAAGTACTATCCCCTTCCACATCATGTATCTTATTTTGTAGTAAAAGTCAACCGTTATGCGGTTCATTTCCTTGTTTCTGGATACGGTGTTCGCAACGTATAGGGCAGTCACACAGCCTGTTATCATTACCAGTCCCAGAAGCTGCAGGAAATTTTCCAATACCGAGAGCGTGAATATCCTGCTTGTGTCAATTTTTATCTCGCTGCTTTTCTTTGTCCCTACATTCAGGACGTATCTTGTGCCGTTGGCTGCACTATATAATTTTATTGTATAGGTGCCCGCAGGCACGTTTTCCGTAACTTCGGGGCCCGCGAAGTAGTAATTTCCGTCTACCTGCTTTGTCGACCAGAAATAGCTGTCCTCGTAGCTGAACGCAATCTCTTTCCGCGCCCCGTTTAGCACGAGCATGGATACGCGGTGCGCGTTGGCATCGTAGCCGTCTGCATAAGGCGCGAGAACCTGAACGTGAAGAAGGAAAGGCTCGTCCGATCTCATCTGGAAATAGGCAGGACTGTCCAGTTCACCGCCGAATAACTGCGATATATCGAGATTGCTTATTATGTACGGGCTTGTTTCTGTACTTTGCTGGGCATACACCAGAGATGTCAGTGCCACTGCAAACAGAAGAATAAATGCACTTTTCATATGCTAAGTTTCTATATTAATCTTAAAAAGCAATTTCCTTTTTTACGGAAAGCGTGCTGCATTTATAAATGATTAGGATATTGTGTTGGTATGGTAAATGCCGATGCGGAGGAAGTGAAGGTCGAAAAAGGAATAGGCATCTGGGGCAATACAGAGTGCGCTCAGTGCGGGGCGTGCTGCTATGAATGGGTCAAATACCTTCACGATACAGGAGTAAGGGAAACAGAGCGGTGCGAAAGTTTCGAGATAAGAGACGGAAAAGCATACTGTCTGGCACATGACGGGGAGAGACCGCCTATATGCCGGAATTATTTCTGCGGAAATACAGATTTCAGGGCAAGATTTTTAGATCACGGTGATGAGACACTTAGAGGAATAGCAGAAGTTCTTGGCACGGTACCTGCGGAGCATAAAATTCCCAAACTACTTCCAATTTATCATGCCCGTTGAAAAACATTACGATATGTACGACATATTTTATCGTTAGATAACACTCTTTATACGAAGAAAGAATTCTTTATCCTTTTCATTGGTCAGGATCTCCGCGACCTTGTCAATATCCACCCAGCGCGCCTCGGTTATTGCCTTATCTATAGGCTTCAGCTTTTCTTCCTTTGCCGTAAAGAGGAAAAAATGCAGCGACTTCATCTCCTTTTTGCCGTTTTTCCTTCCGACCCTTTTGTACGGCGCCAGCTCTTTTACGAGTTCTATTTTTACAAGACCGCATTCCTCACGGATCTCACGCCTTGCCGCCGTCAGCAGCGTCTCACCCCTCTCGACGTGGCCTTTCGGGAATGACCAAGATTTTCCGGCCTGGTTAACAAGTACGATTCTACCATTCCTGACTATTATGCCCCCTGCAGAAGAAGTTTGTTTCATGAAATAGAATTGAGGCCTGTGTATTTATAAGGATTTTGATCATAGTCGGCGTATGCCAAGAATTCTGGTAGTAGAAAATGACCAAATAGAGGTCATTAGGGCGTGGGACGAGTTATTCGAACTAAAGTATGATTTTGAATCTGCCGATACGCTTGCAGCAGCTGAAGAAAAATTACAAACCAGACCGGATGCTGTACTTACTGATCTGTTTTTCTCTATAGGTCCGGATATTACAAGATACGTCGGTGAAATACTCGAGGTATTACCCGTTTATGAAGCATTTGTAAGGCAGCGGTATGACAGTAAATGGATGAATAATCCCGTTAGGCTTTCCCTTGCACAGGTCGCACAAACATTTGGAATGTCTGTAGAAGAATATGTGCCCGATGTCATGGGAAAATTAGATACACCACAGGTTGTTATGGAATCTGCAAAGAGAGTTGTCAAGGAACAGAAGGAATACGACAGATTTTTGGAATTCATTGAAGAAATCAGGACAGGCGAGAACTTTCCGTCGGGAATTTATGTAAGCCGTATGGCGAAGGAACTTGGAATTCCCTGCGCTATTGTGACGTCTACTTACCATCATGATACTGCTTTTGAGCCGATACGTGGAATGTTGTCTGCGCCATACACTGACACACTTGTTGATGGGAAAAAGGATTGGGCGGGCGGCATTGGTCTAATTCGACAGCACATTTAGGTCAATTATTTTTCACTTAAATACTTTACTTTCCAAGTCATTGTTAGTACCGATGCCTGCTCAATAATTACACTTACTATGGGTGGGTCAGGGTTACAGGTGAATGAATGGTTACCGTTGATGAGGCAATTATCGCCAAAATAGTGAAAGATGGAAAGCACTTCGAGATTCTTGTTGATGCTGATATTGCTTACGATTTAAGGGAAGGCAGGACTGTTTCTCTATCTAGAATGCTGGCCGTGAACGGTGTATTCAAGGACGCCAAGAAGGCAGACAAGGCCGTACCCAGCGAGGTGCTCAAGGCGTTCGGCACGGATGATATTGAGAAAGTGGCCGAATCAATCGTGAAGCACGGTGAGATACAGCTTACTACGGAGTTCCGAAGGCGCAAGGTAGAGGAACGCAGGAAGCAAATAGCTACAATAATAAGCAGGAACGCGATAAACCCGCAGACCAAGATGCCGCACCCGCCTGACCGTATTCTTGCCGCCATGGAGCAGGCGCGTGTCAACATTGATCCTTTCAAAACGGCTGAATCTCAGGTAGAGGACATAGTCAGGGAGATAAAGAAAATCCTGCCCATATCGATCGAAGAAATGATTCTTTTTGTAGAAATACCCGCCCAGTACAGCAGCCGCGTTCACGGCGCAATGAAAGAGATGGGCATACAGCAGGAGAAATGGCTGGCTGACGGACGGCTTGTAGCCAAGCTTCAGATACCAGCGGGGCTGAAGGAAATGGTTTTCCGTAAACTGGGTAATCTGACGGAAGGCAACGCGAAAATAGAAGAGGCTAAACAATGAAAATCTACGAGTCTGTTGATGACGTGGCATACGATATACTTCGTAGTGAAATTTCCGGTAGCGAACCGGTTGCCGCAATCATTGCTTACGGCGTAAGAAACGCCGAAGGTGTTTCATATTTTTTACTGCACAAAAACAATTACATGGTGTTCGAGCCTGATGTCATACACTCGAGAACTGTTGGCATGGACGATGCCGATGTAACAAGGTTTATGCTTCTGTGCGAACGCCTGGACAAGATGTACTCCGGCAGCAACGGGACATTTGCCATTGACGATGACATAGCAAGAGAAATGGCGTGGTGTTACAAGAGTTTTTCAGACGAATTACCAACAGGAAAAGTCGGTCATGTTTAACAAATGGAGTTGATTGAACTCAGAATGAAATAAATTTCATCCTGATTTTTAAAACTCAAATTGGAGAGGTGTTTGAAAATGAGTGAAAGAAAACTGGTTATACCAGGAGATTCCCTCGGCGAGGGAAGAGCAGGTAATGGCGCTTACGAAGAGGACGGTAAAGTCTTTGCAGGATGCGTCGGACTTGCAGAAGAAAAGACAGGTATGCATTTTGTTATACCTTTGAGCGGGGTGTACGATCCTAAGAGAGGTGACGGTGTTATAGGAAAAGTAACAGAAGTCACATTCAACAAGTGGATCCTTGACATAAATTCGCCGTACGAAGCGGTTCTTGGACTTGCTGATGCCACGGATGAATTTATCGACCTCACAAAGACGGACATGACAAAATATTTCAACTATGGCGAGCTGGTCTTTGCTGAAATAACTGCCGTTTCGCAGATAAAGAACATTAATCTGTCGATGCGAAACCGCAAATGCCGCAAGCTTCGCGGCGGAAGACTGATAAAAGTCACGCCGGCAAAGGTGCCGCGTATAATCGGAAAAGCGGGATCGATGGTCGAAATGATAAAGAACATGACCAACACACAGATTGTTGTCGGCCAGAACGGCATAGTCTGGGTGAAGGGCGATCATGAAGACATCGCGATGGACATAATAACAACAATAGAGAGGAAGTCGCACGTACACGGTCTTACGGACCAGGTAAAGGCGCTTCTTGAAGAGAAGATGAAACACTTCCCGAAACCGGAGAAGCGATTTGTCGAAGAACACGATGAGCACGAGCACGAGGAAGGCAACCCGTACAGTGACTCATACGGCGGGTGATAACTATGAGTGAACTAATAAAAAACGGAATACGGCACGACGGGCGTAGACTGGACGAACTTAGACCCATGCAGGCAGCAGTAGGCGTTCTAAAGAACGCGGACGGATCTGCGATGTTTAAGATCGGAAATACGACCGCGTTTGCAGGGGTTTACGGCCCGCGAAAATGCTTTCCAAAACACCAGGAAGAATCAGAGCGCGCGATACTGCGTACCAAGTACAACATGTCGCCTTTTGCAACCTCTGAGCGCAACCGACCGGGAACTAACAGACGCAGCACGGAGATATCGCTTGTAACAAGACAGGCAATAATGCCGCTGCTCTTTTTGGACGAATTTCCAAAGACGGCAATAGACGTCCACATAGAAGTCCTTCAGGCAGACGCATCCACAAGATGCTGCGGCATAAACGCGGCAGTTCTTGCGCTTGCTGATGCGGGCATACCCATGCGCGACCTTGTAGCTTCGTGCTCAGCCGGAAAAGTCGGCGAGCACACGGTACTCGATGTTGCGGGCAAGGAAGACACCGAAGGCGAACTGGATCTGCCTGTGGCATACTATCCGAGGAAGAAGCAGATAACTCTTCTTCAGATGGACGGCATAACAGACAGCCGCGAGGTCAAGGATATCATAAAACTTGCAATCAAAGGCTGCGAGAAAATCACAGAGGTTCAGAAAGCCGCGCTAAGGACAAAGTACAAGCTAGAGGAGAGTGAATAATATATGATAGACATAGACCCATCATTTGTTGAAGAGATCGTACAAAACGGCAAGCGAGTGGACGGCAGAGCAATGGATGCGTACAGAGAGATACACATAGAAACAAATGTCGTGACATCAGCATGCGGCAGCGCACGAGTACGGCTTGGCGACACAGAAGTTGTTGCAGGCATAAAGATAGAGCCGGGCACACCGTTTGGCGATACGCCCGACGAGGGCGTGCTTATGGTAGGCGTAGAATTTGTGCCTTTGGCATCGCCGCATTTCGAATCCGGCCCGCCCGGTGAGGATGCAGTAGAAACTGCGCGTGTTGTAGACCGTGCAATCCGCGAGTCCAAAGTAGTTGACTTCAATAAACTCTGCATAAAAGCAGGCGAGAAGGTGTGGATGGTGTTCGTCGACATAAATATCATGAACGACGGCGGCAACCTGATAGACGCATGCTCGATAGCAGCTCTTGCTGCACTTTTGCACGCTAAAGTTCCGCATCTGAATGCAGAAAACAAAGTTGACGACACGAAGACTGCCAGTGAGCCGCTGCCGATACACGGCAAGCCGCTATGTACGACTTTTGCCAAGATAGGAGACCAGATAATGGTCGACCCGTCTCTTGACGAAACAAACGCACTAGATGCAAGACTCACGGTAGGCACTTTCGAAAAAGAGGGTAAGGTACTTCTGTGCTCGATGCAAAAAGGCGGTCAGGAAGGATTCACGTTCGATGAAGTCGAGAAGATGATCCACATGGCAGAGGAGAAGGGCAAGGAAGTCCGTAAACTTATCCACTGAGCCCTTTCTTAGAAAGAAAGCGCTCGCGGAAAGAAAAGAAGTAAGAAGAACTTGCGGGAAGAACTTGGATAACTTGCGGGAAGAACTTGGATAACCTGTAACGAAAAGCTTGCGGAAAAACCAGAAAGAAACCAGCCAAAAGAAAAAATTATTATTTTTTATTTTTCTTTTCAACTAATTTTAAAAGAATATCAAGCTCAACACATATCCTATCAATAGTCCCGCTGCCAAGTCCTTTGTATCATGGCGTTTGAAGTGCAGGCGTGACAAACAGACGGCAAGTATCAGCAGCGTTGCTACCGGTGCGAATACAGGCATCTTCGAGATTAGCGCGAACGATATCATTACGGAACGCGCTGCGTGAATGGACGGGAAGGATGAGTTGTCTATCCGCTCGTATACGGCCGTGTATTTTTTTCTTGGCACGCCCGGGCGCGGCTTGAAATAAGCCAGCCTCATGACGGACACTATGGCTGTGATTAATACCGTCGACAATATCAGAGTCAATGCGAACCGTGTATCGCCTGAAAGAAGAAACACCAGTATTACAAGACCGTAGAAAGGGAAACCGCCGTATGCGCTGAGGTCTTTCAGTGTTACTGAGTAGACTTCTTTCAGTGTGGCTTTTACTGCTAGTTTCATGGTATCACTCTAAACATATTTTCAAGAAGTTTAAAAGATAGCATAAACTGCCATGTAGCCTATTTTTCCTATCTCCCCGGGCTCGACTCCTGATTTTCTTACGAGCGCTTCCAGTTCTTCTTCAGTAAATGCTTTTGTTGTTCCCCACATCTTGGAAGTTATTGCCTGTGTCTGAGGATTTGCTGTGTGGTTTATTTTGGCTTTTTGATAGTACTCAAGTCTCTCACGAAAGCATCTATCATCTCTTAGTGAAACTGTTACGACTGTCCTGCCCTTAGTTATCCTGTATATATTTCTGATGAGTTCGTGTTCATTTCCTATTGTCGTGAGCGTATTCCACAAACACAGCGTTGTATCAAACGAGCCTTCTTTAAAATATCTTAGTATTTTCGCATCAGTCAACACAGTTTCTATGCCCGGGTATTTGGGTTTTACACTTTCTTCGACTTCTCTTATCGCTTTTGCATCTATGTCTATTCCTGTATAAGACGCGCAGCTATCATAGATGTAGGGAACTATGCTGCATATGCCGCACCCAACGTCAAGAATCCTGCCGCCACGCGCGATATGCCGCACGAACCTGCCTTCTGCGTCAAAATAATCCATGTATATCTGGGAAAAGTTTGATCTATCAAGCCTGTGAACGTTTTTCATTTTAGAAATATTTCAGATAAGAATAAAAACGTTACTTATACAAGGAGAACGCAAGTTCTCCTGTACTGTAGGCAACTGCGTTGTCTATTTGTATTCCCGCCATGTGTGGCCGCACTCGGTGCAGCGGAAAAATTGCGTCGGGGGCTCATCTGCTGAGCGGGTCTGTATCAGCCAGTAATACGCCTTTTTGTTTTTGCATTTCTTGCAGTCCTTGTCCATTACAGGCAGGTCGGGCGTATTGTCTTCTATGACTTCAATTTTTTCTTTCGTTGCCTTCGTAGTTATTTTTGTCTCCATACCGCCTTCTCTGTACCGCTTACCGCAGTTACGGCATACGAAGTCCCCGTCCTTTGGAATAAGCATGCCGCCGCAATGATCACAGAATTTCATAATAATCAATCTTACAATCATCACAGCGAAGACTTTTAACCTTATGCGGGCTCTTTATTGCATGAATCAGATAGACTTCCTGATTGAAGAAATAAGGAAAACCGACAAGAAGCGCGTCATGCTGCAGCTGCCGATGGGGCTGCGGGCACGCGCAGCGGAGATGGCAACCGCACTCGGAAAGAGTGGTATAGATACCGTGCTTGCTCTTAACCCGTGCTACGGCGCGTGCGATCTGGCAGACGAGGAGGCAAAATACGCCGGTTGCGGGCTGCTGGTGCATGTCGGCCACAGTAAATTCTACAGAAATTTTGAGACTGTTGTGCCCGTAATATATTTTCCCTGGAACCAGGATATACATCTTGGCGACGTTGATTTTTCACCGATCAAAGAAAAAAGAATTGGGCTTCTTACTACAATACAACACATGGCTGTACTACATGAAGTAAAGGAACTGCTTGGCAAGGCAGGCAAACGCGCAGAAATAGGCGGGCAGGTGCTCGGGTGCTGGTTCGCAAATGCCGAAAAGATAGCCGATCGTGTTGACGCTTTTCTTTACGTTGGTTCAGGCAGGTTCCATCCGCTTGGGGTCAAAGGGAAGAAAATCTACGCTCTTGATATTGAACGACAAAAGGTTGAGGAAGTCGACACGGCAGCGCTCGAAAAAAGAAGGTGGGCAAATATATACAACGCCAAAGATGCAGTAACTTTTGCCGTGCTTGTGACGACAAAGAAGGGACAAAACGAGTTGCTTGCAAAGGCGGACGAAATAAAGAAACAGATCGAATCTTCGGGACGAAGTGCGTTTGTGGTTGTGCTGAACGAGATAAACGACACGAGTCTTTTGGGAATAAAGGCTGATGCCTTTGTGAATACGGCGTGCCCGCGCATCGTGGAAGACCACTTCTCCAAGCCGATTGTTAATGCAGAAGATGTTGAGAAGGTATTGAATGGCTAATTTTGTGCCATAATCTCCGGCTTTGCCTCTGGTTTCTTTTTTCTAGACACAACGAGCAAAAATATTACGCCTATCACATACAAAACAAACCCGTATATGATTATGTTAACTACAAGGCTGCCCGTAAACGCCGTTTTCGTCAGGTAGAACATCGCCGCACCGAACAACAGAACTATTATTCCTATTATTGTGTTCTTTCCTCGGCTGGGCCACTTTATGAACGCTGTCGTCTCGAAGGCGAAGACCAGCAGCGTTACTGTCAGAAGCAAGTAGCCTGATGCATTGAACAGAGCAGGCGTGTTTACAAGCAGGAAGTGAAGCACGGTTGCTATCCATGCGAAGTAGACAAGGCGGTGTATTGCCTTCCATTTTTTGAAGCCTAGCTTGGCATTTGCCCAGTCAGTTGACGTAATGTATATTGGTATATAGATCAGAAATGCTATTCCGCCAAATATTACAGGATTCACGAACGGATTTGTTATTGCAAATAACAGAGATAAATCGAACGCAACGTACGTGATGACTGCAAGCACGTGCACCATACCGAACGTGAAACCCAATACACCGAGCGTGCGGCGGCGCTGGACGTAATTTATCTTGGGAAAAATTCTTGACAGCGGGCCTGTAAGAAGCGCGAGCGCTATCAGGGTTGCTGCTGTGAAGGCAGCAGAGCGTATCGTTGAAAGGGTTGCGTCGCCATTAATGTAAAACTGATAAGCGAACTGGACGGCGAAGAAGAGCACAGCCAAGCCAATGCTTTTCAGCACGCTTTTTTTGTTCTGCCTCACGCCTTCGAAAAGTTTTGCCATAATACATACAACTTTATGTGCCGTGCTTAAGAAATCAGCCGAATGTGAACGTATACAGGCCGAATCCCGGCTGTGCATCTATTTCCATCATGCGCGTCATATAATCGGGCGCCGATATTATGTTGTACAGGCGCTGTTCGTTGATTGTTACAAATCCGCTGCCGTCTGCATCAATGCCTGCAAAATTTGCAGGAAGCGGAAATCCCTCCAGCTTCACCTGTATGTTTGCGCCTTCGGCGACTATGTTAACGTTCTTTGCCCTGTAAACCAGGCGCAGCTTTGCATCTTCCACTGCTATAATCTTGTCCGCTGCACTGAACCACCGACCGGACAGGTATATTATGTTACCCTGCGTTACTTCTGCGGGCTGGTAGTTTGTAATTGTTTCCGGCCTGAAACCTTCCGGATTACCAAGGTTCTGCCCGCGTGGTATTGCGAACTCGTATCCCAGATACAATTCCGGGCTCTGCGACTGCGTCGGCGCCGTATCGGAAATATTTGTTACATTTCCTGTTACACCCAGCAGTTGCTGGATCACTTTCTCAGTCGCTTCATAGCCGCCTTCTCCTATGTGGTCATATCTTATGTTGCCGTCTTTGTCTATCATATACTTTCTCGGCCAGTAGCTGTTGCCGTAAGCGCGCCACGTCTCGTAGTTATTGTCCTGTACTACAGGATATTTGATGCCGTACTTCTCGACGGCAGATTTCACGTTGGCGTAATCTTTCTCGAACTCGAATTCAGGCGTATGGACGCCGATGATAACCAGACCTTTGTCCGCGTATTTTTCCTGCCATGCATTCATGTGCGGCAGCGTGCGTATGCAGTTGATGCAGCTGTATGTCCAGAAATCTATCAACACGACCTTGCCTTTCAGGCTTTGCATGCTCAGGGGCGCTGAGTTTATCCATTCTCCTGCTGCAAGATCGGGTGCTTTGCCTGATATCGGCAGATTCAGCATGGTCTGGGCAGGTACGCTGACGAATAACGTACCGATTATTATGAATGCTGCTATTACCGCAAGTACTATGAATTCCGGTCTTATTTTTTTCTTTGAGATACATTGTCACCTTTTATTTCGGCTGCAGTTGTTCCTGCCATGTAGGAGAAGAATGCCGGCAGAAGCGGAAGTATGCAGGGCGATACGAATGTTACTATACCTGCAATAAAAGCTATAAAGAAATTCAGCTGGCCCGTGACTGCTAGTGTGTCCGCGCCAACGAAAAAACTTGCTATTATTCCTATGTAGTTGAACAAGACGAGCGCGCCTATTAAGACGAGCAAAATTCCGCCTACTATGTTGAAGTACTCAAGAAGACGGCCTGATTTTTTAAGAAAGCCTGATATTCTAGACGTGAACGCGCCTGCTATTATGAAGGGAAGCCCTATTCCTAAAGAGTACGCTATCAGCAGAAGGAAACCCGAACCAGGCGAGACGGCGGCAAGCGTGTATATTGAGCCTAAAATTGCGCCGACGCACGGCGTCCAGCCGATTGCGAATGCGATACCGAAAACGAACGATGAAATGAAGCTGTTGTTAAACCGTCTTGCCTTTATTTTATGCTCCCTCTGCAGAAACTGGATGGAATACTTGGCTGATGCAATAAGGAACATGCCGAACAAAATTATCACAATGCCGCCGATTGTTCTTAGGATGTTTATTATATC
>Ga0209541_10016552_pt1 | contig 10894 bp, 19 predicted proteins | sample RifCSPlowO2_01_FD_184027 | JGI IMG/M metagenome (GOLD analysis project Ga0209541, IMG submission 184027) | Groundwater microbial communities from Rifle, Colorado - Rifle CSP2_plank lowO2_0.1 (SPAdes) (version 2) | ecosystem: Environmental > Aquatic > Deep subsurface > Groundwater | place... | reverse complement strand
AGACAAATACAATCCATTTGGAATCGCAATACCTGCACTTCATTTTGATTCCATCAAAAAGATTTTTATAGGGTCAAAAGAGAAAATAATATTTAGAATCCCTTTTGTTATAAATTCTATTGCAATTGCCGCCAACACAATGCCCATTACCCTTGATATGACATTAGTCCAGTGCTCTCCCAAGACTTTGTATAATCTTGAGCTGTTAATCAAGATAAGCCATGTTGCAAGCAAAGTCAAAAACGCAGCAATGACGGTTATAAATGTCCCATTTTCCTTAACCAAAATTATGGTTGTTGTTATTACGCCCGGGCCCGTGAGCAATGGAGTACCTATAGGAACGCTCAAGTCACTGCTATGGGCCCTTACAAATTTAAAAGATGCGCCAAAAACATACATTATGCCCATTATTAAAAGGACAATGCCGCCTGCAATCTGGAAGCTGTTAAGGTTTATGCCAAAAAAATTGAATATTCTGATTCCAAGAAACAGAAATACAAAAAGAAGCACGCCGGCAACAAATACAGAGCTGTCAACGTTTCTTCTAACCTCCTTTATCGGCATGCCTTTTGTCAGGCTTATGAATATTGGAAGATTCCCGACGGGATCCATTATCACAAACAAAGTTATGAAAGCCTGAAGCACGCCGTCCATTTTAGTTTTTGAATTTTTATTTTTATAATTATGATTTACTTTTTTTTAGGCAGTTGTGAGCGAGTTCGCAGTGACTTGCGAGAGCTCGACTCTCGCTCGCTCATCTCAAAGCTCACTCGCATTCGACTGTTTTTTTGTTCAATTTTTGAAAAGGATTTTTTAAGTATTGATTTCTTTGGCAATAAAATAAACAAAGAAATGCCGACGACAATTATCGTGTATATTATTGAATACCTTACTATGTCAGATGCGTCCACTGCTTTAAACGCATAGACAATAAGGCTGGTCATACCTGCAAAAAACAACACAGGCGCCAAAATGTGATAGCCCATTTTTTCCGTATGAAAGTAAACTCCTGAAATTATGAAGAACGACATGATTGCTATGAACAAAAAAACAACAACAACATTCATGTACATTATACTCTCAAAGTGTATAGCTGAATAAATTGATATGTACATTGTAAATAAGAACGCTGCCAGGACAGAAACAAGGTAAAACCAGTGCGGCGAGCCAGATAGCGCACCAAACCTTGCAGCTTTGCCTGTCTTCACCTCTTTTTTACCAACCATCTTAACTTATTTTTGGGCAATTGATATTTAAACTTATTTATTTTTGCTTTGCCTCGTAATCGCTTATTATCCTGTTAACAATATTTTTCACATCATTTGAGGAAATTGCAAAACCAAGCCCTTCAAAGCCGCCGACTTTAAAATTGTTAATGCCTATGATTTCGCCTTTTGTGTTTATCAGAGGCCCGCCTGAATTGCCAGGATTGATTGGAACATCGGTTTGAATGTAATCTATGCTGCTTGGCGATGTTCTGAACGCGCTTACAATCCCCTCTGTAATTGTAAAAGCCAGCCCTGCAGGATTGCCAGCAGCAATCACTTTTTCCCCCACTTTAACACTATCCGAATCGCCGAAATCAAGCGCTTTCAAATCAGGGGCATTAATTTTTAATACAGCGATGTCAGCTGTTCCATCATAGCCGACAATCTCATTCACATCATAGGTCTTTCCTGAGTAAGTCAGCACTCTTATGGTCGATGCTCCGTTAATCACATGAACATTTGTTACAACATAGCCTTTGCTGTCAATTATTGCCCCGCTTCCCTGCCCGAGGTTTGTCTTTACGCTCACAACAGACTGCAGAACATCATTGACAATTGCAGAAAAATCAGCGCTTTTTATTTTGATGTCTTTTAGCTCATTTTTTAATTCGCTTAATTTAATATTACTTTGCTCCTCAATCTCATCAATCAAGTTAGACAATGTTTTTATCTGCTGCTGGTTTTGCTTTTTGAAATCCTGAAGATTGATGTCAACTAAGCCGATTTGCGATGATAGGTTAGAGCCCAAAACATTTATTTGGGTTTTTATTGAATTTAGATTGTCTGCTGTTTGCCTGCTTAAATCAAAAATTTTTGTCTGGTAGTCCAGTTTCACTAGATTGAGTTGATAATTAAAATACAAGATTAAACCAATTAAAACTAAAACCAGCAGAATTGCGAGTACAATGTTTTTTGTCTTTTTGCCTGGCATTTTCATTCTTTTACCTCGTATTCAGCATCGATATATTCTTTAGATTTTTGCTTTTTATATTTTTTGTTAAGTTTTTTTAATTTTATCATCGAAATTAACAGCATTAATAAAAAAAATAATAAAATTAAAAATACAATCCCTAACGACAACGCAATCAATCCGCCTACAATAATCAAATACCATTTTGATATAAAAGCCAAAAGAGTCCAGCTTTTATCTCTTGAGTAGAGAAAAATAAAATAAACCACGATAAGGCTGAAAATTGTACTCAATCCAAAACTCCATCTCTTCTGGATAAACATTTACCCCTCAACAAAATTACTCTGTATAAAAGAAGCCATTTGCATGTTATCTGCCGCTTCATACGCTTTTGCAGCCAGTCTGTAGTTTTTTGACTGTATGCACGATACAGCTACGCCATTCAGTCTTTGCTTGTCTTTAGTCGGTATAAAACAAAGTGTTGCCAGCTCTATTTTGTTTTCTGCCAAAAACGAATCGCCAATTTTTGTCAATTTGTTGATGTCATTTGCTTTTGCCATTATTTCGATTGCTTCTATGAACTTGCTCTGCTTGTAAAGCTTTTCAGCAACATCGCTTAAAATCTTCTTTCTTGCGCTTTCGTCAAGCATTGAGAGGTTTACAGAGTCAATGCCTTCTTTCAAAATCTTTTCAACTATTGGGTGTTCCATAAATCATATAAATTACAAATGTTTTATTTAAAGTTTTGTAAAATGGGAGCGGATAAACACAAGAAGTTTTAAATATTGTACACCCTTCACAAAAAGTTATGGACTTGACAGATGCGGTATTAGCGGATTATATGGGCAGAGCGATAGAACTTGCAAAACAAAGACCATGGGGCATTGGAAGACCCTATGTCGGTGCTTTAGTTGTTTCACCATCAGGCGAAGTCGTAGGGGAAGGTTATAAACACTTCTTAGATGGTACTGACATTGTTGTCCATGCTGAAAGAATGGCATTAGATAATGCTGACGAATCAGCTGTAGACGGTTGTTTAATCACCACCTTAGAACCTTGTGCCTTAGCTCATAAAAAGCAAGTTTTTAGCCCATGCGCAGAATTGATAACAAAGAGAGGCATCCATATGGTGGTATTGGGGCTGATTGATGAAACTCCATCATTTGGAAGAAGAGCAGGGATTAATTATCTACAACGGCATGGCATAGATGTAGTGATTTATAGTGGATTTAATCCAACAATTACGAATGAGTTAATGCGTAGGAAGAATATCGGTGCAGAATAACTTAATTCTGGCTAAATTACGCAGTTTGTTTTTGTGTCAATGAGCCTGGAGGGATTCGAACCCCCACTGCCCGGTTCCTTCTTTTTGCAAAGCCGAAGCCGAGTTTGCTGTCCGTTACAACACAGGCCCAAGATTTATATATTTTCTCATTAATTATAAACATTTCTATAAACATCAATAAAAACCCCAATTAATAAAATCTAAATAAAAAACACAAAAAAGAATTAGCTATTGCCGATTTTTGCTTAATGTTATCTCAATTGTGGAGACCCTTACATCCCTGCCTTCATTGCTCTTGAAGCCTTCAGAGTCAATCCGTATGTCGCTAACAGCCACATTGTTGTCCAAAAATCTTTTTGCTGACACCTCTGCGACATCAACAGCCCTTGATATAAACTTGCCTCTTGCCTTTATTATAACATCATCTGCATTCTTGGTTGTAAACTGAATAACTACCCCAGTCACATAGTTCATAAATGGCTTGCCGCCAATAAAAATATTATTGTTGTCAGGCATCTTTGCACCCCCATCACTTAATTGTGTTGTAGTTGACAATTAATATCACTTAACCCCCTAAAACGGGTATTTGAATTTTATTGTATTTAAATGTTTTGGAAAATAAGATTTAAATTAATTAAGCCTTAACAATCCTCGCCTGTATAACTTTCTTGCCCTGCACATCCTCCATTACAAGCTTAAAGTTCTGATAGCTGATTTCCTCGCCAAGTTTTGGCGCCCTTCCAAGGGTTGCTACAATGAAGCTGTCTAAATCCACAAAATCTGCTTCTCTAACAGGCATTCCTGTTTTTCGGTTTAATTCCCCTATTTCCATTGAGCCCTTTACAAGCCACTCATTTTTGTTTGCCTGCATAATGCCCGGGTTTATCCTGTCGCTCTCGTCAATTATCTCGCCGACAATCTCTTCCAGAATGTTTTCAATTGTGACAACCCCGACAACATGGGCCTTTTCATCAATCACAATTGCCATGTGCTGCTTCTTGCTTTGGAAAAGCCGCAGCATAGAATCCATTTTTTTGCTTCCAAAAACAAAGAACGGCTTTTTCATAATTTCCTTTATTTCAATGTCAAATTTATTGTCTTTTACAAACTTCAGCATATCTTTCAAGTAAACAATACCCACAATATTGTCCCTGTGCTTTAGGTATACAGGAAACCTTGAGTATATTTTGGCTGTTGGAAGGTTAAGCACGTCCTTAATCTTCATGTCAGAGCTTACTGCCACCATGCTTTTTTTTCTTGTCATTACATCGCTTACTGTTGTGTTCTCAAAATCGAAAATGCGCTCTATCATCTTTTTTTCTATCTCTTTTATAGAGCCTTCTTCTTCACTGGTTTTAAGCACTGTCTTGAGCTCCTCTTTTGTTATTATAGGTATTTTTTTAGTGCCAACCAGCTTATTAATCGCTTTAAGGAAATAATCCAGGATTTTTGTTATGGGATAAATAGCCACGCTTAGGCACCATATAACGGGTGCCACTATTGGCGCCAGGATTTCATTGTTGTTTGCCCCGATTGATTTTGGGGTTATGTCCCCAAAAATAAGAATGAGGAATGTTGCAACACCGATTGCTATTCCGATGGCATTGCTTTCAAACAATTTTATTGAAATTGATGTTGTAATTGCCGCTGCCGCGGTATTTACCAGATTATTCCCTATGAGTACAGTGGACAAGAGCACTTCCGGATTATCCTTCAGCTTTTTGACGTAAATTGCGCCAAACCTCTTTTTGTCAACCCAATGCCTGACTTTGAACTTGCTTAATGACAACAAAGCTGTTTCTGACATTGCAAAGAAAGCCGATAACAATATCATAATTGTAAGCAAGATTGATTCTATATGGGTCATTTTACATTTTCTCCAAAACTTCAATGCCAAGCAAATTCAGCCCGTTTTTTAATACCTGCCTTAAAGTGCTAATCAGCAATATTCTTGCATCTCTTATTTCTTTGCCTGATTTCAGGATTTGATGTATGTGGTAGTATTCGTTAAACTTCTGCGCCAATGAATAAAGATAAACTGCAATCAAGTGCGGCCTTAAATCAGCTGTTGCTTTGTTGACTAAATCTGGAAAATTTGATAGCAGCTTAATCAATCCAATTTCTTCCTTTTCTTTCAACAATTTTAAATCAGCTTTCAAATTAATCTTTTTATGCTTTTTCAGGATGCTGCTGATTCTTGCATAGGCATATTGAATGTAAGGCGATGTCTCGCCTTCAAATGACAATGCGTGCTGCCAGTCGAATATAACATTTTTTTCAGGGCTGACTTTTAATATGCCGTATTTTACAGCGCCGTAAGCAATAACCTTTGCTGCCATTTCATCGATTTTTTTATATCTTTTTTTTAATTCTTCTCTTGCCTTGCTAACTGCCTCTTTCATAAAGTCTTCCAGCAGCACAAGATTTCCTTTTCTCGTGGACATCTTGCCGTCCTGCAATAAAACAAATGAGTAATGCACAACTTTTGGCGGCTTAATCTCAAGCTCCTTAAGCACAGCTGCAATCTGCTCCTGATACAATTTTTGATCTTCGCCAAGAATCACAATATTTTCTCCTTTTTTCAGCTTTTCAATGTTGTAGGCAATGTCCCTTAAAGGATAAAGCGATGTCCCATCGCCTCTTGTCAAAACAAGGACAGGCACTTTCATTCCAAGCTCGTAACCTTTCTGGTCCAAAACCCATCTATTAAAACCGTCTATGAATAACTTGCCAGTTTTCTCTAGTATTTTTAGTGTTTCGTCTGTTTTTTTATCCCATAAATATTTTGACTCAAAATCAAAAAAATCATATCTGATTCCAAGCTCGGAAAGTATCTTTATTTGCCCTTTGACACAAGCTTCAACAATTTTTTTGAACTTATTTTTTATTTTTTTGTCCCCTTTTTCTAATTTGTTAAGCAAATCAAGAACTTTTTTTTCCAATTCAGGCTTTTCCTCAATTTTTCTGTTTATTTCAATGTAAATATGCAATAAATCCTTAAACCCAACATTTTTCTTTCCTTCTGCGCCCAAAACAAGCATTGCTATCTGCTTGCCGACGTCATTGACAAGGTAATGTGTTTCAACTTTGTAGCCCTGGAATTTCAGGATTCTGGCAATTGAATCTCCTATTAACGCATTTCTTGCCCTGCCAACATGAGGACTTGCATTTGGGTTTATGCTTGTATGCTCCAGTAGGATTTTTTTGTTATTTCCTATGTTTGATGAACCGTATTTGTTTTTTTGTTTTAGCACTTCTTTTATTGTTTTTTCTGCAATTTCGCCTTTATTAACAAAAAAATTAAGATAAGGGCCAATAACTTTCACTCCCTTAACCAAGTCATTTGGCTTGAATCTTTTGCTTAATTCCTGCGCAATCTCATTTGGCGATTTTTTCCACTCCTTAGCCAGGGCAAAGCATGGAAAGGCGTAGTCGCCCATTTCAGGGTTTGGAGGCACTTCAAGCTCTATGTTTTCAAGTTTTGTTCCTTTTTTGAGAAAACCAATTATTCTCTTTTTAAAATCGTCCATAAGAAATAAGTTAAAACATTACGATATAAATGTTTTGGTTGGCAAGGCAGTATTATTTCTTCCGACTAAACCTGCAAATTCTTGTGTTAAGCATTACCCTCTTTATTGTACTGCAGTAACTAAATTAAGCATTTATAGTTGTCTGGAGTAATATCTAAAAGCTTAAATAAATAAAAAAAAGAAAAAGAAATATCTTTATCCATTGATAAAATTATTTGTTCAAAAGTCAATCTACAACGAGCTTCTTAGCTCAAAAGATACAGATATTGAAGAGTTTTATTCCCGCTTGAAAGATTTTCTTCAGGACACAAAGCTAAAAACCAAAGTCAAGGATATCCATAATGCAGAGCTTAAGAAGAAAATTTTGAGATGATAAACAGGTATTTATACAAGTTCTTTTCATATTAACTTATGACTTACAAAATTTATGAAACTGAAACATTTTCAAAACTATACGAAGCAATGGAAAAAACGGAACAAGAATGGGTTGATATGTCGAAAATATACCATCAGTCTATGACTGATGGACCCAATTCCAATGTTGCTACCACATATAGTATATTTTCGAGCATGCTCAAAAACCACGAATCACATTTGCGATAAGCAACATGCCACCAGTCAAAGACTGGTGGTTTTTGACAAAATAAAACTTCAACTGATTGAAAATCCACAAGTAGGGAAGCCATTGAAATTTGAATGGTTTAGGGAAAAGAAATTTGGTGATAAGAGGATGTATTATTTAATCTACAAAGACGTATCAAAGATCTTGTTAGTATCTTTCGGTTCAAAAAAAGAACAACAGAAAATAATTAATCATATTATTGAAAACAAAGAAAGATATAGAAAAATAATCAAATCGGTTTAAGCTACTCTTCTTATTCTTCCGGCTTCAGCATCTTTTAAACTGCTCTCCAGCTGTAGGACTATATCATCCGCAATTTCTGCTTTCTTCTTTAGTTTCTTGTACTCTTCTTTGGGTATAGTTACTGTTTCTTGTTTCACACTTACACCTGTGTAAGTTTATCTATTTATATGTTTCTGTTGCAAAAATAAAAAAAAGAAAAAAAGATTTTAAGGTCCACCATATCCTGATGGTATTGCATGTACATCCCAGTAATGCCCTGTTGCGTCTTTTCCTTGTTGGTGTAGTATTTCAAACTCTCCCCAGATACACTCTCCACCATCTCTCCAATTTGGATTTGTATCATCACAAGGTGTTCCTACCCAAACTATTTTGGTATGATAGCTTTCTCCTGAACCATCTGGAACCATTCCATTCCATTCGTTGTCTACCCATGCATCGGTAGTCCAATCTAATTCATCACCATTATATCTGATTCCATCTGGACCAAAAACAGCATCCTGCCATGCTTGTGACCACTTCATTACTAACGTGTCATCTGCATCGCCTGTATCTTCTGCAAGTATGTCTATTTCACATTCAGTTTTATCAGTTATCCCAAACTTTTGCTCACAGTATTGCATTCCTGTTCCAACGAATACCAATGCTTTCCAGTTGTATCCTGCTGGTTTTGCTAATACTAAACTAACTGACATTATTAGCATCAGAGAAATCAACAAACCAATTATTGTTTTTTTCATTTTTTCACACCCCCTCCCCGCTGCAGAGGAATTTTTAAATATAAAAATTTCACTTATGTTTCATAAGTGGTTTAAGTGTAATAAGCATATTGCATGGAATTTGGATATGCTCAAAAACTACCCATCAATAAGTGGAATTTTGTGATGTCCAAAACCACGCTATGTTTATGTTAATATATCCATGCCACCCATCTATGATTGGTGGTTTTTGACATTAATTTTGTTTGCTTCGTAGGATATAATTTTAATATTAACTGCATCGTGAGAACTTATTTAAATTAATGATAGTTACCAAAAGGATAGCTATAGGAAATAACTTTAATTTTCGTATATTTTTATGATTGTAAAGTTATTTCCTAATAAGCAAATCACGTTTTACTGGAACAAAGTTCCGATTATTAACGTGATTTGCTATAATAATGAAAATGAATAAATGCCCGATATTTCAAATTGCAGATTTAGTTGGAAAGGAATGGACAATAGTGATAATTCAGGAAGTGGCTCTAAATGGGGAAAAGGGCTTTAATGCTATCCTTAATAGAATGAGGAAGATAAGCCCGAAATTATTATCAAAGCGTTTAAAAGAGCTTGAAGAAAGCGGAATTATAGAAAAAAAAGTTTTTGCGAATGTGGCGCCTTTTAGAACATCATACAAATTAACCAAAAAAGGCAAAGAGCTTCAAGAAATCATAACATTTCTTAAAAAGTGGCAAATCAAGTATAATCCCGACATACAAGGCTGTGGCAGAAGAGAATGCGTAAAATGACCGCTGTATTAGTTTTTATTATTCTAATTTCTGCATCTTTATCTACAGGAACATATTTAGGAATATCTTCAATCTTTTGAACGCGCTCTACTAGTGTTTCTGCCATTTCTTTCGTAATTCAGGCTTTAACGTCACATTCTATTTTGTTTTCTTAATCATTTCGATGACCTGCTCCTTAGTCATCTTCTCAGTAACGCTTTCTATTTCCTTAACGCTGTCGCCTTTGCTGAGACCCATGCTCTGAAAGAACTTTATGGCTTTGCCTGGACCGAGCTTCTTGAATACAGCTTCCACACCTTCCTCAATCATTGATGTTTCCAATCTTGTTTCCATTTTTAACCACTAAATGAATCGATAAACTTCTTTGGCGTTAATATATCCAATTTATAACCTTTTGACAATAAAAAGCTTTCTACTCTGCCCCTCGCCTTGACTAATTGCTTATCGCATGTAACTAAACTTTCGCAACCTGAAACTGCCGCAGAAGCAATGTGCAAATCATCACTATAGTCGCTGATAAAACTGTTTAGCTCTTGGGCTAATTCGTGAACTTCACTGCTTGCAGTTATTCTTTTTTCCGCCACGCTTTCAATTTCATTCAGAATGATATCTCTTTTCCGCTTATCATCAATCAAGGTAAGTTCAGCATAAAGAATATCAGAAGCGATTATTTTTATTTTCTTCTCTTCAGCCAGTTTCAGTATTCTTTCAGAATAATCTGATTCTGCTTGAATTTCAGGGTCTGTTTTATCATCAAAAGGTCTGCAATATACATTCGTATTAAGCATTATTCTTTGCATTTTAATTCTTCTATTTTTATTATTTTTAGGTTGTATTTTTTAGCCATTCTTTTCAATTCAGGCATCTTTGCCATTTTCCCATTTTCTCCTATAATCTCACATATCACGGCAGCAGGATAAAGCTTTGCTAATTTTGACAATTCAATTGCCGCTTCCGTGTGTCCAAATCTTTTTTTTAATCCATGTTCATCGCATCTCAATGGAAACACATGCCCGGGTTTTGCCAAGTCGCTTGGCTTTGTGTTTTTATTGATTAACGCTTTTATTGTTTTCGCCCTGTCAAATGCAGAAATGCCTGTTGTTGTTCCTTTTTTGGCATCAACAGAAATTGTGAAGGCGCATTTTGTGAATTCTGTGTTTATTTTTGCCATTAATGGCAATTTTAATTGCTCAAGCCTTTTGCCAAGCATAGGCACGCAAATCAAGCCTCTCGCATGCTTAATCATAAAGTTGATTTTTTCAGGGGTGGCTTTTTCAGCGGCAAGAACTAAATCAGCTTCATTCTCCCTATGCTTGTCATCAATGACAATTACAAATTTGCCTTTTTTGAAGTCGTTAACAGCATCTGCTATGTTTGAGAAAATCATTTTTTTTAATTATTTTAATTATAAATACCCTTCAATAAGCACGTCCTTGCCTATTTTTTTGCATACCGGATTTTTCAAGTTAATCGCTTTTTCAATCTTTTTAATGCCGAGGCTTCCAATGGCGCCAACCCCGTTTCCACTAATT
>Ga0209541_10016547_pt1 | contig 10896 bp, 8 predicted proteins | sample RifCSPlowO2_01_FD_184027 | JGI IMG/M metagenome (GOLD analysis project Ga0209541, IMG submission 184027) | Groundwater microbial communities from Rifle, Colorado - Rifle CSP2_plank lowO2_0.1 (SPAdes) (version 2) | ecosystem: Environmental > Aquatic > Deep subsurface > Groundwater | place: Rifle... | reverse complement strand
TTTTTTTCCGCAGCGTTTCTACGCTCCAATTGAGAGCATACCTAAGAGGATCGATAACTAGATCGTGGGCGTGAAGGTAGGCTACGTCTTCGCCATGGAAACCGCGCTTGAAAACTGAGACGCCATAGAAACGGTGACCGATTTCGTTTTCTGGGGCTACTCCCCAAAAATTGTACTTTCGCATACCGCGGTTTTTTGCTTCACAGATGGCTGCCCATTGAATCGCGTATGCCCCGGGATATTTCCTGCCCTCTGCCGTGCTGGCCCCATAATGATAATCGGCTTCTGTCCCATAAAAAATGATGAATGCTTGAGCGAGAAGTTGTTGCTCAAAATAGGCGCTGTAGAGAACGGCTTGGTTTTCGGTGGCAAAGACCCTGAATTGTTCCGCTAAAAACTGCTTAGAAAATGGTATGAATTGTTGGCGCCTGGCTGTCTCTAATTGCAGCTCGTAAAATGAAGCAATGTCATCGGGGTTCTGACTAGCCTTGATGATGATGTCTAGTTTTTTGGCCCGGTTAATTTCATACCTGGTAGCTTTGCGCATATTTGCCAGTAACTCTGGCTCGGATTTAGACAAATCCAACTGATGAGTCAATTCAGCGTGAAGATGCATGGGGGCAGATTTGAAACCTAGGTTTTGGAATAACTGGCGATTTTCTTCTGTGTCAAAAATTTGGGGGCGGACGCGCACAAAACTGCATCGATTGCTTAAAGCTAAATGCCTAAGGCTATCAACAAAAAGCCTTACTACTTCGGTGTCATTCCAATCGATTAGTGGGCCCCCGGGAACCGTGAGATATTTGCCTCTTTTTGCAGGTTCAACTATTGCCAAGATTACGCCTTGAAAGGCGTCCCCTTTCATGAGGAAACCCAAGCGGTGTATGTTTTTACCGAGATTTTTATGGAATTCGCCCCAATTCCAGCTGTGCAAGAAATTAGCTTCTGGGCGAGAAGCGACAAAATCTTCCCATTCCGGCTTACTTTCTATTGGTCTTACTGTGATTGATGCCATTGATTTACTAAATGAATAATTTTCTGGGCATGTAATGCAGATATATTAATATGGGTAGGTAAATTTACGATAGTATGGCTGACATGTTCTGAATTGGGGCAAAGGTCAACAGGGCTAATGGGTGTATCGTACCAAGTGTCACTAACGTAAATGCCGTGCTTTTTGAGAAACTCGACCAAAGAATCGCGGTTTTTGACAAAAATAGGAAAGCGAAGATTGATACCAAGTCGATTACCGTATATTTGAGCGATTTTTTGGCGATGATTGTTAATCTGGTTTAACTGATTAAAGTATTCGAGGGCTAATTTTGCTTGCCAGTGTGGTAAACCCTGTAACTGGATATCTTCGGGATCTATGGGCATTGATAGCAGATGAAGTTTTTTTAGTAGCCAGTGCCAATATTTGCCCAACTTTGTTGGGTAGAGCCATCTTACTGAACTAGATAATAACGGATAGAGCCTGTCTTGGAGCTGTTTGGATGGAGAAATAGATTGAAAACTGAACGTTGCAAGTTTAATTTGGGGATGGCGGATAATTAAAGCTCCGCCGGATACGGCGTCGATGGATTTGTCTTGGCTAAACGATAGGACGGTCATGTCACCTACAGTGCCGACCTCTGCTCCTGTTTCGTAAGTGCCACCTGCGCTGTGAGCCAAATCTTCTATCAAGAAGACATTATGTTTGCTGCAAAATTTTTTAATTGAATTTATATTTGCCGGATAGCCTAAAGTGTTTTGGACTATGATGGCTTTTAGTGGAGGTATTTTGTCTGCGGTAAAATTCAGTGTTTGGGGGTCGATATCTAAATAAACTGGAATATACCCGGCTGCTAAAACAGCTTGGTCGACCACGTAACAAGAAAAAGCACATATACCTACATGGCTGTCTTTGGGTAGATTCAACATCTCTAAGCCCAAGCGAATAGCCTCACGGTTTTTATAAAGTAAAACTGCACGGCCCTGGTAGCGTTTTTCCAAGTAGGAGATGAGATTTTGGGAATAGTTGGAATGATTGAGGGTGGTTAGCGCCCGCCAAATATGGCCTAAATTATAGTTGGAACCCAGAGAGTTAAAGACGTTCATCCCCCTTCGCCCTAATCGGGCTACGGAGGGATTTCGCTGAAGCTTCATGTGTCGAGGGATTGTTTAATAATTTTTGTCACTTCTTCTTTATGTGTGAATTGGGGAGAATGGTGAGCGCCATCAACGATATGTAAGGTTGAGTTTTTGATCAGGTTGTGCATTTTTTTACTGTCACTTAACGGTGTTATTTTATCTTGGCGTCCCCAAATAATCAGAGTGGGTACGTGAATTCGGGGCAAAATATGAGTCAGATCGAATGACAGATTGATCATGGTTTGACGCATGATTGGGTTGGCTTGGTAGTAGTCGGTTTCCCCGGCAAGCCGATATAAAATACGCCTGAGCGTTGGCGATGAGGTTAACTTTTTGCCAATTCTGGCAAAAATCCCAAAAATGAATCGTTTAAGCCGCAAGGTTAGTTCTTTATGGTAGATGCCGGCGCTGTCGATCAGAATTAGATGTGATATTTTTTGGAGATATTTTGCACAATAGGCCAAGGCGATACGGCCGCCGTTGGAATGACCCAATAGTACCACTGGCTCGTTTTCGGAAAACAAATTTTCGTGCAACCATTGCACATAATTATCTAATTTCCAGATTTCATTTAGTGGCGCGGTTAAGCCCGGAATATTTAAAAGCTTGATATCAAAACCTTGGCGAATTAATTGGTTCACAAAGGGAACCCACTTGGTGTGTTCATGGGCCCAACCGTGGAGAATTACAATTTTTTTCATAGTCCCCATTTCTTTCTCCGCATTTCCCAAATCTTTTCGCGCCGAGGTAGTTGAGCTATATCGGCTTTATCGGCTAGTAAGTGGGCAATAACCCCTTCCAAAAATCTGGCGCCTTTGAACAAAATGGTTTCTCCGCCTTGAATATGTGCTTCAAGATATTGTAAGACTTCTGGGGGGTTAACGAAAACTATGGTTTCTTTGGGCAATTTAGGATACGTATACTTTTTCACTCTGGGGCCCATTAAAACCACTTTGTCGATACTTGCTTTCACAATTACATCAGCCAGTTTTTCGTGTTCAGCCTTTTCTTCTGTTCCTTGCTCCAGCAAATCACCTAAAATTGCCCACTTGGGATGGGTATCTAGCTGCCTGTACATATTCAAAATGGCTGAAGCAGACTCAAGGTTGGAGTTGTAGGTGCTATCAATCAACGTAGTGTGTTTTACGCCTGCGAAGATTGAACTACGGCCTGGTGGTAAATTAAAATGAGTAAATTTAGGATCCACGGGATGTGATAAATAATTCATTATCTCTATGCAGATGGCGATAGAATAGACCGTCTCTTCAGGTAATAAATATTTAAATGAGTATGTTTTTTCTTTTAGGGTAAACTGTGTACCTGATTTTGAGACTTTATATTTGTTTAGCCAGTCTTTTTTATTGATGAGTACATTTTGTGTTCTGCTACGTGGTAACTGTTTTTGGATTGGATTTGAGTCGCCGTTGGCAATAACCAATTTGTTCGTATTTTGGACGAAATAGCCAAACTCATGGGCTATGGATGCTTCGACTGGAGTGGGGAAATTTATGCTGTGGGTTTTGGACAAACTAACCCACAGGGTGACTTCCGGTCGTAAAAATTCACTCAAAAATTTACCTTCTCCCGGGCGATCACAGTCAGCTTCGACTATGTATAGATTGGTTAAGGGCGGCTGAGTGAAGGCCTTGACAGGGGCTAGCAAAAATAAGCTGGGCCATTCCCAAAGAGTTAAAGTGTCCCTATGTAACCCTAAGATATCAAAAGGGATACCAAAAGAGCTGTTGGCATGATGAGAATATTTGGCTTTATCCCCCAGTTGAGATTCGATTAAGTGCAACAGTGTGGTTTTGCCACTGGAACCAGTAATCACGATTATACGAGGCTGCCACTTGCTGAGTTTGATCTGAGCCCAAAAACGAAAATACCAAGCTAATGGAAAATAAAAAATCCGCTTGAGTAGATTTAGCATCTCTTTTATTTTACCGTAACTGACTTAGCTATGTTGCGGGGCTTGTCGACGTTGTTGCCCAGGGCCACAGTCATGTAATATGCCAGGAGTTGGAGAGGAATCACATTGATGATAGCGCTGGTCTCTTCCACCTGTGGGACGCGTAAATATTCGTCAAAGGCTTCGTTGTTTTCCGGTGCAATGGCAATGATAGTGGCACCTCTGGCTTTGACCTCATTAACAGCACTGAGCATGTCTGCTCTGGATTGATCGTCGGAAATGACAGCAATCACTGGTACGCCTGTTTCTATGATTGTGATGGCGTAGTGCTTTAAGTCCCCCGCGGAAATACCGTGGGCGTGTTTGTAAGTGCCTTCGATGATTTTAACCATACCTTCCATCACTATTTGCAAGTTTTGCGATTTCCCCATTAAGAAAATGTCTTTGGCAGTAATTAGTTTTTGCGCTAATTTTTTGGTACTGATATGGGTTGTTTTGTCACTTAAATATTGGTCAATTATTTTTGCGGTATCTTCGAGGTACGTTTTTCCTGCAGTTATTTTCCCCTCTGTTGTTTTGGCGACTAAATAACCCCATGCTAACTGGGAAACAAAGGTTTTGGTAGCCATAACGCATAATTCGGGACCAGCGTTGGCCATGAAGGGAAAGTCAGACATTCTGGTCATCATGGAGCCGGGCATGTTTACAAATGTGGCTAATTTAGTCCCCTTGCTTTTGGCTACCTCTAACACTTCAAGAACATCGGCTGTTTCGCCGCTTTGGGAAGGGGCAATAATCAAATCATCTGCTGAAAACAGATGGTAGTAACTTTGGGCTTCAGCTCCAACTAAACTAATGGCGTTTATGTTGGCTAGCTCGCGCAGATAATAAGCGGTTTGGGCGGCTGCTAAGCCGGTAGTACCTGAACCAATGGTATAGACCTGCTGGCTATTTTTTATAGCTTTGGCTAGTTGTGCGTAGGCTGCGTCTGGGTGATTTACTACTTGGTTAATGACATAGCTGGCTTCATGAATTTCCTTGAGCATAAAATGAGGATAGCCTTCTTTGTCGGCAACACCTACAGCTAATTGGATTTTTTCAATTTTAGGCAATATTTTATTGCCTGTTTTTACGTCGAAAATTTCTAATTGGTTACCACGACACCTAATGAGCTGGCCGTTATCAATCACGATAATTTTGGTGGCCACGGTGGCAAATGATAATGTATCTGAAGACAGATAAACAGTGTCATTTGAGTCGGTTAGGCCAATCACCAGCGGCGAACCGTTTCGTGCGGCAATGATTTCTCCATCTGTTGTGAGTGCGATGATGGTGTTGCGACCCTTAAGATCAAGGATTGTTTGTCGGATGGCAGTGGTTAAATCTGGGGTGTGTTTTTGTTGTTCTTCAATTTGACGTACTATAACTTCAGTGTCAGTTTCGGTAGTGAATTTCCATCCCTTGTCTTTGAGCTCTTGCTTTAATTCTTGATAGTTTTCCACTATGCCATTTTGAGCCAGAACAAATTTGCCATCGGAGCTATGGTGAGGGTGGGCATTGGCATGGGTAATACCGCCATGAGTGGCCCAACGAGTGTGACCAATACCAATTGAGGCAGTGGGCAATAACGTCAGGTGATCATCGTTTTCGAGCTTGCCAACTTGTTTATGAGTTTTTAGGCCTTGGTCGGTTTTTACAGTAATTCCCCATGAATCGTAACCACGATAATCGAGGCTCTTCAGCCCGTCTGTAATATGTTTGGCCGCGTCGTTGATATTCTTATTAGTTGTAGAGATAGCAAAAATACCACACATAAAAGCTCCTTTCAGGAGAATGAAAAATTGAGAATTGATAATGGAGAATGAAATAAGGTCCGAGTAGGCCTAGGCAAAATTGATATGAGTTTTTTCGGCTCAAATCTTGTGGATGTTTGCTCATCCAGGGGGTACCCGCAGATTATTTCGAATTTCCCCCTCCTCGTATCCCTCCTTCGCATAAAGCTTCGGACGGCCACACGCTATGAATTTTTAAAGCTCTTTGCCTCCTTTACTTAGATTTTTTGAAGCCACTAAAACCGTTCAGAGCTAGGTAGCTAACTGCAGCTATAACTGCGAAACCCATGACTAGCAATAGTATTAGGGAACCCATACTTACCTCTTTTCCATTAGCTTATAAGCAAACATGTACCCTCCGAAGAACATAGTACCACCTATAACTGCGATTATCCAGTTAAAGTGTTGCCCTGATATAGCCTGGGCTACTACTAATCCTGCAAAGACTAAATTGGCCCAGTCCATTATTTTATCTGAAAGCTGTGAACGGAATTTTGGACTGAGTTTTTTGAACATAATTTAGGCTTCTTCAATTTGGGCGCCGAGTTGGCGAAGGCGGCCGGAAAGATTTTCGTATCCACGGTGAATGTGATCGATGCCACTTAGGATGGTTTTTCCTTGGGCAATCAGAGCTGCTACTACCAGTGTGGCACCGGCTCTGATGTCGGTAACCTGAAACTCTCCTGCTTTGAAGTTGGTTGGTCCAGTGATTTTGACTGCATGTAAATGATTTCCCTGGTCATCTTCGAGGTTAAAATTGTAAAAACTTCCGGGGTTTTCAACTTCTGGCTCAAAAAGATTGATACGCGCACCCATTGCAACTAGATTGGGTACATACAGGAAACGACTGGTAAACACTGCCTCGTGGACAATGCTTTCTCCTGTGGCCTGGGTCATCAAGACTGTCCATAATGGCTGCCAATCAGTCATAAATCCTGGATGTGGTTGGGTCACCAAATTGGTAGCTTGTAGTGGTCCTTTGTAATAGAATCTCATACCATAGGTGCCCATTTCATAGCCCGCACCTATGTCGTGTAATTTGAGCAGAAACGCTTCTAGGTCTTTGGGTTGGGCATTCTCGACAATAATATCGCCCTTGGTGGCGATGGCTGCACAGGCATAGGTAACGGCTTCGTTGCGGTCAGGCATTATTTTATGAATTGCCGGGCGCAGATACTGGACTCCTTCGATGTGAATTTCTTCTGCTTGGCGATTGACTTTGGCTCCCATGCGATTTAAAAATTTAATCAGATCGTCAACTTCGGGTTCCAAGGCGGCGTTTTTGAGGATTGTTTTGCCCTGGGCCAGAATAGCAGCCATGAGAAGAGTCTCGGTGCCGGTGTGAGTTTTTTTGGGGAAAGTATATTCAGTGGCGTGCAGCTTTTGGCATGTAGCACGTAGTACATTACCTTCTACAGAGATGTTGACTCCCATTGCTTTCAAACCATCAAAGTGGCGGTCAAGAGGACGGGTGCCAATTTTGTCGCCTCCAGGCAAAGGGATGACAGCTTGGCCAAAACGAGCCAGTAGTGGCCCAATAAACATGGTGGAGGCTCGTGATCCTTCTCCGTGGTGAGCTGAGATTTCAAATTTGGATACGGTTTTAGTATTGATATACAGGGTGCGCTCACCGGGACTACTGATTTCACAACCAAGTTCTTGGAGGATATTTTTGGTCAACTTTACATCGGCGATGTGGGAAAAATTTAAGATACGAGACTGACCTGGAGCTAATAGTGTGGCAATCATTATCTTGAAAGAAGCGTTTTTAGCTCCTCCGAGACGAACTGAACCGGTTAGCGGTTTCCCGCCGGCAATGATAAGTTTTTGCATTTAAAATTCTCCAACTAAAAATATCTCCAACTCTAGTTTAACCCCAAATTTAACATATACGGTAGTTTTGATTTTGTCGATTAAATTCAATACGTCTCTAGCCGTAGCCCCACCAGTGTTTTCAATAAAGCTAGCATGTATATTGCTGACTTGGGCACCACCAATTTGGGCCCCTTTTAGCCCAGAGTGATCAATAATATAGCCAGCACTTTGAGTGTGTTGGGGGGTACCAATCCGCAGGGCGTCTGCAACGCTTATGTTGCGGAAAGTGCAACCGGAACAGGCTATCCCAATGGGTTGGCGTTGATTGCGGCGGCGAACCATATCGGTGGCTGTCTGCCATAATTTGTCTTTATCGCCACCAGTGAGACTGAAAGTGGCCTTGACGATGGTTTCATGCGTTTGATGGAGGATTGAACGGTCATAACCAAATTTAAAATAACTTTTATTCACTTCGTTAACATCTCCGTTGGAGGTGATTAGTGTGGCAGTATTTAACCGATTACCGATGAATTCATCTTTTTCTGGACGATAGTGAGAATTGTTATACAATGCTCCACCTACGGTCCCGGGAACGGAAAGAAAAACTTCTATCCCACCCAAGCCTTCTTCGATAGAGTAACGAACTAATTTGTTGAGTAATGCTCCGCTTTCTGCTTCTACAAGGGCAGTGTTGATGCTGGCTTTCTGCCTGGTAATTTTTCCTTGAAAACTAGTTGTTTTAACAGAATCAGCTCGATTTTTGATCACTAAACCCCGAAAACCTTTGTCACCGACTAAAATATTGCTGCCACCACCTAGAACAAAAAATGGCATCTCGTGTTGTAAGCATACTTGGACAGCCTTGGTGAGGTCAACGCTGCTGGTGGCTTCAAAAAAGAGGTCAGCCGGACCCCCTATCTTGAAATAAGTATGGTTGGCGAGGAGTTCTTTTGCTTTTATGCGTGATTCCCCTAATGCCTTAATGACTAACTTTGTGTTCATAATCCTTTGAGCAATTTTTTACCGAGGAGAAATATGTCGCCAGCGCCGAGCGTAATTACGACCGGGTTTGGTTCTAGTGTGGATTTGAGGTATTGTATCAGGCTGGCTGCGTTTTCTTGATAACTGACGCGGGAAGATTGGTTGGCGGCTGCGACCAGATCTTGACTTTTGATGCTGGGATCAAATGCTTCGCGGGCTGAGGCGTAAATAGGTAAGATAACAGCTTCGTCAGCAGTACCAAAACTTTGGGCAAAATCGGCAAATAGGGCTTTGGTGCGAGAAAAGGTGTGGGGTTGAAAAATGGCAATAACTTTTCTCTTTGGAAACCACTCCTTGGCGGCTGTTAGCGTAGCTTGGATTTCCCCGGGATGATGCGCATAGTCATCTATGATAGTGACACCACTTTTGGTGGTGCCAATATTTTCGAAGCGGCGCATAGTTCCGGTAAATTCCTTCAGAGCATTTGTAGCAATCCGAGGATCCACGTCCAGCTTTGTGGCGATAGCGAAGGCACATAACGCGTTGATCGCGTTAAATTTTCCCGGAACTTGTAGTACTAATTCATGTTCAATTCCATGATAACTAATGGTGCACAGGGTTTTACCCTCCGCTACATGGTATGACTTTAGTTGTATATCTGCTTGGGGATGGGTTCCATAGGTAATCAAATGCTTGGCTGATTTCTTTGCTACTTTTATGGTTTCTGAGCTGTCAGCGTACGCTACCAGCAAACCATTTTTTGGGAGCTTGTTAAAGAAGTCTAGGTATGCTTGACAGGTAGCGTCAAAATCGGGGTAGACGTCCGGGTGGTCGTAGCGGATGGTGGTGACACCAATGACTTGGGGAGTTTGATACAAAAATTTGGGAGTATTATCGGTTCCGGGGGAAGCGAAATATTCGTCGGCTTCGGCGATAAAGTATTTTCCATGACGATCGTATTTTCCCGGTGTGCCTAAGCAGGGAATGTTGCCAACGCCAACCGTATATGAAGGTTTTAGTTTTGCGTGTTCCAGTATGGTGGCTAGCATTGCTGAGGTAGTGCTTTTGCCACCCACGCCACAGACAGAGATACCTATTTTCTCTTGCATGAACATGCCTACTGCTTCGGCATGGCTGATTGCAGGGATGCCTTGTTCGCGCGCGGCGATGACTTCAGGATTGTTGGGCCCTTGGTGGGCGGCGGTGTAGATTAACAAATTTGTGGCAGGTGGCAAGTGGTTTGGAGAAAAACCTACAGTGTAGCTTATGCCACGTAGTTTCAGGATCGGGTCGGTGACAAATTCTTCGGCAATATCGCTACCAGACACAGAGATACCAAGATCCTGGGCGCACAGAGCCAATGAAGTAAGTCCAACTCCTTTGATACCTGTAAAATGAATGCTTTTAATTGATTTGAGGTTCACTATTCAAGAGTAATGGTACTAGTAAAACGATCTTCTGGTTCTCCGCTTATGCGTGAGCGGCGATGGGACGGGAAGCGGCGGTCTTCATAGGTGCAAATGTTCATATCGGTGATTTTTTCGGATTCAATGCCTGCTTGTGTAAGTCCAAATTTTATAAATCCTTTGAGATTGACATGCCACACATTTTTTCGCTCGTAGGTATGTAATCCCCAGGATTGGGTAGGTTTGCGGGTGAAGGTGTAACAGCTACTGCAAATTCCCGGGCCCAACTGTACTATTATATCTTTTGGGTCGGATTTGAACTTTGACTTTAGTATCTTGATGGCTTTGGTATGGATACCCTGGTTGGCGCCAAGCCAGCCAACATGGATCAGACCAATAACTTGTTGTTTAGGGTCATATAAAAAAAGGGGGAAACAATCTGCAGTTTTGATGGATAAAGCTCTACCGGGAATGTTGGTGATTAACCCGTCGCCGATTTGGGTAATCGCGGGTGTCTGATGATCTATCACAACAATTTTGTCGCCGTGGGTTTGATTGAGGATCACAAGTTTGATTTAAATTTTTCTCGTGAGGTCGGGTCTAGTTTAACTTTATTTGGGGAGATATGAAGTTTGATTTCGGCTTTGACGAATGAGTCGTCAGGGATATCTTGAGATATAGTTAAGCCCGCTCCAATTTGCGTGTTATGGCCAATTTTGATTCCTGGCATAATACTGGTGTTGACACCAACTCTGACGTCACTGCCAATGATGGCACCCAGCTTGCGCCTGCCGGTGGATTGAACCTCGCCTTCATCCAAACG
>Ga0209541_10016545_pt1 | contig 10897 bp, 10 predicted proteins | sample RifCSPlowO2_01_FD_184027 | JGI IMG/M metagenome (GOLD analysis project Ga0209541, IMG submission 184027) | Groundwater microbial communities from Rifle, Colorado - Rifle CSP2_plank lowO2_0.1 (SPAdes) (version 2) | ecosystem: Environmental > Aquatic > Deep subsurface > Groundwater | place... | reverse complement strand
TAGGGTGTGTTATAATCGAATAACAAAAAGACCTCAATATAATTAACGTGGATTCCCGATCAAGTCGGGAATGACAAAGGAAAGTCGGGAATGACAGAGAAATGTATGATAGGCTTACTTAATGGGACTGTTGAAATAAAAGATAATCCTCATTTAATTGTTGATGTTAATGGAGTAGGTTATAAAGTTTTAGTATCAAACAGCATTTTATCCAAAGCAGGACTTGGAGAAAAAATTAAACTTTTTACTTATACTCATGTGCGGGAAGATCAACTGGAGCTTTTTGGTTTTTTAAATCAGGAAGAATTAAAATTATTTGAATATTTAATTGGTGTTTCCGGAGTCGGACCAAAAACAGCAATTGGAATATTCTCTGTTGGAACAAAAGACACAATTATTAATGCAATCGTCAATTCGGATGTGTCTTTTTTTACGTCCGTTCCGCGTTTAGGACGTAAGAATGCGCAAAAAATCATTATAGAATTAAAGAGTAAGCTTGGATCAATTGGTGATCTGGACTTAACGGGGGACGGAAAAGCGGATAATGAAGTAATAGCTGCACTTAAAAATTTTGGATTTACTTCTCAAGAAGCACGGGAAGCAATTAAAAACATCTCGGGTGATTTAAAAACTGAAGAGAAAATTAGAATGGCGCTGAAATATCTTGGAAAGTAATTTACTTCCGCGTCATCCCCGCGAAGGCGGGGATCCAATCAACTATAAAGCTGATGTGTTAATTGGATTCCCATTTTCATGGGAATGACAAAGTACAGAACGTTTAAAATTATGAATGACAATAAATCAAATATCAAAAATGAGGTGGAAAACAATCCCGAAGAGGAAGTATTGCTTACCTCTCTTCGGGCTAAGGCCTGGAACGAATTTTTCGGGCAGAAAAATATAAAAGAGGCTTTAAAAATTGCAATTACTGCCGCTAAAAAAAGAGGGGAGGCATTGGAGCACGTTTTGCTATATGGTCCTCCCGGTCTTGGAAAAACAACCCTTTGTCATTTGATCGCAAAAGAGATGGGAAGTAATATCAGGGTAACTTCCGGTCCTGCAATTGAAAGAGCGGGGGATTTGGCATCTATTTTAACAAACCTTGAAAAAGGAGACATACTGTTTATAGACGAGATCCATAGACTTAATAAAGTTGTTGAGGAAACGCTGTATCCCGCAATGGAAGATTATTGTCTGGATATAATTATCGGAAAGGGGCCCAGTGCTCGGACGTTAAGACTGGATCTTCCTCAATTTACAATTGTTGGTGCAACAACAAGAGTAGGACTTTTGTCTGCTCCCTTAAGAGATCGTTTTGGAGTTGTGCACAGGTTAACGTTTTACGATCCGTCTGATCTTGAGAGTATTGTATCTAGGGCATCCGAAAAATTAAAAGCAGTAATAGATAAGGATAGTATTAAAGAAATTGCGAAAAGAGCAAGGGGAACGCCCAGAATTGCTTTAAAACTTCTAAAAAGAGCAAGAGATTTTGCCTCTGTAAAAGGAGAGGGGAAAATTACAAACGATCTTACAAATGAGGCATTAAAAATGCTTGAGGTGGATCCTTTAGGACTTGATGAATCGGACAGAAGACTGCTTTTGTCGATAATTGAAAAGCATAATGGAGGGCCTGTAGGTGTCGAAACAGTTGCATCAACAATCGCAGAGGATATTGGAACAATTGAGGAGGTTTTGGAACCGTATCTATTGCAAATTGGATTTATAAAAAGAACGCCAAGAGGAAGGATTGCAACAAAACTAGCTTATCAACATCTAAATAAATCTTATCCTCACGAAAACAAGAACCAGCAAAAGTTTCTTTAACAATGCGCGAAGAGATTCTTCACAGGCTCCGCCTGTTCAGAATGACATCACGTAGACAGATGAAAGATATCTCTGAAGAAGGGAATTGTAGTTATACAAATTTGCATGATAACTGTTATTAAAATTGTTAGCGCTAAAAATCTGTTCATCCTAAAAAAAGAACCACCTCTAACGATAAATATAATTATAAGATGGAAAAATACAATAAGATTAAAGATTACGGTTCTTGCGAATATTTCTCCATGAGATAAGAGAAAAGATCTAAATATAAAAAGTAGAACAAAAGATAAAGAAAGTCCAACTACCGCAATAAAAAATAATCGTTTTTTTGTTAAAATTGATGTTTTTGAATTTCTGGGAGAATGATTAAGAACGTTGTGGGTTTTGATATCGCTTGCTAAAGCTAATGCCGGTAAACCGTCTGTTACCAAATTTATCCAAAGAATTTGTGTCGGGAAAAAGGGAGTTGGCATGCCTAAGACCAATGCAAAAAAAACAGTTGAAATTTCTGCAATGTTTCCCGAAAGAAGATATGTAATAGATTTTAAGATGTTTTTATAAATGGTTCTTCCTTCTTCAATTGCATTAACGATTGTTGAAAAATTATCGTCTGTTAAGATGATGTCTGATGCCTCTTTTGCAACGTCTGTTCCGGATTCTCCCATGGCAATTCCAACGTCGGCTCTTTTAAGCGCTAAAGCGTCATTTACCCCGTCTCCTGTAACGCCAACTATAAATCCGAGTTTTTTAAAGATTGTGACAAGTCTAAGCTTATCTTCAGGTTTTGTACGGGCATAGATACGTGTTTTAAGAATAATTTTTTCCAGTTCTTCATCTGTTATTTTTTCCAGAGAAGGTCCTGTTATTACCTCTTCGTCTTCTTCAATTAATCCAACATCTTTAGCAATTGAAAGCGCTGTTAATTCATTGTCACCGGTTACCATAATTGTTTTTATTCCCGCATTTTTGGCATTTTTTACTGCCTGTTTTGCTTCCGGCCTTGCCGGATCATAAATTCCAACAAATCCTAAAAAGTTTAAATCTTTTTCGTAATCTTCTCTTTTTAAAGTTCCATCTTTTGTTTCCTGTTTTGATCCAAGCCCGATAACACGCAGTCCCTCTTTGGCGTACTGCTCGAACAATGATTGTATTTTCTCTTTATCGGATAAGCTTAATTTGCTTTTTAAAATTATTTCTTCCGGAGCGCCTCGAACAAAAACATATTTCTTATTGCCTTTTTCAACGATGGTTGTTGCTGTTCTGGTTTCTGGGTCAAACTCATATTCATTTATAATTTTTACTTTCTGTTTTATTTCGTTTATATCTCTTAGATTATCTTTCGCAAAAAGCAAAAGTGCTCCGTCTGTTCTGTCTCCGATAGCATCAAATTTATTGTTAGCTTTTTGCGCCAGAGATGCAGTATTTCCTAAAACACAAGCCATAAAAAAATTTTCTAAATCTTTTTTATCTTTTGTCCAGAATTTTTTAACCCGCATAATATTTTGCGTTAAAGTTCCTGTCTTATCGATAAGTATTACCTGAATTGCTCCCAGTGTTTCGACCGACTGCATTTTTCTGACAATCGCATTTTTACGAGCCATTCTGTTTGTTCCAATAGCCAAGGCTATTGTTATAACGGCCGGAAGACCTTCGGGAATAGCCGCAATACCAATACTTACAGCAATAAGCATTAGAGGAAACAGTTCTTTTCCCTGGAAAGTACCAATAGGGACAAGGGAAACAGCGACAATAACTGCAATCAAAGAAAGTGCTTTGCCTAAACTATTTAATTTTATTTGCAGAGGACTTTTATCTGTTTCAAGAATAGACAGGGTTTTTGCTATTTGACCAAAACGTGTATCTATTCCTGTTTTTTCGATAACAAGACGCGCCCTTCCTTTAATAACAAGGGTTCCTCCAAATGCAAAATCTCCTTGTTTTTTTATGACAGAAAGAGATTCTCCGGTTAGAATTGATTCGTCTATTTCTATATTATGAGTTAATAAGAGGCGGCCATCGGCCGGAATTCTGTCTCCTTCGGATAATATAATTATATCTTGAGGGACCAATTCTGAAGTTGGGACTTGGATTTCTTTTCCGTCTCTTAAAACACGGGAAATAGGAGTAATAAAAGTCTTTAGTTTTTCAAGAGATTTTTCTGCCCTGTATTCTTGGATAAAACCAAAAAGAGCATTAAGAATTAAAATGGCGATAATAAAAAAACCATCGATTAAATCCCTCATCAAAAATGAGAAAAGTGCTGCGACGAAAAGCACAGCATTTATAACGCTCGGAAATTGCGACAGAAAAAGAGATAGGGGAGAAATTGGCTTTTTAGTTTTAATTTCGTTTTTTCCAAAAATTTTAAGCTTTTGTTGCGCCTCCAGGGCAGATAGGCCTTTTTCCATAATTATTTTATTTTACCATTTATTTGCATTGATTATTATATTTACTTGCCCAAATATTTCCAGCCGGGTTATTGTCTTTAATTAAATAAACAGAAAGATTGTAGAGGGAAGGGCAAAAATCAGGTTTTATAGAAAGTATTTTTTGGTGTATTTCAATTTCCTGTTGCATCAGTCCTGTTTTATTAAAAAACAAGGCAAGACGAAGAAGAGAATTAAAATCATTATTATTTAAATTGCTTATTTTTAAATGATCGATATTTGTTAGAAATTTTTCTATTAAATTTTTATTTTCTGAATTATTCTTAGCAAGAATTATTACATAATCATCAAGATAAATAATTTTCCAATTGTCATTAGTTACAATTTGTTTAACAAAAGATGTCCCCCAGGGAGTCTGGTCCGTATAGCTAAAAAAGATTGTATTGAATTTGTATTTCTGATCTGTTTTTTCAAAGATATTTTTATCGAGTTGCATTGGAATATAAACTTCCTGAAAAAAAGAAACAGGATATTCACCCGGTCTGCCGTCTACAAAAACTTTTTCTTTAGGATAGAAACGGTATTCAAGATAGCTTCCAATATCAAAATTATTAAAAATTGGTCCTTTTAAATTATTTTTTAGATAAAAATCGGCTGCCGGCTTTGCTCCTGTCTCAACTCCAAGACCAAATTCCTTTAAAGATAAAACTTGCGTTATTTGCCATAAAATGATTAAAAAAAGAGGAATAACAATAATTTTTTTGTTAAATAAAGCTATTTTGTCTGTCAAGATTGATAGGTTTCTCATAAAAGGAATAAATGTTGCAAAAACAAAGAGAGGGAAGTTGCGTATGGCGGTTATAGCTAAAATTGTAAAAAAAATAGATAGCATCCAATCAATGATTCTTACTTTTTTTAAAGAGAACAGAAGGCTTAGAAAAAGCAGAGTAGAGGAGAGCGCAAAGTATATAATTGTTTGTTTTTGAGAATATTGCCATAAGAAAAAGATATTTTGATTTTCCTCAATTTGATATCCGTAGTTATTGAATACATGGAAAGGGTAGAGAGCGCCTTTAATTCCACTTGGGTTTATTAAAGTTGCGAGAATTGAGAGGATTAAGATAATTATTAAAGTCACGACTGGCGCTGAGGTCGCTAATAAAATTTTTTTGCTGCGGAACTCACTGCGGTTCAAACAGCCTTGCTGCAAAAATTTCATTAGCTCCCCGCGCTTAAATTTCATTATGATACTATCTATTAAAAATAATCCCAAAACAGCAATACCAACTATAAAATAAATGTGCATATTTACCCAGAGAAGTTCAATTAAGGGGAGGATGAATATTAAACGGGTGTGTTTTTTGCGGTACGAGTAGAGGATTGATATAAAAAGAGATAAAAATAGAAAACTGAATATTTCCGGTCTTATATCGGTTCTTTCGAAAAGAACTCTTAAATAAAGTACAGATCCTATAGTAAGTGAGAGAAGGGGAGTGGTTTTTACAGATTTTGAAAAAACTAAATAAAATGAGACTAAAACAATTAAGGTTGAAATAATTAAAAGTCCATTAAAGCCGGAAATTATAAAAATTAAATAAAAAAAGACTTCCGACAGCCAATGCAAATTTATAAAAGGGAAATCGGGATAAGTATATGAGAAAAGGTTAGTCAATGGAATACTATGGGTTTTTAGGATTATTTCGCCTAATAAAAAATGCCGCCCCAAGTCCTGTGTAATCGCGGATATTTTATGGAAAAATCCGATAAACAAAAGAAAAAAAATAGAGATAATAATTAAAACTTTTTCAACTTTCATTTTAAATTAAATAATGTCCATGCGGGGTCTATACTGAAGCGCTTCGGCGATATGTTCCACTTTTATATCTTTCATTTCTTTCAGATCAGCGATAGTTCTAGAAAGTTTAATTGTTCTGTTATAAGACCGGGCCGACAGGTTCATTTTTAAAACAGCACTATTAAGTAAAGAAATACACTCTTTAGAGAGCTCGCAAAATTTTTTAATATCCTTATTCCCCATTTCCGAATTTGATGCAATTTTTGCTTCTTTAAATCTTTTCGTTTGAATATCGCGTGCCATTTGAACTCTTTTTCGGATACTGGAAGATGTTTCTATTTTCTCAGTATGTCCTGTTTGAAACTTTTCTATCTTAACAGCTGGAACATCCAAATGAATGTCTATTCTATCAAGAAGCGGTCCAGAGACTCTTTTTTTGTATCTTATAATTTGAGAAGCAGCACATTTACACTCATGTGTTGGGTCATTTAAAAATCCGCAAGGACACGGATTTTGTGCCGCAACCAGCATAAATTTAGAGGGAAAAGTTATCCGCCCATTTGCTCTTGAAATTGTAACAAAACCATCCTCTATGGGTTGACGTAAAACTTCTAAGACCATGCGCGGAAATTCGGGAAACTCATCCAGAAACAAAACGCCTCTATGAGCAAGCGATATTTCTCCCGGTTTTGGGTTGGCTCCTCCCCCGATAATTCCAATATGGGAAGTTGTATGGTGGGGATTCCTAAAAGGTCTTTTTGTAACGATTGATTTTTTATCCAAAAGTCCCGAAATACTGTAAATTTTTGTTACTTCTAATGCCTCTTCAAAAGTTAAATTGGGAAGAATTGACGGAAGAGTTCTGGCAATTAGTGTTTTGCCTGCTCCGGGCGGACCTTTAAGCAAAATATTGTGCGAACCGGCTGCTGCTATTTCCATGGCTCTTTTTGCTTTTTCCTGGCCTTTAATGTCTGACATATCTAATTCGAAAGACTCATTTTCTAAATAGTCTTTTAAACTTATATGTTTTTCGGGGCTAATGAGCGATTGATTAGCTAAGTGTTTGTATAAATCAAGAAGAGTTGGAATTCCATAAACTTCAACCCCTTTTATAATTGATGCTTCTTTTACGTTTTTTTTAGGGAGAAAGATTCTTTTTAATTTTTTTTCTTTTGCCAAAAGAGTTTGGGATAAAATGCCATTTGTATGTCGAAGTCTTCCGTCAAGTGACAACTCCCCCATAAAAAGAGAATCGCCAATATCGGCTTTTAATTGTTCCGATGCAAGTAGAATTCCTAATGCAATTGGCAGATCGTAAGAGGGTCCTTCTTTGGGTAAATCGGCGGGAGCTAAATTGACTGTTATTCTTTTTGCGGGGAAATCGGCGCCACTATTTCTTATTGCCGATCTAACTCTGTCTTTTGCTTCCTCGACAGCCTTGTCGGGAAGGCCGACAATTGTAAAAGAAGGTAAGCCTTGCGATGCAATATCTACTTCCACTTCAACCGGAACAGCATCCAGCCCAACAACGGCCGAAGAATTTACTTTAGAAAGCATACTATATATAATATAGCATTTTTAGAACCGTTTGGATTATAATGAGGACGAATTATCCTACTCGTAAAATTATGAGTAATCGGACGGTTGATTATTTTATCTCCATTGTAAAAAATTCAAAAGAGCTGACTAAAAAAGAAAAAGAGATTCTTACTAAAAGGCTTAAGAATAAAACACTCGAAAAGATTGGTAAAAAATATAAAGTTACAGCCGAAAGAGTGAGGCAAATAGAAGAAAAGGCTCTTATTAAATTTATTGCTAAAATCTGCCAGTTAAATCTATTTGATTAATAATTATTTAATATGGAAGAGGCTGAGGATAAGGAATAATTGTTCCTTGGGTATTTTTTGGATTTTCCCTACAATCAACTACTAATAATTCTGCCGCAGGTATTCTTTTAACATGCGTTTCCGGATTTTCCCCTATTAAATCCGGATATAGTGCTTTTTGATAGGTATCTACAAAGTAAGGATTAGCATTAACTTGAGCATCAATCTCCTTTGCTATATCTGGTGGTACCGTTACATGTAAATGTAATTCTGTTCCAGGTCTTCTTGAAAAATCAAAACATGGATCTTCCGGTTGTATGTAAACATATTGAATCCATCCATTTTCTCCATGTTTTCCATTGTAAGAGTCAATTTGTTCTTCGGTTATTCTTTTCTTTCTAAGAAATCCGCCTTCTTGTCTTGTTGTAGTATGTGCAGGAGGGGAATATCTGGTAATGACCAGTGTTTGCCTATGTGTTTCTGCTGTTGATGTCAAATCTCTGGGAAAGGGAGCTGCTGTAGCTATTTGTTTAAAGCTAAAATCTGTTTCGGTAGTCCATGGATTTTTTGTTTTTACTTCTTCTCCCTTTATAAATCCTTTAATAAACATAAATCCTTCTCCGTCTGCTGCTTGTACCATTGCTTTTGGAAATTTTCCCATTAATAATCCCATCCCCTGTTCTCTTGTTAATCTTGCAAGCTCTGTTGCTTTAGTAGCTGGTTCAGGAGGTCTTCTATCGATTTTATAGTTCGGATCAGCAGGAGAATATTCAGACATATTAACATTATTACAATAGGGTTTTATATTGTCAATTTATTTTTAGCTAAAAGCATTTATGCTACTTTTCCAAAATTTGTTTTTAAATAATCTCTATTTCTTTATTTTGAAGATCGAAAGTTATTTTAAAATGGTCGAAAAATCCTAATTGTCCAAGAATAATTGGCGTTTCGTGAGGTAAAGTATCAGAAAAATAAAATGGACATTCATAATTTCTTTCGCCAGTGTAAAGCGTTATTGTTTCCTTGACGGCTTTAAAAGAACTCCTGTTTGCCGCAGTAAAAGTAGTAGATGATTTTTTAGAGAATTGTATTCCTAGCCAAATTCCAATGTCTTTTGAGCAAAAACAAACATCAGCACCGGAATCTACTAGCGCAACAATGACCGCGGGAGTGATTTTATGTGTTTTTCTATAGCCTAAAGAAACCTTGATCCATGGTTTGTAAATTTTATCGCTAGGTATAAAATATGGGTATTTAGGCATAAATAGTGGTGACAAACCCAAAATAATTTTCTGAAGCAGGTATAAGAAGCAAATCTTTTCTGCCCTTAATTTTTTTACAAATTAATTCAAAAGTTTTGGCATGGGCAACTACTTTATTCTTTTTAGTTACAGCAACCCATTCGGATTTGTACTCTTTAAGAGATTTTGATAAATCAATAACTTTCATAAGATCCTCCGTTCATAGGATATATATTCTAAAATATTTTGTCAAATCTTTATGCGAAAGAATGTAATAAAATTGTAATAGTTGTTATTAATCTCATGCTTGCAAAAATCCTCTATAAAATCTGCCAGTTGAATTTGTTTGACTGAGTGTTGAAAATATAAAAAATATGGTATAGAATTTGGAGGATATATATGACGCATGAGCTAACACTTTCTGTAGGAGAATCAATTGTGATCACGGCAGTTCCCTCTGTTGTGTCTGAAAAAAAAGTTGGAATAGTATCTGAAGAAGAGAGAAAAAAAGCTCTTGAAGAAATCAGGAGTGTTGCCGTAAGGTATGAACAACTAGGAGAAGATCGAGCACTTGATCCCTATGACGAAACATTGCTCGGGCCTGACGAAAAAAATATGTTTGGGGAATTAGTAAGAAATTTACGAAAAGCAGGAATAAAACGAGAAGAAATTACCGGAGAGCTTGTTGATGTGTATACGAGAGGTTCCAGAAATCCGATAGAGCCAAAATTCGCTAAAGATAAAGCGAGAGATTTTGTTGGGTTTTTATCAAGGTTTGCAGAAACTATACCTCAAGAAAATTAATTGTACCTTTTTGAATTATATTTCCTTGACAAAAAGGGAGTTTGGTTATAAAGTAAGCTATGGAGACACCTAATTTTCCTCTTGGTCTTACTTTCGATGATATTTTGTTAATTCCAGGTTTCTCTGGTTTCCAACGGTCAGAAATTGATCTTTCGACAAAACTGACCAGGAGAATAAAACTTTCTCTTCCTTTTATTTCCTCCCCAATGGATACGGTTACAGAAAGTAAGTTAGCGATTACCTTAGCAAAACTGGGCGGAATTGGAATTATACATAGAAATTTATCTGTTTGTGATCAGGCGGATGAGGTTAGCAAAGTAAAAACCCATTCGTCCGGCTCAGACGGATCAGGGCATAGGCTTTTGGTTGGAGCGGCAATTGGGTCAAATACCGGTTTTGAAGAAAGAGTTAAAGCCTTAATCAATGCAAAAACAGATGTGATTGTTGTTGATTCGGCTCACGGGTTTTCTAAGCCGATTATAGATACGGTAAAAACAATTAAAAAAAATTATCCAAAAACTCAAGTGATTGCCGGAAACATTGCCACCTTTGATGGGGCAAAGGCTTTAATTGCGGCCGGAGCTGACGGCTTGCGTGTTGGTATGGGGCCGGGTGCCATTTGCACAACAAGAATAATTTCCGGGATGGGAGTACCACAGGTAACTGCGCTTTTAGAGACAACGAGAGCTGCTAAAAAAATGGGAATTCCGGTTATCGCAGATGGAGGCATAAAATACTCGGGAGATATGATAAAAGCATTAGCCTGTGGTGCATCAACTGTTATGATGGGGAGTTTTTTTGCGTCATGTACGGAGGCGCCCGGCAAAACGGTGTTTTTAACAAAAGATCAAGTTCCCCATCGTTTTAAAAGCATATTTAATGAAAATGTCAAAAAGTTTAGATTTAAAGAGTATAGAGGCATGGGATCTATGGGAGCAATGCAAAAAGGAGCAGAAATAAAATCGGAAGATGAATTTCATGGAAAAAATTATAAAGATCGGGTATTGGTTGCGGAAGGGG
>Ga0209541_10016544_pt1 | contig 10897 bp, 10 predicted proteins | sample RifCSPlowO2_01_FD_184027 | JGI IMG/M metagenome (GOLD analysis project Ga0209541, IMG submission 184027) | Groundwater microbial communities from Rifle, Colorado - Rifle CSP2_plank lowO2_0.1 (SPAdes) (version 2) | ecosystem: Environmental > Aquatic > Deep subsurface > Groundwater | place... | reverse complement strand
AACTACCACTACTATTTTATATACTATTTTAGTGCTTATCATTTTGGGAGTAGCTGGTGGAGTAATTTATTTCGTTATGCGTAAACCTGGGGAAAATAGTGGTTCTTTTGGAGCATCTGAATCAGGAAGTTCTAACGCCGACATTTTAGATTACATAACTAGTCATATCAAACAAGGCAAGAAATATCCGCAGATTAAAGAAAAATTGCTTAAAGCCGGATGGTCGGAGGAAGACATTTCTACTGCCTACAAATCGACGATGAAACATAATTATAAGACTTATTTATCTAAAAATTCTAGTGCTATGAACTCTAGTGCTATGAGCAAAGGTCCAATTTCTCTTACTTCTAGTAAATCTAAAACTTCTTATTCAGAAGAAGGAGATTCCATGACTAAACAGAAAATGATGACTATTGGCGTAGTTAGTCTTTTACTTATCTTAGGAATATTTTTCGTGATTAGGGGAGTTTCCACCGGTAAAGCTATTGCTTTTACCAGCGAATTGGAGTTAGATGCAGCGGTTAAAGGTTTGTTAAAAACGTACACTGATAATTCTGATTTTTACCAAGTAGTTGAGAGTGCAAACATTTGTGTAGAGGTGCGTGATAGCGATCAGGTGGTATCATACAGAGTAATTAAAACTCCTCGAGCTTTTGCAGTCTTAAAAGCACCAATAGTATGTAGCGGCGATCCAAATTATGATATGGCGCTTAGATTTAACAATTGGGATAGTTTTAACATTGTTATGAGAAGAATGACTTGTGATGCATTTAAATCTCAACATGGTGAGAATGGATTCTGGGTTGTTCCATCTAAATACGTTTTACCTGGATTTACGGTAAATACGGCTGAAGATCCCACTAAATTCTGTCCGGCGTTAACTAAATGTATGACGGTAGAAGAATTGGCTGATGTCGGAGTTACGTGTTGAAGTTCTTTTCTCTGGTTCACTCTTGAATTGCTCTTCGTGCTTTAACTTTAGGAGTAATTTTATCCATAAATCTTTTTAGTTCTAGTATCTCTCTGCCTTTAGTTGTAAAAGGTAAGTAATCCATTACTATAGCTACATAGCCTAATCTGGGATCCAATCCTTGTTCTTCAACCATTTCTCGTAATTCTTCAACGGATTTTTCTCCTACACTTTTGCTATACAATATTTTATCACGCAAACGATCATAATGGGTACGATAATGACATCGTAATCTATTCAAACTATCAATCTCTGGGATTATTTTTCCGTTTTCTAATCCTAATTCTTTTATTCTTTTCTTAGTTTTGTGATGGTGATCTTTGGGTATACGTTTCAATTTCCAGTTGTGGTAGTATTCTCTTCTGGAAAAAGGACGAATTTTATCTGCAAGGGCTTGCTCCTTTTCGATTAGATCTATCAGATGTTCATCTCTTTCTTCTTGTGAGGAAAGATATCTTCGTTCTGGTTGTGTAGATTCATATAATGTTCTGGTAAGAATTGGTATCTCCAATTGTTTTCTCTCTGCATCGGTTAGCCTGCTTTCTAAATCTGAGGCTATTCCCATTATTTCTTCGGATATTTTTTTGTTTCTGGATTGACTTAATGGCGGGCCAACTCGTCCATCTTTTTGAGCTATTTTTCCTCGTAATTTTCTTAATCTACCTAAAGTGGCAAAGTCAGTTTGGGTAATAGTTTTTTCACCGATTAAAGAATTCCAGGAACTTTCTTTAGCCGTAACTAATCTGAGCGAGGTGGTATTAACTTCTCCTTCTTCATTTAAAACCATGGTGCAGTATACTCCTTTATCTGCAATTCCTGTTTGAGGGAGATATAATCTGGTAGTAAGAGTATTATCATCATCTCGGTAATACACCATAATCTGACAATCTTTTGCCGTTCCCATATATTCTCCTCGGGATATTTTTTGTCCCGCAATTAACATATCCAATGAACCCGCAGGTTCACTTAGATGCTTCATCATGGCTGCAAATTCTTCAGGAGTATATCTAACAAGATGCGTATATTTTCTTTTTACTGCTTCATACTTTCCACTTTTTCTAACACTCATATTATGTTTATCTTGATGAGAAATTGGTCCAAAAATATTCCAAAAAGGATCAAGTAGATACTTCTGTTTTTTTCCAAGATCCACTATTAGTGCAAAATGGGATTGCTGGGTTTGTTGATCTTTTTTTTCTCTTCCTCTAAATGTTTGAAAATTAACAAACTGTACTATTTCAGCTTTTACTCCAAACGCTTCTAAATCCAAATAGACTGCCGGAATGACAGTAGTACAATTATGTTGGGTAATAGCATTAGGGGTATAGGCATCATGGGGCCAATGGGCATAATTTCCGGTTCTAAGATTGTGAAGAAAACCATAATTCCAGTTAGAATAACGATCCATAACTCCGAAACTGATTCCCAATGGTCGGGGAGGTTTACGGTACAGTTGCAGGTATACTTCAGCAGAAACTCTCGCTCTTTCTACTGATTCTGGTGGGAAAGGATGTGCCATTTTCTATTGTTCATCTCTAACCACCTTTTAAATTAACTTCACTAAAAATAGATACATAAAAATAAAAAAATAATTATGGTAATTACATAATTCTGTCGGTAACGTCTCCTACTCTTCGATAATCTGCTGGGGCGGCTCCCGACGGTCTGCCAGTTACGGCTGGCGTTGTAGCAGTAGCTGCACGTTTAATTGGCTGTAAATCATACACTGCTGATAATCGTACCCTTTCTGGGTCAACTGTTAATTTAGCAAGTGCTCCTTGAGCAGATTGGAATGCCACCTGAGGGTCTGCACTTGGTTGTCCACCAACATATCTTCCATGTGCTTCCCTAATTTCTGCAACATAATTTCTACCTGCTGCAGCTGGATCTTCTGGTGCGACATAACCTCTATCCTTGGCGAATGTAGGTACTCCTGCATATAACTTTTGTGTTGCTTCCTCTAATGTTGCTCCTCTTCCTGTAATTGTTTCTTTAACCATATGTATTTCCCCCTATATTGTTTTAAATTCGAATAGAGCTGATTTTAGACGCTTTTATTTAAATCTTATTAATCAAAAATACTGGGGGCTATAGACAAATGATATAAAAAATTGGGGCTCCGAAGAGGGGGGTGAGGGTACAGAATGAAGCGACGAACTCCGATTCTGTCCAGAAATCTCTTCTGGTGGTAGAATTCTTCGGGGAGCCCCAAGAGTATCCTTAATGATAAAACCTTCCTGGCTTGCGGAACATCTTTCTACCTTTTTTCCTGCTGAAATCAGTATTCTTACAAAGTATATAAATGTTACTATTTAGTATACTGGTAACCTAATTATGACAAAAAGTACGTTTTCCCTTAGGGGCATAAATTTTAACTTTCTGACTCTGCTTTTTCCAAAGTTAAACCACCAGCGAATACACTGGTGGAAAAAGCAGATTCTAGTTGTGGAGGTATTTCGGAGGAAGTATGTAACTTTGAAGTGGCAAAATAAACTAAAAGTTTATAAACCAAAAGCCATTTTTAGTAGGTAATTAGGAGGTTTACTAACATGAAAGAACCAACCGTATTATTAAGCAATGGATTAGACCAGAATGCTCAGCCAATCACTATTAGAGGAACACCGTTTTACATCACAGGAGAAACAGGTGTTGCTGATTCTATCCAAGCAGTCGAAAGAGCCGGATTAGTCCGTGTTCCTGCCTATTGGATTGCTGAAGGGCAAACCGTAGCACCCGCAACTGATCCTGTTTGGACGCAGTGGTACGATTCTTATGGAGAACGAGATACTATTGTTGATAAAAGAGGAATTCTTGGCACTAAAGACCAAGTGTATGTTGTTGACTTCCAAAATGGCGGCATGTTCACGGGAAATCATCAGAGAATTAGAACTGCTGTTAAAGATGGAAAATTGCAAAATAATGCTATCCCATTGGATCAGGAGAATGATGTTAATTCATTTTTAGATGCAGTTGCACAGAATGATACTGCTGTGCTTCAGCAAAGAGGTCTTGTTCGAGAAGGTTCTGTTTATGTCTTCAAATCATTTGAAGAGTTTGATGAGGCTTCTTCACATGAAAGTTTCCTAGGGAATTTTCCTGCATACGTTGTCTTGCGAACCGCAGAACGAGCTAGAAATAATCTATCTGGACATCAACCAATCGATGCTCAGAGAGAAAACGAAGATCTTATAGTTCCACTTGGCGGCCGAAATCAATTAGGAAAAGTACTAGATCTGGCAGCAAGTTTTAAATGGACACAATTCGGTTCTTATCACGACGGTTATATCAACAACAATAGCGGCCGCGTGGTTCTCGTTTGCGATCTTAGCTTCGGCGTTAGCAGTGGCAACGTTGTGATCAACTATGGCCGTTCGCTCGGGGTAGCGCCAGAGGCGCTCGTGGCGCGCGCTACAATTGTGGAGTCAGTCCCATTAGAAGTTGTTGTTAAGCTAGAAGCTGCTGCTCAGGAGGTCAGAATGGTTCCTGAAGACCATGTACGAAAGTTACTCACTGAGGAAGTTGGTCTTAGGGATGACAGAGTTGGCAGCTTGTTGGAAAAGCTTGCTATGTATCAAACTAAATAATAACCTTTTTATATCTCTTCTTTTTTCTTATTCTTTCTTCCCAAAAAACTCTTTGACCAATTTCTCATACTCTTTACTTACTTTCAATCCCTCGCTGGGAAAACAGACGAAATAATTCTGCCAGGCAAATCTCTCATCCAAATATATTATTGCTCCTTTATCTGTTTCGGAACGAATACATCTCCCTGCTGATTGCAGGCATTTATTCATCGCTGGATAAATGTACCCGTAATCCCACCCTTTGCCATATACTTGTTGATAATATTTGATGATTTCTCTCGTTTTTAAATCAGGACGAGCCAAAGGTAATCCGATGACTACTACACCATTCAATAAATCTCCGGGTAAATCTATTCCTTCGGCAAAATTAGCCCCGGTAACTCCCAATAAAACTCCTCCTTTATCTTTTTCTGCTTTAAACTGAGATAAAAATTCTTCTTTTTCTTCTTTACTCATTTCGCTCTTTTCCCAGAATTTCTTTTTTGTGGTTTCAATAAATAAACTGATTCGGTCACGAAGATCATAGGAAGGGAAAAATAAAGCCACATTTCCGGGAATCAAAGAACAGAGTTGGGAACATTTCTGTGCAATTTGTTGGTACATCCCTTCTCCACGAACGGTAAATTTAGTGCTGGTTTCAGGAATAATAATACTTAATTTATTTTCCAGAGGAAAGGGCGAGCTGTACTCTTTTTCCACTCCTTTCGAAATTCCTAAAATATCTTTGTACATGAATGTAGGCTTTAATGTTCCACTCATGATAATACCGCTATGAATTCGAGAGAAAATATCTTTCGTAATTATACTAGGATCGAGACAGCTATAACTCAAAGTAGTCACATCCCCATATTTGCTCGGTTTTATGGACAAAATTCTGGCATAGCCTTCATCTTCTCCTTTCCATGATTCTAAGAAACTGCTGATTCCACCCAGATAACTTTTCTGTTGTTTTTTCCGTATTTCTTCTGCGGCAATTTGTAATTGTTCAATCAATAGATCATAATCCACAAACTTTGCTACTTCTCGGGTAAATTCTCCTTTATCTACTAAACACTCTTTTTCCTTCCCTTCAAATTCAGCTAATTCATTCAAGACACGCATTAATTCCTGCAACCAAATAATGATTCCATTATATCCAAAACGTTTAGCTTCAACAATGGCATTTTTTAAAGTGTAACTACTCAAATTGCTGCTTAACATATCCGTAATTCTATTGGGTAAATTATGTCCCTCATCAACTATCAAAATGATATCTTCTACTTCCTTGCCCAACTTTTTCAAAACAGTACTTTGTACAAAGGGATTAAACATATAATAATAATCTCCGATTAACACTTTGGCTTTTTTAGCCAGAGCCAACGATAATTCGTAGCTGCACATCTTCAAATCTTTGGCAAAAGATATTATTTCCTCATTGTGCAAAGGGCCCATATGTTCTAAATCGGAAATGGCTTTCTTTGCCTCTACCGTTAATTCTTTTTTAACATGAACTTTATTGTAAAATTCACATTCTCCTTTCTCTACCACTGATTTACAAAATTCATTGAATTCATTGCCAAATAATCCTGCTACTTCCTGATTACACATCCATCGTTTTCCGATCAGATCGATGCAAAGAATATTTTCTCCTAGTTTGGTACGCATCATCTTTAGTGTATTGACGGCAATTTGATGTTGAGTATGACGGTTGGTAAGAAAGAACACAATTTTATCTTCTGTTATGGCGTACTTGATCGCCACACTCAGGGCTGAAGCAGTTTTTCCTAATCCGGTAGGAGCATGAGCAACCAGAATTTTTTTATCTTTCATGCACATATCTAAATCTTCGATTAATTCCTTCTGACTTTCTCTGACTATCTCGTGGGGGAAAAAATTTTTTGATTCTTTTTTAGGTTCCGTTTTTGGTTCAGTGTTTAGTTCAGAAGACATATTTGATGGAGAAGTGGTTTTTATTAAAAATCTATCCTAATTCTACCGTAAATCCTGCTGCTATTAGTTCCGGAATAACTTTTTTGTAAACAAGATTCTGTTTTGCTCTTGGTAAGTAAGTAGGAGCAATGGTAAATTGTAATTCGTATTCTCCGGTGTATTTTAATCCTACTCTTTTTGGGAGAATATGGATGTTAATTTTGACCAAATAGAACATTCTATCGGAAAGCATGGCGTACGCACCGTATTTTTCAAAAGTTCTTTCCAAACTTCTCCATCCAGTACGCCACATGTCTTTCAATGCTTCATTCAATTCTTCCGTAGAACTTATATTTTTTTTTGATTTATTAACATGCTTCTCATATGCATTAGCAAACTTTACGAAGAAGAGATCATATTTTGCTTTAAATTCCGCTTGATTAGGTATGGTTACCATTAATTATTTATTTCTATTTACTATTTAATTGTTTTGTTGGTGAGTACGTATTAAGTCTACTGCCAAAGTGCTTGCCCGGCCAAGAAGTTTAGAGTGCTAATATTATTTACTACAAATTAATATGCAAAAATCTCTTAACAAACATTCAATAATCATCAAAATTACATGAATATTTTTGCCACTCTAAACGGCCAGGCAAGCACTCTTATCTTCAAGACTTAATACGTACGTTGGTGATTTTTGTTACTAGTGATTTGTATCATCTCTACTAAAATCACTTTTTCCAAATACTTCCATAACCTTTAAATATAGCTACCCTAATATATCTGTTACAATGGATAAATGTTTAAATATAACTTTGAAACTGTACAATGTACTGGGGTGTATGGTGATCACGGGGTGGGTAATTTGAATAAGAATAAGTTAATCTTTGATGTATTTTTTAGAGAGAAACCAGCAATGATGTTGGTAGAGTTAAAGAACGCAGATACGGATGTATATGCTTCAGTTTTAGCCAAACAGATAGATTGTACATATTCCCATGTGGTTAAGATTCTACAGGAAATGCAAAGAGCAGATTTAATCAATTTCAAGAAGGAAGGAAGATTAAAATTACTGGAATTAACTAAAAAAGGCAGAGAAATTGCCGGCAACATTGAGAACATCAGAACTATGTTGTAATTTTTTTCTTTTTATATTTTTTATCTTCTGTTTTTAAGAAATGTTTAAATATATGATACTTTACTATTCAAAGAATGCACTCTGGATATGAAAGAATACAAACCAATTATCCTGGTTATCATTTGGAAAAAGTTCCTTTCTCTAAAATACTGATTGCTCACATTAATTCATACCTTCCTTTTCGAAGTGGTGGAAAAGTGCCTCATCCTTTCTCTTCAGAAGAACCGCCACGACTGATAAAACATCAGGACGGATTATATACCGTTTATGATGGCAATAAGAGAGTTTACTGGACCTTTCGTGATTTTTGTGTCCGAGATAAGTGGCCCCACACTACTACTATGCTTTGTTTAGTTAATAATTTAGTAGATGATAAACCCAGTTATGGTAGTTTTGCCTGGCAAATAGCATCTTCTCCATTTCTAATTAGGACGCATTTTTTGAAGAGGATAATTCATTGGTTTAGTGGTAAATCACAGTTTTCTGTTTTGGATGGTGAGGTTAGGAGAGTTTTGTCTATATCTACCCAACAACTACTTAGCACTGTTGAAGATTTACTTTCTTCTTTATATTCTGATGAAAAAGTAAGACTTTATGATTTGAAAGCAATCGCTAATTTGGAACACTATTCTGGAGAGGGGTTAATGACTCAGCGGAAAGAAGAGCAAATGAAAAGGCTTCATGACTATGAAATCATTTTGAAAGATCTAGTGGGAAAGGATGCTGCTAAAGAGAAAAAAAGCATTTCTACATTAGAAAAACTTCTCACTGCGATTGAATGGGAATTAAAGAATAACCTTTTGATAGGAAAATATCGAAAACAGTTGCAATCGTTGATTGTTTTGTTAAAAGGAAAAAATGAACAAGAAAAAGGATTATTATTTGCCCTGAAAGAACAGCTTACAATGATTAATTCCGGAAGAGTGCCTCATTCTGAAAAGATTGAAGAAATAATATTAATTGAACAGAACTTTTTGAAAGAATTCAAATGGTGGAAAGAGTAAAATATAAAAAAAAAGAAAGAAATAAAATCTGAAACTTTATTCCAGATACATCTTCAGTCTATCCATTTCTAGCTTCCAACCTTTTGGTAATCTGCCGGAACCTTGGTAATAATTGACCAATCTTCTGATCTTAGAAGTAGTTAATTGAAATCCTCTTCGCGCAGTTTGGTCTTTGTTATTCTTTTCCAAATGTTGTTTGATAGAAACTAATCGTTTGATTAACGCCAAGATATCTTCAGGTAATTTTCTGACTACTTTATTTTCATCAAGGATGCTATTAACAGTCTTGCCAGTTAAAGCTTTAATACTGTTGATACCGTAACTATCTCTTAAAATCAAGCCTGTTTCTGAAGCTGTTTTTCCCGCTTTCGAAAACTTGATCACTAACTTTTCTACTTCTGTTTCTTTGTACGGAGCCCAAGACGGTATTTTCTTGATGGGTTTTTTACTTCCGCTTTTTCCTTTCGCTTTGGAATACATACGTGCCATATTATTTCACCTATATTGTTTTTTCGAATTGGGAAGAATCAGACGCTCTTCTCCAGTATACACAAGCCTAAACCGATGTATCTCTCGAATGAAGACTAGTTAGGGGGGTTATTTAAAAAGATATCGAACATTTTGTCAATTTTCGGTCTCTTCAAAAAGTTTAACTTTTTGTTAGGTTACTGCTAGAATTGGAAAGAATCAAGGTCTAAAGGAACTACAATTTTTCCGGAAAAATATTTTTCTGCTTCTGTTTTATATTTTTTCTTTCTGGTTTCGAGAGTCTTGTCTTCCATATGAAGTAATACCAAAGTCTTTGCACCTATTTTTGTAGCATTTTGAGCTGCTTCTTTAACTGTACTATGATTCTTTTCATGTGCTTTAAATATTTTTTCTTGGTCATCAAGACAAAAAGCGTTATGTACCAGAATGTCTGGGTTTAGGACTATTTTTTTATACTGCTCTCTAAATGGCTCATCTCCTAAAAATGCGAGTTTCTTCCCATCAGAAAAAGTAACGGTGCATCCAAACTGTGGACTTCCATTACTCTTTAGATCAAAGAACTGTAAGTTCCAATCTCCCGTTTTATGGGTTTCTCCATCTTTGATAATTTTAAATTCTAAGACGTCTTGTACTGGCTTCCAATGTTTTTGAGCTACATATTCAAACATTGAATCTAAAGATTTCTTTACATCTGAAGAACAAAAGATTTTTATTTTTTCAGTTGGTCTAGGGTTCCATCGGTGAAGTGCTCTTACAATGGGAATAAACCCTAAAATATGATCACTATCGTAATGACTTATGAAAATATTTTTTAAGAGCGTGGGCTTTTTGTTCGCTTGTGTAAATCTAACTAAAATATCGTGACCTCCCCCCGTATCAAAGAGAAGATTGTTGTTGTTCTCTTCAAGAAAGACGCAGGAACAGGAAGAAGCAATGGGCATTCCGTGTCCCGTTCCCAGAAAAGTAAGTTTTTTCATTGATTAAAGAAATGTGACCGGATATATAAAATTTTGGAAAAGCACTTCTCCATTTCAGAAAATTATAAATACTTCATTCTTTTTAATTTTATCATGCTCTGCTGCACTATCTTTAATGTTTTTGATGATACCAATAATCTCATCAAAGAATATAAACATTGGAAATTATTAGTAAGAAATAAAACATCTACCTTGGGAAGTTGTGTAGCTATAACTAAGAGGCATATGGCTGCGTTTTCTGAAGCAACTCCAGAAGAAGTGCAAGAGTTTTCCTCTGTAGTTAAAGATATAGAAAAATCGTTGAAAGCAGCGTTCAATTATGATAGAATAAATTATTTAATGTTGATGATGCATGATCACCACACTCATTTTCATATTCTTCCTCGTTATGCCACTTCGAGAACTTTTGAAGGGGTGAAATGGGAAGATACGGCGTGGCCTGATGCTGCTAATTTAATTGTTATGAAAGGCGCGGTAGTTGATCAGGATTATTTAAATAAAGTTAAGAAAGAGATTTTGAAACATTTTTAATCCTATTTTTATCATTCCATATATTTATATAGTTTAATTCTTTCTCTCTTTAAAATAGGTGAAATGATGAGAAAATTAATTATCGGTTCCTTGTTGATTTTAAGTCTTATTTTAATGGCTGGATGTGGTATTAACTACGTCAAAAGTGCTCCTACAGCTCCAGTTGCTGCAGAAACACCCGCAGTAGTTGAAACAACTCCTCCTCCACCTCCGGCACCAGTGGTAGTGCAAAATACTTCTTGTAAAGATAATGCTGATTGTACTGGAGTTCTTCAATGCATAGATGGTAGTTGCAG
>Ga0209541_10016542_pt1 | contig 10898 bp, 10 predicted proteins | sample RifCSPlowO2_01_FD_184027 | JGI IMG/M metagenome (GOLD analysis project Ga0209541, IMG submission 184027) | Groundwater microbial communities from Rifle, Colorado - Rifle CSP2_plank lowO2_0.1 (SPAdes) (version 2) | ecosystem: Environmental > Aquatic > Deep subsurface > Groundwater | place... | reverse complement strand
AGCATAATAGCAGTCTAAATATTTTTTTAGCCTCAAATATTTGTGGTTATTCACAATTTATAACCCTATAATATTAAAGAGGTTTAAATTATTATAGGATATATCCTTCACGTCCGTAAAAGTCAAACCCTCCCCTGTTCTCTACCACCTTAATGCGAGCAAAGTGATAAAAACAACTACTATCCATACGGATATAAATTCTCGCAAAGTCTCTTTAAATAATCTTTGGTCCAAATAATTATAGACAAAACCCGTCAGGCTATAGTAGGAAGAGGCTAAGAATAAGGCAAAGATTGTGGATTTAACAGGTACGAAAGAACCGACCAAAGTGATTTCTGCCAACGCCAGAGCGATAAACAAAGCGTGAATTACTGTCTTACGGCCGATCACCAGGTCTAACTTGACCGACCAAATCAATTGGAAAGCCAACAATAATACTAATAAAAAAACTATCACGACATTTATAAAAAAGTTGAATCGAAATGAAAAAAGGGCGTTGCTAAATAAAAATATAACTATGGTTTGCAAGAAAAAGTTGATAGAGAAAGCCGCTCGATATAATTGAAGACTCTTCTCTACCCCGACATTAAAAATATTTGCCGACAGAAGGACAGCGTAAATTGAAATTAAATAAAAAATAATTAAAGGCAGCCTCGTCAACCATCTGATTGGAAATAGAAAATAAAACAGATAAAAAGAGACCGTCAGAATTATCGGCATGATAAACAAAGTCAACCACTCGATCTTTTCAATCCCCTCAAGTATGGAAAAATAAGTAACAAAGTAACCAAGCATTATAAAGACGGCAATAAAAATTAAGGCTTTTTCGAAGAGGAAAAAAGTGGAGAGAAAAAGTACAGCGCCCAAAACGAGAGCGCTTGCGACGAATCTAACTCTTTTCTCGATCTTGATGACTTTTTTTTCAAAAACTTTTTTTATCTGTATAAAAAAGCTTTTCATTAGTTAATAATTAGCAAATACTTTTTGTACATCATCCAGGTCTTCCAGCGCTTCCAATAACTCCTGTATTTTTCTGCCGGTTGCCTCATCTTCGACTTTGATTAATGAATTTGGTTTATAGACCACTTCCGTATTTTCCAACTTTAATCTTTTTAAAAACTCGCTGTCCTGTCCCAGAAGCTCAAATGGGAAATATACAGTGTAGTGCTCGTCTGTCTTATCTATGTCAAATGCTTCTATCTTATCCGCTAAAGCAAAAATTTCTTCTTCGCTAATGTCCTTGACATTGAAAGTCGCAGCTGTACACTTTTTGAATAAATACATCACCGATCTTTGATTGCCTAACTTTCCGGCAAATTTATCCAGAATTCTTCTGATTTCACTTAAAGCTCTGTTAATATTATCTGTTGTGACTAATATGACTATCGAGGTGCCGCCTGGACCAAAGGCTTCATAGATTATTTCTTTTAAACTGGATCTGTCAGGCCCGCTGGCTTTTAGGATAGCTCTCTCTATATTTTGTTTGGGTAAATTATAGGATTTGGCTTTTTCTATGGCCAATCTTAGCTTAACATTTTTTTCAGGATCCGTGATATTTCCGCCTTCAATTACAGAAAAAGTTATCTGACGGGCCAACTTGGAGAATATATTGCCCTTGACTTTATCCTTGGCCTGTTTTTCCCTTTTGATTTTTGACCATTTGGAATGACCGGACATAAATATGTGATACGAATCAACTAATGAATGCGAGCGTTGCGAATATGCTAATTCAGATTGTAAAGTCAGTATTAGTATATTCGTATCATTAGTATAAAGATTCGCAGCATTCGTATCATATAGTGCATTTATTATACTTGACATTACCCGTAATTTACATATACTTGAAACCTGATATTATTTAACCATTACACTATGGATCATACCGAACAGTTAGAAAATGAGTCTGTAGACGCAGCGGTTAACTTTGACTGGCTTTCGGCAATTGAAGCAAATAAAAAAATATTAAAAATCGATAGCAAAAATCTGTCTGCTTGTTTACGGCTCGGTTTTGCCTTTACCCAAATTCAGGATTTTATCAAAGCCGTTAAATATTATCGTAAGGCTTTAAGAATTCAACCGAGCAACAATATTGCCAAAGAGAATCTGGAAAGACTTAATGTCCTGCAAAGTAAATCAGCTAAAAACAAAAAAAAACAACCCGTAAATCTGGATCCCGATCTATTTTTAGAATCACCCGGCAGGACAAAGAGTATATCATTAGTCAATATCGGACAGAAAAATATCCTGGCCAATCTCAATACCGGTCAGGAGGTATTCTTTCGCGTCAAAGCAAGAAAAATCGAAGTTAGAACCAAAGAAAACGAATATATCGGCAACCTTCCAGATGACCTCTCCAGACGCTTATTGGTATTCCTAAAAGCTAAAAGCAAGTATAAGGTATATATTAAAGAGGCAAACTTGAGCAAAGTCACAGTATTTATTCACGAAGAAAAAAAAGGCAAAAAAGTGGATCAGTATTTATCTTTTCCGCAAAATATTCAAGCGCAGATCGGACAAATGATAAATGACGGCGAGGAAGAAGAAGATACGGCAGAGGTGGAAACAGAAGCAGACCTGGAAAAACTGGCAGAATCCCTGACTTCAGAGGAAAAAGAATATCTTCCCTACAAACCGGAGGAAGAGGATGAAGAGGAAGAATAGTGTTTTATTTTTTCCTTAAAAAACATTATAGTTCCGCTTACTTTATTAATTTTAAATAGCTGCCTTACTTCTTTGGGAACAGTAAAATCCTTCATCGAACCAAGAGCAAGGATAAATGACAAAACTAGAATTATGATCAGTATTACGAAAAGCATAGATGAATTCAAAATTATGACTTTTATTCGACCTCCCACTTCTCCTCTACTTCTCCCAGTTTTAATATTATATCGTATGCTTGGGTTTCTCCGATAGATAACCGGCAACGCAAAAACCGGCTGATTGCCAGCGCAGTTTGACTAAAGTCCCGATCGTCTTCAACTACTTCACATTTTTTGTTTGTCAGGCTTTCTTGGTTCAAGTCTACTACTCTTATCCCTTCGCCTTCCAAAATCTGACTAATAATTTGGGCGGTTAGATAGCTCTTTGTATACACTATTTGAACATTTTGTTTTTCTTTTCTATAGGATTCTTGGTAAAAAAGGCCTTGATATGACTTATAAAAATCGCCCGGTAAAAATATTGCTCTATTGCCTTGATTATTAATCGGAATTTTGTCTGTTAGCTTAAATTTGCTTTTGGTTTTTCCTAAAAATTGGCTGTAAATATAAAGTCGGTCAAGCAAACCGGCATTGCTTTTCGCAAAAAAAATTTCGCTAAACCGGGGTAAATAAAATTCGCGTCTGGTTTTTCCAAATTCGACTTGAGTTTGATCCAATCCTGTATCGGGATAAAAAAAATAATCTAAAAAACTCGAGGTCATAAAAGAATAGGTTTTTCCCAAAAGGTCAGGGTCCTTTTCCAAACCAGCCAATTTTGCCAGAGCTCCTAGCCGGTATCTGCCATATCCGCCCGGGACAATAATCTCCAAATCCGGATAAAAAGAAATAAAGTAATTTATATTATCTGATAAACCCAGCGAATAAAAAACCATCTGCTGGTTGTGGATAACAAGATTAATTCTATCTTTTTTCTGGAAAAAAGCAGAATTCCTCAATTTAAAAACTAAAAGATAAAAACCGATAACGAGAAAAAAAATTAATAGCCACCCCTTCAATCTCCTCCTTAACAAGGAGGGGAAATAGGGTGGTTTATTTTTTTGAATTTTTATCATTTGAATTTTGATATTGTTTCGAATTTAGGATTTAGAATTTCGAGTTTAAATCATTCCGTGTTCTATCTTCAACCGCTTTATCTTTCTGGCAATCTCTTCTCTATCCAAACCCTTCCAGAGCAATACGCGCCTGATGATAGACAAAGATGCTTCAAATTCCGGCTGAACCACTACCTCCGCACCCAAATCCTTTATCCTGTGGCGATCCTCATCGCGGTGTACCCGCGACAGGATCACTAGCTTGGAATTTAATTTTTTACCGTTAAAAATTATTGTCTCCTGCGAATAGATATTGGGAACGGCAGAGACAAGTATGCTTGCCCGGTCACATTCGGCATAATCAAGAACATCTATCTCCGTTGGATCTCCATAGATTATGTTAACTCCTTCTTTTTTGGCCTTTTCAACCACATGCAGGTTATAATCCAGGGCGATAAAGGGAATGTTAGCCAAAGTCAAAGCCCGGCCTATATAGCTGCCGATTCTACCGTAGCCGCAGATCACCACATGATTTTTCAGGGCCAAAACATCAATATTCGGAGTTTCACGGTCTAAATTATAAGCGATGAAATTTTCAAGAAAGCTAAGTCTTTTTTTGATAAACTTACGGATTTGCGCATAGATTTTATCATTGCTTCTGATGACAAAAGGGGTTGCCAACAGAGTCAGTAAAACCACTCCTAAGGCAAAATGAAAGGAATCACTGCGAACCGACCGGTTCCTTTCGGCCTGTAAAAGAATAATGAAAGCATATTCGCCTATTTGGAATAAATATGCGGCCAAAGCAAAGGCAATGCGCGTATGAAAACGAAAAAAAAGATAGATTGCCAACAATACGGTTGCCTTAAGCAAAATCACTGCCAAAACAAATCCCAGTATCGGTATTATATGTCCGATAACAAACCCCGGATCAATTGTCAGACCAAGATAGACGAAAAAAACAACCGCCAGAAGATCACGAAAGGGGCGAATTTGTGAAAAGATATGATGATGCTCAAACGTCTGGCCGAGAAGAATACCCGCAATAAAAGCCGCCAATAGAATGGATATGTCAAATAAAGAAAAAAATGAGAGCGTGAGCAATATAAAGACAATTACAAAAAGATTAAATACTTCCCGAGAGGTCTTTGCAATACGGTTAAAGAGCCAAGGAACAAGTTTATGTCCCACATAATAAACCAAGGTCAAAACCAGCACGGCCTTGAGCGAATTTACCAGCACGTTCTGTAATAGATTGACAAAACTGCCGGCTTGTCCGAATGATGACAAAATAATAATTACCGGTATAAATGCCAGATCTTGAAAAATCAGAATACCTATCGCCAATCCTCCCAACAATGAGCTCTCCTCTCCTCTCTCCTGAATTATTTTAGCAACCACCGCAGTCGAAGATAAGGCAAAAGCAAATCCGAAAATAATTGCTTCCAAACTGTTAAACCCAAACAAAAGCGATAAAAGGTATATTAAAATCGCGCTGATCATCAGCTGTATAAATCCGCCCCACAAAACGAATCTGCCAAAGCGTTTAATGATGGTAAAGTTTGTCTCCAGTCCCAAAGTGAAAACCAGCAATACCAACCCTGCAATCGAAAAATTATTTATGAACTCCTTGGGCAAAGATTTGCTAAAAAATAAATGCAGTAAAATTCCGCCCAGGATGTAGCCGATGACGGGTGAGATCTTATATTTGGAAGCTAACAATCCGCCGGCTAAAGGAAAAAGCAAAAAAACCAGCGCTCCCAAAAGCAAATTAAAGGGAATTTCGGACATACATCAGAGTATATACTTCGTAACTTAAGGTTTGCAAATGAGTTACTCAGTATATACCCCGCTAATTTGATTTTTGTTTCGAGGTTCGCGATTATACTTCTATTAATTGAGATTGCAATCAGTATATACCCCTCTAAGTTGATTTGATAAGATATTTTTAGTTGAAAATTTGCAAAATCAACTAAGATGGGTATAGATATTCAAGTTTGTTTTATTTACGCAGTATCCGTTCACACTCCACGTCATAGCGGGCTTCAGGCAGAATTTTCAGTCGCGTTAACGGAATAAGCAGTCCGCAACGCTCACAATATCCGTATTTCCCCTTTCTCATCTTTTCCAAGGCAATATTTACATCGGTGAGTTTCCTTCGCAGATCTTTAATTTCGGCTTCAATGGTCTCGTGTCCGACCTGTTCGCGTACATCCGTGTCAACCGCGGCATTATCTATAGCATGATCCGGATCCGCAAAAGGATCATTCTTTTTTAACTCATCGATTTGCTCATTGAGTTTTTTTGCCTCTTTTACCAAATGCTCCTGAAATTTTTTTTGTAATTTTTTTGTAAGTCCGCTTGCCATAAGTCAGTAAATAATCCCTAAAATAATAAAAGAAATAAAGCGATAATGTCAAGAGCAATATGCTGCTGACAATAAAATTAAAACTTAACTTCAGCTTATCTTCTGTGTACGGAATTAAGTATAATCGGCTTACCTTAAGCCTGTCAAATATACTATAAATTAAGGCAAAATACCAACCAAAGAAATAAAAGACAAAACCGTTGGGTAATTTCTCTTTCCTTACTTCAAAGATAAATCTATAAGACAAATAGGCCCCAAGTAAGAAAAACATCGATTCGTAAAGCGCGGTTAAGTGTCGCAGACCGTCGTAGCCGATGTATTTCACCGACAAAAAAAAATTAGTTTTTGCAGCCACCTCCGATCCGGAGAAAAAGCTCCCTAATTTTCCAAATACCAAAGAGACAAATAGCGGAGTGATAAAATAATCGGCAATTTGTCTGAATTTAATCTTGTTGAAGCCGCAATAGAAATATAGGCTCAAAAATCCGCCGAATATTGCTCCATAAAGCGATAAACCCGGATAGCCGTTGATGAGAATGAATTTGAGCAGATCGAATCCGAATTTATCAAAATTAAGAATGACAAATACCGCTCGACTCACAAATAACCCGCCGGCCAATGATAAAAATAACCCATCAAATATTTCCTCTTCTTTTTGCGAAGTCAATCTGATATTTCGCCATAAGATAAATCCCCCCCAAAAGAAAGCCAAAACCAAAAAAACGCCAAAAGTGTAAATCTTGATAAACTTGAGATTAAGTAAAACCGGCAACATGATTGTATGTTATTCTGATAAGCCAGGTACTCATTTTGTACCCGGCACATTATAACTCATAAATCGTAAAATAATCTAATTTTTTCATTTTGAAAGCTTGTTTTAAACTTAACTTAAGATAATCTTTAATTTCTTTATTATAATCATTATCCACTACAATGTTTCTGAATCCCGCCACTTCTTCAAAAGTTAAATTCATAAATTCCTTTCGGTTAAAAATCAGCATATCTTGCTGTGTCATAAACTTAATTTCTTTTGCTTTGTCAGGATTTTGAGCCAAGTAATAGAATGTTGTCACCGGGTGAATTGCTACTTTATTAAATTGTTTAGACGATATAAATGCTACATTATCGCTGATATTGTTTTTAAATTCTCTGTTTATAATCGCCAATTCACCCAATGAAGGAATAAATGACTGATTTTTTACCGCGTTATTATAAAATTCAAAAACACCGAAAAAAATGAGGAAAAGTATTAATAAATACAGTACCGAATTAACAACGGAGGTAAATTTTGGTCTAATAATAGAATATAAAAATTTAAAGGGAATACCGGCAAAAATAAAAAAAACTCCTATTCCGTTGACCCAAAATCTGGGCACATAAAGTTCGAGCAAAACCATCGGTAGAAAAAAAAGGGCAAACCAAATTTGCAGCGGATAATATTTTTTAATATTCAAAAGAGACAAGTAAAACCCTCCTAACGCTAAATAAACTATAGGTAAAAGAATTATCGTATCGTTATATGATACAACCATGTCGCTGGTTTCATAAGTCAACTCTTGAAAAAGCTGGCCGTTAATTGTTAAAAGATTTGCTTCAAGTTTAAGAATGTCCGGTTTAAATGTCTTCATGTCAAACGCGACATTTGCCGATGCGTAGTCTTTCAGTTGTGGTTCAAGAAGAATATTGTTTATCCATTTGGAAAAGATGATAATGAAAGGTATAAAAAATATTACCAGTAATAAGATTTTTTCTCTGATTTTTAGATCAGTCTTTAATAGCTGAATTATCAAAAGAAGCATCCCAAGGACAGGAAAAATAAAAGATAATGCATAAGAAAACGTCCCCAAAACAATCCCTAAAGTTGCGGCTAAGCTAAGAAAAATGTTGCTTTTTTTATTTTTTGTCGAAATCAGCAAAATCATTAAGATAAAAAAATATAAGAACAGATCGGCGTAGGCAGGTTCTAACGCAATTCTGGTAATTATCAATTTATAAGTGGATAATGAATAAAGAAGCGTAATACAAAAAGAAATTATAGGATTAAAAAAACTCCGCGATAAAAAATAAAAAGACACTACTGCGAATACGCTAAATAAAGTTAATATTTTCCTTGAAGAATAGAGATCTTTTCCAAAAAGTGTAAATCCAAGCTGATTGATTTTTATTGAAACCGGGTAAGATTTCGCCATAGTGGCGTTTAAAGCATATAGTCCTTTTTCCGAAGGTGAAATATCATGCATTGCGAATAAAGAAGTTATTCCCCATGCAAATGCATCTCCCTCAAATCCGTTTGGCAGCGCTTCGATTTTATAAAAACGGATTGCCAGTGAAGATATTATTATGATAAATACAAAAATAATTTCTGTTAAAAATTTTTTGCTTATTTTCATATTGTTAACTTTTATTTAGTATAATTTTTCATCCATGAAAAGACAACCTTTAAAAGTGGGTTTTGATCTGGACGGAGTTTTACTCTATAATCCCGCACGAATTTTCCGTCCCGTAATTGTTTTTTTTAAACAACTCTTTTTACCTGAAGAAAAAGATAAATTTCATCTACCTAAAACAGGTCTGGAAAAATTCATTTGGTGGATTCTGCATAAATCAAGCTTTATGCCGGCGCCGGGACTGAAAGATATAGAAAGTCTGGTAGAAAAAAAGCAAATTAAAGCTTATATAGTATCTGCCCGCTATGAATCATTGAAGTCGGACTTCAATTCCTGGATTAAGAAAATAGGGGTAAATAAGTACTTTTCCGGCATTTACTACAATAATAACGACGAACAACCCCATCTTTTCAAAGAAAACATGATTAATAAATTAAAACTGGATATCTTTGTCGAAGACAACTGGGATATAGTCAGTCATCTGTTCCGTAAGACAAAATCGGAAATTTTTTGGATCTATAATTTGTTCGACAGAAAAATCATCTATAAAAATAAGTTTTCGTCTCTAAAAAAAGCACTACTTAAAATCAATAGTATGATAAATTAATCGATCATACCACGATGAGAATTATACTTTTTTCAACCTATTTTTATCCTTATACTTCAGGCCTGTCGAACTATCCCCTAAAATTCTTGACACGTCTAGTTAAAAAACACGAGATAACAGTACTGACTTTTCGTTACCAAAGTGGATTGAAAAAAATAGATCTTTACCAGAAAATAAAAATCGTCCGCATGCCCTATCTTTTTAAAATCTCCAAAGGTTTTATCTCACCACAGTCTTTTATTTATTATTTAAAATACTTAAGAAACTCCGACCTTGTGATTTTAAATTTACCGAACTTCGAAGCGTTTCCCATGGCTTTTTTGGCATGGTTGTATAAAAAAAAAATCCTGTCAATTTTACTTTGTGAAGTACAGTTGGTTGGTAATATTGTCTCCAAAATTATTAATTTTTTTCTCGATCTATCTGTTTACTTCCAGCTCTTGTTAAGTAAGGAAATTGTAACAATGACCCAAGACTACATAGCGGATAAACTCGCCTATAAGTTATTTAAGAAAAAAATCAAGCTTGTTTTGCCACCGGTAGCAAAGTTGTCTATTGATCAATCCAAACTTGACGAATTTAGAAAGATCAAAAAGCGGAGTTTTTGGCTTGGATTCGTAGGTAGAATTTCACGCGAAAAAGGTTTAGAACATCTTATAAAAGCAGTTGCAAAATTAAGTTCAAAAATTCCAAACCTAAAGTTGGTGTTTGCCGGACCATATGGTAAACAAGTTGTCAGTGAGAACAACTATTATTTAGCCATTAAAAAGCTCCTCAAAAAACTAAGGGTCGATTATATTTTTTTCGGAAGCCTTTCATTAATAATGGGCACTTCTCTTCCATTAGCTGGAGTAGAATCTTCAAGCATGGATCATCAAATTACTAAAGATGATTATGGGATATTGGGATTATGCGGGCAAAGATATTCAAAAGAAACTAAAAAATATATAGATTTCAATGATTATTGGGAAATATGCGGGGATTGGTATGAAGAAAAAAGCATTACAAAAGATATATTCTCTCAATTCAGTTTACAAAATGGATTTAGAAAAGGTGATATTATTGTTATATGGGGCAGATTTGAACCTAGAATAGGAGATATTATTGTTTTTAAACCAAATTCTGAATCAAAGGCACCAAGGCCAATTATTCATAGAATTGTCAGTATAAACAATGAGATTATTCAAACAAAGGGGGATCATAATCAGAAACAATTAACAATGGAGAATAATATATACAAGACAGACGAGACATCAATTAAACAAGAACAAATTATTGGCAAAGCTATTTTAAAAATACCTTATTTGGGCTGGGTTAAAATTATATTCTCTGAGATGATGGGCAAATTTACGGCTTAGATTTTTTTGGGCTTCTTTGAAGTTAGATAATATGTTGTTAATATTAACCTGCTAGGCGGATAAATTAGTGAGTGTTTGTAAGGATTGTTATGTCTGAAATTGAAAACCACATCCTTTAGGATGTGGTATTTTGTTTGTATTCAATTTCGGAGCATGTCAAGAACTTTAGGTTCTTGAACACGAGAAAATTGTAAAAAACAATTTTCTGCGCAGAAAATTCTTCTGAATGAATTTTCTTGCACCCTAAAAAATCTTTATGATTTTTTAGTGTCCTAAAAACAAGTGCCAACAAACCACACCTTTTAAGACTTTAGAAATTCTTTTAGAATTTCTAACAGTGTTCAAAAATCCCTTAAAGATTTTTGACATGTGATGGCACATTGTTTTTTTGATTTTGTTAATATGATATTTGATGAGTTTTGCTTGT
>Ga0209541_10016540_pt1 | contig 10899 bp, 9 predicted proteins | sample RifCSPlowO2_01_FD_184027 | JGI IMG/M metagenome (GOLD analysis project Ga0209541, IMG submission 184027) | Groundwater microbial communities from Rifle, Colorado - Rifle CSP2_plank lowO2_0.1 (SPAdes) (version 2) | ecosystem: Environmental > Aquatic > Deep subsurface > Groundwater | place: Rifle... | reverse complement strand
CTGATATCGGACCTTTTGAATATAATCCATCAAAATTCATTTATGTTGATAATCAACTAGCTAATTGTTTAAATATAGATGGCAAACATTATGATCCTGCTTTAGCAAGAGGAACTGGATGTGTTTCTGGAGCAACAGGTTCTGAGGCTTATAATGATTTACAAGATGCGGCTAATGTTGTTGAACCAGGGGACATGGTTTTTGTTAGGGGCGGGACCTATGTTACTAGTGGTCAAGTTTTGTTGGATATTATTATAAATGGAAATTCGGGGAATAGAATAACTTGGCAAAATTATAATAATGAATTAGTTATTTTAGATGGGCAAAACCAAGTAGGAAGTGTTGGGATAAAACTAACAAATGCTGCTTATAATACAGTTAAAGGATTTTTAATTGAGAATTTTGAGAATGGAATATATAGTGATGGTGTTTTTACAAGAAATAGCGATGGGTATGTTGATAATCCTGGTACTACGGGAAATTCAGATAGGTATTTAATTCTACAGAATTTAGAAGTAAAAAATAATAATATAGGTATTGGAATTGATAATGCAGACAATGCTAAATTAAGTGATTTATCAGTGCATAATAATGGTTTAGGTTTTTTAGGCAGTATAACAGATAAATATGGTGAGGGAGTTAGGATAACATGGTCAAATAATGTTCTTGTTGAAAGATTGACTGCATATGTCAATGATGATAGTAATGATGGTGCTTATGTTTCAATTGACAATGGATTGATGATGTACAATTGTGAAAATTGTGAAGTAAGAGATTCTACTTTTTATGGGAACAATATGAATCTTGATTTAAGTGGAGCAATAACGGTTAGGAATGTTAAATCAACTGACTCAAAGTACGCTGGTTTAGTATCGAGAAGAAGGCTTGCAGATGGGTGGACAAACCATATAGTTAAGGTAATCAACAGTCTTTTTTGGAATCCTGTTGGCGCTCAGGCAAACGTTAAAAGCCATAGAGGCGGGCAAATTGAAGTTTATAATTCAGTTCTTTATGGCAATGCACGAAGTGATGGGGGTGGAATTGTTTTTAGACCTTTAGGAGAAAGTGAATTTGGTGGAGTTATTACCCCGCCTGTTCCTGGAGATAATATAATTAAAAATAATATTTTTGCAGAAAATGTTAATAACATATATTATCAGAACTTTGCTGATGAACAACCCCTAGGACAAGTTATTACTGATACTAACTTGCTTACTGGAACAGCTCAAGATTTTGTAAGCGCTCCCAATGATTTTCATTTAGCTGAAAGTAGTACAGTTATCGATAGTGGTTTAGACTTAAGTAGTTTATTTACAGATGATTTTGATGGAAATGCAAGACCTCAAGGATCTGGATGGGATATAGGGGCATATGAATATATTCCTATACAATGTATTAATGGTGAAACTATGCTCTGTCCTTTGCAACAAGGAGTATGTCAAGATTCTATAGAAGTATGTACTAATAATGTGTGGCCTGGATGTACTAGCGCTAATTATGGAAGTAATTATGAAATAATAGAATCAAGCTGTTCTGATTCATTGGATAATGATTGTGATGGTTTAGTTGATTTGTTAGATAACGATTGTGTTCAAGTTCAATGTTTGGCTGATTCTGATTGTGATGATGGAAGTTTATGTACGACTAATGATGTTTGCACTAGTGGGGTTTGTGGTGGAAGTGCTGTAAATTGTGATGATAACAATGTATGTAATGGTGCTGAGTCTTGTAATCCATTATTGGGTTGTCAAGGCGGAGATCTTTTAAATTGTGATGATGGATTGTTTTGCAATGGGATTGAAATATGCAATCCCGCTATTGGTTGTGAAAGTGGAATAACTATAAATTGCAATGATGGTTTTGAATGTACTGTTGATTCTTGTGATGAAAATACTGATACATGTAGCCAGGATACTTCTGGATGTAAATGTAATGATAATGCAGATAATGATAACGGTGGCTTAATAGATTTACAAGATCCTGGATGCAGAAATAATCCAACTAGAGATACTGAAATAGGACTATGCCAAGATGGAACAGATAATGATAATGATGTTTTTATAGACTATCCTGCTGATGTTGGTTGTGAGAATATAGAGGATGATGATGAAGCATTTATATCTGCAACTTGTAATAATAATGGAATGAGAGAAGGTAGTGAAGAATGTGATGGAAGTGATCTTGGAGTTAAAGCTTGTAGTAATTATGGATATGATTCTGGTAGCTTGAGTTGTACTCAACAGTGTGTTATATTTACAACTGGTTGTTATAATAGTGGTGGAGGAACTACTGGAGGCGAGAGTTCAGGTGGCGGCTCATCAACAACTAAAACCTATTCAAAAGTAAAAGCTGATGAATTAAAAGAGTATTATCCTACTGTTAATGTAAAAGTGACTAGGGTGGCATTTAAGTTAAAAGAAACTATAAATGATGTAAGATTAAAAGTAAAAAAGATTTCACTTTCTAGCTCAATACCTAGACCTGATGGTGAAATTTATCAGTACTTTGAAATTGATTTCAATGTTGAAAGAAGCAAATTTGCTATGTCTAAAATAGAATTTGAAGTCGATAAAGAATGGATTAATAGAAAAGGGCTTACTAAGAATGACATTAAGCTTATGAAATATAGTGGTGGAAGCTGGATTAGTTTAGCAACAAATATATTCAGCGAAAGAAATACTAGGGTAAATTATGAAGTTACTGATGCAAACGGATTCTCAGATTTTGCTATTGTTGGAAAAGTAAGTACAACTGGAACTACTTTACTAAGTAATAGGTGCGGTAATGGCATTATAGATTATAATGAGGATTGCGGGGGTTGTCCTAGTGATGTAAGATGTAGTAGTGATGAATATTGTAATGTTGGGGTTTGCACTAAAAGACAAGCTGTGCCTGTAAATTTATGCGGAAATGGAGCTATAGATGCTGGTGAAGATTGTAGAACTTGTCTTAGTGATGTTAGATGTAGAAGCGGAGAGTATTGTAGCGCTGGTGTATGTGTTGAAGAAAAGAAATTAACCACCACTGAAGTTATGATTAATAAACTAAAGGAATTAAGTGAAAGTAAAAAAGGATTGGTTATATCTATGAGCATAATCTTAGTTTTATCTTATTTAGTATATTCTATTGTGATAAACAGAAGATGGAATAGATTTAAGAAATAGAGAATAAATAATTTTAGGATGGTATTTGAAGATTGCTCTATCGTTGAGAGAAAAGAGTATAATAGAGAACTATATGAAAAGATATTTAATATAACCAATAAGCCTAGAAAAATATTGGATATTGGTTGCGGATTAAATCCCCTGTATTTTCCTTATAAAGACATATATTATCTTGCTAGTGATATTAATAAAGATGTATTAAAAAAAATTAAGAAATATTTTAGAAAAAATAAAATAAAAGGGGAAGTGTTTTATCTGGACATTAAAGATTTAGATGAAATTAAAAATCTAAATGAAGTTGATATTGTTTTTATTTTTAAAGTGCTTGATTTATTAAAAAATAATAAAAAAGCGGTTGTTGAAATTATTAAAAATCTAAAAACTAAGTTTATTGTAGTCAGTTTTGCAACAAAAACCGTGTATGGAAAAAGAATGAAAAATCCTAAACGAAAGTGGTTTGAAATTGTTTTAAAAAAATTAAACTATAAATTTAAAATTTTAAGGTTTTATAATGAGTCATTTTATCTTATAAAAAGATAGGTTTATAATATTTATTATCACGTTTGTTATATATAAAGTAAAAATGGTGTTAAGTCCAGAAGAAGCAAAATTTAGGTTTGATACTAGAAGTGCAGAATTCGAAGCTCAAAGAAAGAGACAGATAGAATTATTTCAAGATGGATTAGAAAGAGACATAGATTTTTGTTTAGAGATAGGTATCGTTAAAAATAGTTGGCCTGTTACCTATACCTACGGAGAAAATTCTGAGACTAGATTTCTTTTAGAGCATGCATTAAGGTGTACGGAATATGAATTGGGCTCTTTAAAAGATTCACAACCACCACCATTTATTCAAGAGGTAATTTTAAAGTATCGAAATACTGGATGGCAAGTAGAGTATAAACCTCCTAAACGATCAATGCCTACCGAATTTAAGTTAATTTTCAATATAAAATAAAACAGACAATAGTTATATTATTAGAATGAATAAAATAGTTTATAAACTTCTCTTTTTCTTTTATTTTTATGTTACATCTAATTGGCATTGGATTGAATGACGAGAAAGATATTAGCGTAAAAGGATTAGAGATAGTCAGAAAAGCGGATGTTGTTTATTTGGAAGAGTATACTTCTAAATTGCAATGCAGTGTTAAGAAATTAGAAAAATTTTATGGCAAAAAAATAATTCTTGCAAGTAGGGATTTAGTTGAAAAAGGAAAAAAGATTTTAGACAAGGCTAAAAATAAAAAAGTTGCTTTTTTAACCATCGGGGATGTTTTTTCTGCTACAACGCATATTGATTTATTTTTAAGAGCAAAGAAAAGAAAAATTAAAGTTGAAGTTGTTTATAATGCTTCAATACTAAACGCTGTTGGAATTACTGGGCTAGAGGTTTACAAATTTGGTAAAATAACGAGCATTCCTTTTGAAAATAAGAATATTAAAACTCCTGTTGAAGTTTATGAGATGAATAGGAAAAATAATTTACATACTTTATTTTTATTAGATTTGGATCCTATTAAGGATAAATATCTTAGCATTAAAGAAGCTGTTGAATATTTAATTAAAAATGGAGTTAATGAAGATGTTTTTGGTGTTGGCTGTGCTAGGATTGGAAGCAAAGATTTTGTTATAAAATACAATAAATTAAAAGAACTAATGAAGATTAATTTTGGAAAACCCCCATATTGTCTTATAATCCCTGGAAAACTACATTTTATTGAGGAAGAAGCCTTGGGATTATGGAAATAATTTTTCAACTTGATAAGCTATAATTTGTTTAGCCTTACCTTTAATTTTCATTGGAGGAAGTTTTTTTGCTTTCACTTTATTTTTTATTAGGTTATATGTAGATTCAGAAATTAAGATTTGTCCTCCTAGCGCATTATTACTTAATCTAGAAGCTAGATTTACAGAGTCGCCTATTGCAGTATAATCTAATCTTTGTTTAGAACCCATGCTACCAATTATAGCTTCCCCTGTGTTTATTCCAATGCCAAACTTTAAACTTGGTATGTTAGACTTTTTGCTTAAACTTTGAACAGTTTCTTGCATCTTTAAAGCCGCCTTTATTGCATTTAAAGCATGATCTTTTTGTTTTAAGGGAGCATTAAATAATGCCATAATACAATCTCCTATATACTTATCTACAGTGCCATTGTATTCAAATATTGCATTAGTCATTTTACTTAAATAGAAATTAAGAATAGAAACAACTTTTTTTGGCTCTAATTTTTCAGATAAAGAAGTAAAATTACGGATATCTGCAAATAAAATAGTTATTTGTCTTTTAAATCCCCTTAAAATAATTTCTTCTTCATGTTTTAAAATTTCATCTGCTACATCTTTAGAAACATACTTTTCAAATGTTGCTGTTATTTTCTTCTTTTCTTTTTCTTCTATTATATAATAAAAAGAAGCTAATGAAGAATATGTAAGGATGATTGAGAAAATGGGGTAAACTATGTTTAAGATGTAATTTTTTTCAAATGAAATAATGGAAATTATAATGTAAATTATTAGAATTAAAAGGGAAAATATTGAGCTTTTTAGTATATTAAATTTAAATAAAATTAAGGAAATTATTAAAGAAATTAAAAATATGATAATAACTGTGGTTAATTTGGAGGCTTCGTTTAAGAAAGATTTTGTTATAACTGTTTGTATTATGTTTGCGTGTATTTCAACACCGCTCATAGTTAATCCTTTCGCTGTCGGAACGTTATAGAGATCGCGTAAATCTTTATAAGACGCTCCAATTAAAACTATTTTACTTTCAAATATTGAAGGGTCTTTTAAAGCATTTGAGAAATTTATCGTGTTGAATGTTCCTGGTGGACCTATAAAATTTATATTTATTTTTTCCTCCCGATAAGTTCTGTTTAATGTTTTTTGAATTATTTTTTCAGCAAATGAATCTTTTAATGGCGCTCTTTTAATTACTCCGTCTGGATCTGTAAATAGATTAACTATTCCTATAGCAAAGGCTGCCTTTTTTAATATTAGATTTGGTTCAAGAATTTCTTGACTTGGGAAACTTATTTCTGATGCGAGTATAACATTACTTGTTTTTTTAATAGCTTCTGCAAATTCTTTGTCTTCTGGGGTTTCTTTAAAAAAAGAGATATCAAAGCCTATTGCCTGTGTTTTAGGTAAAATATTAAGAAGCTGTGTGAAATTATTTCTGGACCAGGGCCATGCTCCTATTTCTTCTATACTTTTATCATCTATGGCTATGATTATTATACTTTCTAATGGGCTTTTTTCTGAGTATAAAACACTTGTTAATTTATTTTGCCATGTAGATGCAATTCCGATTAAAAACGCTATTGATAAGACTAATGAGATAATTAGTACTATAAATATAGTCAATAAAAATTTCTTTCGATTTTTCATTTATCATTCCTCTATTTCCTCTTGTCTTGTTTTTTCAATTAATTCATCTACTTGTTTTTTAGTTAGCTCTTGTAATTTTCCTTCTTCTTCAGTAAATATTTTTAGTTCAATTTCTCCTTTTTCATATTTTTCTAATAATTCAACTAATTCTTCAATTGTTAGATTTTCTTGTTTTTGAATTTGTCTTATAATCAAGGATCCTTGTAGCATTCTTTTTGCTCTTGCTTCCTTTAGGAATTGTGCGTCTTTTTCTTTATTTTCTTTTTCCCAATCTGTTTCATCAATTATATTTTCAATAGTAATGGGCTGATCAATTGATCCTTTATCTACTGTAACCTTTTCTGATTTTTTCACTTCTTTAGTATCAAGAATTATTTTTTTATTGTCCTGTGTTTTATATGAACTTAAATCAACTTTACCTTGTGAAGCGCGTAGTAATGATTCATCTCGAGTTACTTTTAATGAGAATGCGGTTCCTCTAACGCTGGCAATTGCAGTTGGTGTTTGTATCTTGTAGTCTGTTTCTACACCCGAAAGTTTAATTATTTTTGTCCAGGTTTGGCCTATGTTTTGTGTTATAGAGACTTTATTTAAATTTGTTTTTGATATTAGTTCATTTATGGAGATTTCAGTATTTTCATCCAATCTTATGATATTATTTGTAAAGAAGATTATTGAAGCTTTGCTATTAGAACCTGTCTTTATTACTGTGTTTTTTAGAATTTCCATTCCATTCTGTGCTTGTGTCCAATCATTCGTGGTTTTAATTTGTACTTCTCCTTGTTCAATATTCAAGACAGCAATTGGTTTTACTTGTTTGAAAAATAGAAAAAAAGCTACCAATGCTATGATTACTAAAATAACAAGTAATATAAACGCTTTTTTCATTGTTTTTTTATATGATTTAAGTATTTTTAAATTTATTTAATTCTTGTTTTAAATGAAAACATGAAAATAAAAGTTAATACTGGAAAAAGAGAAACTAAAATTGTTGGTGAAAAAGATGGAATATTACTCATAGATGTTAAAGGAAAGGCAGAGAATAATGAAGCTAATAAGGAGATAATAAGGTTCTTTTCTAAAAAATATGGGCGTAAAGTTAAAATGGTTAAAGGGCTAAGGAGTAGAAGGAAAGTAATAAGGTTTTTGTAATGTCTTGATAATAGTAATCTTTATATATGTTTGGGTATACTTTATTTTAGGAGGTTAAAATGGAAAATAAATATTTCAGTATAGTTTTGTTAGTTATTATGGTTTTAGTGTTCTCAGTTTTTACTGTATTGGCTAATGATGAGTCTAAGGGTGGTAAAGTTAGAGTTATTGCACATACTGATAAAGAGGTCTCAGATGGTTTAGGAAATGGCTGTAAAATTGTAAGAGAAGCCAGAAGTTTAAAAGCATTGGTTTGTTCTGCTAATGTTGCTGATTCCTTAGGGTTACAAGAAGATATAGAAGTATTTACAATGGACTCTGGTGCAAATACGCAAATAAAAGCGGATTTGGTACAGACTTCTGGAAATAATGGTGATGGAAGGAAAGTTGTTGTTTTAGATACTGGTTATAATTATGGTCATCGGGAATTAAGTTCTAGTTATTTAGGTGGTTATGATTTTGTTAATGATGATAACGATCCATTTGATGATAATGGTCACGGAAGCCATGTAGCTGGAATAATAACTGCTGACGGAATTGATAGTAAAGCAAAGGGAGTAGCACCAGGAACAGGAATAATTTCTGGAAAAGTATTAAGCGCTTCTGGTTCTGGATATTTTAGTGATGTTGTTGCAGCAATCTATTGGGCAGTGGATGGAAATGATGGTATTTATGGAACAGCTGATGACTTTGATTCAGATGCAATAAGTATGAGTTTAGGAACTTCACGGCCTTATACATACAAGAGTTTTTGCGATAATGTCTTACCAGATTTAACAAATGCTATTAAGTATGCAGTTGATAGAGGGGTTGTTGTAGTTGCTGCAGCTGGAAATAGCGGTAGTCCTGGAGTTTCAATTCCTGGTTGTATAAGTTATTCAACAACTGTTGGGGCAGTAGATAAATATGACAAAATTGCCTCATTTTCTGGAAGAGGCAAGGCAGTTGATATTTCTGCTCCGGGCGTTAGCTTGTATTCCTCTTGGTTAGGAAGCAATTACAAAACAGCAAGCGGAACAAGTATGGCAACACCAGTTGTTAGCGGAACTGTTGGATTAATCAAAGTTGCACATCCGGGGTATACAGTAGCTCAAGTGCAAGATGCTTTGTTTAAGACAGCTAAAGACTTAGGAAAGACTGGTAAAGACACAAGTTATGGCTATGGCAGAGTAGATGCTTATGGTGCAGTTAATTATTTGGCACCATAATTTTTTTATTTTTTAAAATTTATAATTGAATCAAAATTTTGTTCTATTATTTTGGAATTAACAGCATTAATTTTGACATTTAATAAATTGAATGAAGAAGTAATATACGATATATTCCATAAAGGAGTATTAATTTTTTGAAGGATTATTATTTTTTTTGAGACTGTTTCTGAAGGAGCTTTTTCTTTTTTTAATTGATCTAATATTTCAAGGGCTGTCTCTAATTTTGTTTTAACTTCATCTAATTTTAATTCTTCTAAGTCTTTTTGCACTTTTTGGAAAACTTGAGAATTTTCTTCAATAATTTTTACATTATTTTCTTCCAAAGCAAAAGAAGATATCTTTTTTGTCTTTTTAGAATAAAAATCAAATTGCCATTTATTGTCTAGAAAAAAACAACTTACGAGATAGGAATTGTTTTTGTTCCATTTCTTAAAAATATCTGAATTTTCTATTATTTTTAAATCTTCCTTAAGGCCCACTTTCTTTTAGCTCTTCTTCTATGATTTTTATAATTGGACTGTAGAATAAGAAAGGATGTACAAAAAATGTTCTATCATCTGTTGCTTTACTTGCAAAGAATATTCCTTTTGTTTCACAACGATTTTTATATCCATTGGTTAAATCGCGCCATTCCCTATTTGAAACCATCCTAATGGCGGGCTCAAAAAGGAGTCCCATAAAAATAAATCCAATAATTTCCAGTTCTGGCTCTACTGGTTCTATTTTTGTTATTAACCTAGTACAAGGATAGGTTATAAAAATATCAATCTGACTTCTATGTTCTGTCTGCTGTTGTATCAATGATGTAAGTTCATATTGATTTTGTGGCATTACTGTATTCTCCTCTCTTTTATCTCTTTTAATAAATCTGTGATAAACTTATCTACCTTAATTCCAAACTGGACTTTCCCATCTAGGGTTCTTATAGCTAAAGTTTTATTTTCCTGTTCTTTATCACCAATTGTTATTGTCAAGGGTATTTTTTCGAGTTGAGAGTCTCTGACTTTTTTACCTATTGATTCTGGTCTATCATCTAGCTCTGCTCTAATGTTATTTTCTTTAAGCTTCTTAAAAACTTCTTCAGCAAATTCTTTATTTCTGTCTGTTAGAGTTAATACTTTTACTTGAACTGGTGAAAGCCATAATGGGAACTTACCTGCAAAATGTTCAATTAAAATTGCAATAAACCTTTCCAAACTTCCCAAAATAGCACGGTGTATCATAATAGGAGTATGTTTATTTCCATCTTTTCCTTCATAAGTTGCTTTAAAGTTTAAAGGCATTTGGAAATCTAATTGTATTGTACCTAACTGCCACTTTCTTTCCAAGATATCGCTAATATCAAAATCGATTTTTGGTCCGTAAAATGCGCCTTCTCCTTCTTTAATATTAAATTCAATATTTTTCTTTTTTAGGGCTTTTTTTAAGGATTCCTCTGCTTTTTCCCAAAGCCTTGGATCACCCATTGCTTTTTCTGGTTTTGTACTTAAGTTTACTACATAATTAAAATTAAAGACCTTTTTGTAGACATAGTCAATGAAATCTATTAAATCTAGAATTTCTTTTTCTATCTGTTCTTCTGTTACAAAGATATGAGAGTCATCTTGTGAGAATTTTCTAACCCGGGTTAAACCGCCTAAAACTCCTCTTAACTCATTTCTATGAAGAACACAAAAGTCAGCTATTCTTAATGGCAGATCACGATAACTTCTAATCTTGTTTTTAAAAACCAATATATGTGATGGACAGTTCATTGGTTTTAATGCTGCTTCTGAGTTATCCATCTTTAAAATAAACATATCTTCTTTAAAATGCTGCCAATGTCCAGAAGTTTCCCATAATGCTTTATTGAATAATTGCGGTGTAATTACTTCTTGATACCCTCTTTTTTTGTATTCTTGTCTAATAAAATTTAATAATTCATTATAGATTATTGTTCCCTTTGGTTCAAAAAATGGTGCCCCTGGGCTATAATC
>Ga0209541_10016538_pt1 | contig 10899 bp, 11 predicted proteins | sample RifCSPlowO2_01_FD_184027 | JGI IMG/M metagenome (GOLD analysis project Ga0209541, IMG submission 184027) | Groundwater microbial communities from Rifle, Colorado - Rifle CSP2_plank lowO2_0.1 (SPAdes) (version 2) | ecosystem: Environmental > Aquatic > Deep subsurface > Groundwater | place... | reverse complement strand
GGTACAGTGCCATCTCATCTGTTTTTCCTGATTTTATTGCATTTGATGCTATTTTTCCTGCAACTCTCCCAAATTTTATTGCATATCTTATTCCCTCTAATACTAGTGGATTAGCCTGACCTGCTGAATCTCCTACCAAAATCAAATTATTGTATACTGTTTTTCTTGATAATCCGTCGTTTGGAATTAGACCATAGTGAAATTCAATCGGTGTAATTTTTCCTAATTTACTGATTGGACCAATTTTTGAGTCCATCAACTCCTTTAATCGCTCTGTAGGATCTACTTGCGATTCTGGTTTTCCAACTCCGACTCCTATTCTTACGATATCTTTTCCTACAGGAAAAATCCATGCATATCCTGCTGGAGAATATTTCTGACCCACCATGAGCCACCATGTTTCTTGATCTACATTTTCAGCTTTTACTTCATATTCTGCACCTGCTCCAAATCTTTCCCACTGTGTTACAAATCCCATAGCTTTGGAAACTATTGAAGAAAACCCACTTGCATCAACGATGACTTTAGAATGAAATATTATCTCTCCTTCCTTGCTTGTTCCACTCACTCCAATGATATCCCCATCTTTATTTTTTATTACATTATTGATGTTGGTTTTGAGAAAAATATCTGCACCTTCATTTTTTGCCTGCTCTGCTAACCATCGATATGTTTTTCTTACATCTAAAACTGCAGCTTGTGGAATTGTATCCCTTATTGTAACTTCATTATTTGGTGAACAAAATGAGTAATTTTTAATCGGATTATAACAGTCATCTGGAATGCCAAATTCTTTTATGTTTTGTATCCATGTAACTCCGCTGGTTCTAACTGACTGTGCAATTGTTTCTTCTTTCTCTAAGAGTGCAACCTTGATCCCATTTTTTGATGCTTCATATGCTACTGACGAGCCTGCTGGACCCCCTCCTACTATTACTAAATCATAATGATACTCTATTGCCAACTTCTTTGCTTTGTTGATCCTAGAATATAATTTTGAGGCAGTTTTATGTCCTGACTTGCCTATGGGTTATTTTTTTAAAACTGGTGTCCCAGATGTATCGTTTTCTCTTTCCGAATCAAACGTATTCATATGTGCTAGATCTCTATGCATGAAGCTATGGCTTTCTCCCATTTTTTTCCTACAGAATTTTCCATGTACTGTTTGTTCTATCTTTAATGTATCTTCATTTTCATGAAATAAGCGCTTTCCACAATCTGGACATATTAATTCCGGCATGAAAGTTATTCGTATCAAATCTATTTAGATGTTTCAGAAATCCCTTCAACAATTTATTTTATTGTCTTTTTTTTAAACCAAAACTTTAGATGTTTAATTCATCCATGTTTGTTTAATGGCAGAATCTGATATTGCTTCTTTTGTACTCTGGTCTGTAATCACTGCGACACTTATGGGAATTACTGGTTTTAGCTACAAGTCTTACAATAGGAGAAGAAAAAATGAGATCACTCCATCTTGAAAAAAAGGGTTTACGTGGTCTTGCCATTGCTGAAAGCTTTAGACAAAATTCAACAAGATCCATTCTATCTGGATTAATAATGAGAAGGGATTTTGTGATTGATGGATTTGTTTTTGGAAGTGCTACTTTAGAAGGCAATGATGCCACTGATCAAATATTACACATGTATGAAGAACTATCCCGATTTGATATTAGTTATCTAATCCTTTCTGGGTTAATTATTTCAATGTATAATATTGTTGATGTCAAAAAATTATACGATTCTTTACAAATCCCAATTATTGGAATTACATACAATGAATCTGATGGAATTGAAGGTGCAATAAAACATCACTTCCCAAAATCTTTTGAATCTAAAATTAACGAATATAAAAAATTAGGAAAAAGAGAGAGAATTACTTTACATACATCTTATGATCTTTTTGTACGATATGAGGGCTGTACAATTTATGAAGTTAAACAACTCCTAAACGAATTAACATTGCAAGGCTCTGTTCCTGAACCTCTTAGAGTATCTCAATTACTTGCTAATTCATTACTTCAAAAAGGATTATCCTTCTGAAGCTGTTTTTCCACCATCTACATTGAGACCAATACCTGTAATCCAATTTGCCTCATCTGATGCTAAGAATAACACCGCATTTGCAACATCTACTGGTTCACCGATTCTTGCCAGTGGTAATCTTTCTTCTAGAACTTTTCTTGCTTGAGGATCATCAAGATATGGCTTTATCATACCTGAATTGATAATTCCTGGATTTACACAATTACATCTGATATTTCTTCTTGCATATTCTACTGCGATTGATTTTGTGAACATTGTTATTGCTGCTTTTGTTGCCGAATATGCTGCCAAATGAACTCTTGGTATGGCTCTCTCACTTGAGATTGAACCAATGTTTATGATGACTCCTTTTTTAACATCTGACATTTTGTTTAGCACAGCTTTTGTCATGTGAAAAACTCCAAACAAATTGACATCAATTAATTTTTTAATTTCAGAATCTGCCATTTCATGAAAATGAATCGGATCATTGATTGCACCTGCATTATTGACTAAAATATCTATTTTTCCATATGTGTCCATAACTTGACTAACTGTTTGCATTACTTGGGATTCATTAGTTAAATCGCACACCATTGATGCCGTGGATTTTTCATTTCCTATCTCTTTTCTGGCTTTTTCTAATCCCTCCAGATTTCTTGCCATAAGAATTACTTTGGCTCCTTCTTCTGCAAATCTCTTTGCAACACCTTTGCCAATATCACTTGATGCGCCAGTAACTATTGCAACTTTGTCCTTTAATCGCATATGGTAATTTTATTGGTGTATCTTATAGAATTTTTGGTAAAATTCAGTCATATTTTTTATTTGTTATGCTGAGAATTGTTTTTTTTGATGTATGCTAAAATTCCTGTATAATCTATGTCCCCAAATCCTTTTTTCACTGCCTCTTTGTATACATCTTCAGCTTTTTTGATCATTGGCAGTTTGATCCCAAATGATTTTGCAGTATCTGTAATGGTGCTGATATCTTTTTTCAAATTTGCAAGGGTGAATGTTGCATCAAATTCCTCTTGTATCATCTTGTATGCTTTATTTTCACTCATTCCAGTTTTAAAATAAGTTGAATTCAAAATATCTAGAAATATTTTTGGATCTACATTTGCACTTCTTACCAATGTGATTCCCTCAGATAGAGCAAGTGCAAGCATTGTTATTTGAAGATTCATTGCAAGTTTGACTAGATGAGCTGTTCCATCTTCTCCCAAAAAAAATATTTTGTTTGCTATTTTTTCAAAAACATTTCTAAATCTATCAAATGTCTTTTTATCGCCAGATGCCATCAATACTAATTCGCCAGTAATTGCCACATTTGGTCCCCCCATAACTGGTATGTCTAATTTAATTATTTTATATTCTAAAAATTTTTTTGAAATCTTTTTTGACTCTACTGGATTTATGGTGCTCATATCTGCAACTGTCAGTCCTTCGTGCTTTCCTTCAATGATCCCATTTTTCCCAAATGATACTTCTTTTACGACATCTGCATCTTTTACAACTATGATTATTAATTCTGAATTTTCAGCTACACTTTTTGGAGAATCTACAACTTTTGCACCACTATTTTTTAATTCATTTGTTTTTTCTTTTGTTCTGTTGTATACTATTAAATCAAAACCTGATTTCAATAAATGCAAACCCACTGCATTTCCAAGCATTCCTGTTCCGATAATTCCAATTTTTGTCATCTTTCTTTTCTCCTAATTTGATATTTTTTAATGACGCTCTTCATTTTTTATCTCCCATTGCCCATTGCCAAATCTTGATGCCTCAAATTCTACCTGCCCTATTGTTTTTTCATCTTTTCTGACCTTTGCATAATCAAATTTTTTCATTCGGAACACCTTTTCTTTTGGCTTGTATCCTCCTTCTATTACTTTAATCTTGAATCTTTTACTTGCTTTGTTGATCATTTTTCTTGCAATCTGTACATCTCCAATCCATGAAAACATTTCAAAGTCTCCAAAATTTTTTGTAGTCACTGTATATCCATACAATCTTGCCTCAAATTTAGATCCTTGATCTTTGGGTTGTTGATTTAGCCATGTAACTACTTCTTCACCGTGTCCTTTTTCCACACCAAATGTCTCTGAATCTCTCATCTATGAAAAATGATTATTTCAAACCATAATAATCATTTTCAAATATCTGTTAAACTAAAATATTGATTCTTTCACCAAACTTCATGCTTACAATTGATTGTAGAGATGTGGCATCTATAAAGAGCGAATTAGTCGTTTATGTGTCAGATCAAGTTGCCGCAATACCTACTTTGAAGATTCATGAGTTTATGCTGTCTTCACTAAATGATGAAAAAATTGACAAAAACACGGTGATAACTGCAATCAAAGAATTTCTAGAGTCAATTGGTGAGGGACGAAATTTTGCTGTGATTTCTAGCAATGACATCATATCGATTAAATCCATTTCAGGAAAAACCATTGAACGAGTTTCTTCCCCATCCTCTGAGTTGTTTTCATGTACTCACTGTGGATTTGTCACTAGCTATGAAATAGAACTTCAAAATCACATGAAGATACACTATCTGTGATTTTTTTGCTTACTGTCTATAACACATATCTATTTTAATTTCTAAAATGTTGTACTAGTCAAAACTAATAATCTAGAAATGATCATGCCTGAACTTTTTTTAGATGTGATTTTCAACAAGATCTTTATAAGTTCTAACTGTAAAAAACACTAGTGGTAAAATTACCTAAAAATAATATTTCAAAGGTTTACTGCACAAGATGTGATCTGATATTTGATTCTAGAAAAACATTTGAGAAGCATTTAATCAAACATTCCTCTAATGTGTCATGTGAGACCTGTCCAATTGATACTGCCATTTCCAAATTTGTAGATCTCTTTAAGAGAAAATCCTCTCATAATTTGGAATAAGTTTTTTAAACAATTTTTCAAGACTTGACTTGTGAATAAAAAAGGAATTTTAGTTGGTATTGTCATATCTATAGTCATCATAAGTGTAATTGTAGCATATTCATCTTCTGTTGAAACTGAGAATTTTGATGTAAGAGCCCATGGAATGATTTCTACTACAATGGGCTCATCAATATTAGGAAACCCATCTGCCCAAATTACAATAGTAGAGTTTGGTGATTACCAATGTCATCAGTGCTATAATTGGTTTCACAATACAAAACCCACTGTGTTTCAAAATTATGTTGATACTGGAAAAGCTAACTTTGTCTTTATGGATCTTGCTTTTTTGGGAAGAGATTCACCAATCGCAGCTCAGGCATCTTACTGTGCTGAAGATCAAGAAAAATATTGGGACTATCATAATCAACTGTACACTGCTCAAGAGTCTCAAGTAGATAATGGATGGGCAAATTCTGAACGACTAAAAGCATTTGCATTTGGCTTGGGTCTTGATATGGAATTATTTGATGATTGTCTTGATTCAGGAAAATATGCAAAAAGAGTACAGTATAATATTGCAGAAGCAAAAAAATTAGGTGCAAATGGCACTCCGACATTTTTTATTGTAGGTCCTGACGGACAACAGCAAAAACTTGTTGGTGCACAGCCATATTCTGTTTTTAAACAAGTATTGGATTCAATGATTTAGATGGTACAAACTCTAAAACTTGTATTTTCAAATCACTTCTACATTGTTTTGTCAGTTGTTATTTTTACATTCATGTTAATTGGGTTGTTAGTTCTTTCAGAGTATATTTTCTTGGACCCATACATCGTTGGCCATATCTCACAAGGGACAGAATTTGGATTTGTGTTAATTGTGATTCTCTCTATATTGTCTGCTTTGGTAATTCCTATGAATGTTTACAGAATCAATATTTTGAAAAAATCCAAAGGAAAGATAGGTGGTAGTGTTTTTAGTTCATTTATTGGATCTGTTGCTGGTGCTTGTAGCTGTGGACCTATCGGCTTTGCTGTGATTTCTACATTTGGTTCTGTAGGTGCTACTACTCTTGCGTTTTTGACAAATTTTGAACTTCCAATAAGGATTGGGGCAATTGCATTATTGGCTTTTACCTATTATGCCACAGTAAAATCACTTAAAATAGAATGTAAGGTTAGCTAATAGAAGATCAAATATGCTACCTTTTGATTATCTGGCATATCTACCAATTCTAACTCCATATCGAAGATATCACATCATAAATTATGCCAAATATTGTACCTAACGTATACTAATTTTTGCTTCTTACGAAATTTGGATTTAAGCATTATTTGCTAGAATACGATTAGGAAAAATAAATGAGGATTAATCTAAATAATAAATTGTATCAAACATACACTAAAAGAGCAAATTTTTAAAACCTTGGAATCTATCTTATAGTGAAATCAATAAAATTCATGTCAATCATTTACATTCCAATTAGACCTGGTAGAAGAAATGCCGAATATGATGAATTAGACGATACTGAGGAATAATCACTTATTTTATCTGTAAAAACGAGTTTTCTGGAACGTTTAGATTCAAAAAATTCTCCGGCTGAATAATTTTTGCTAGTATCTCTAATCCTGTGATTGTTCTAATGCTTGGTTTGCTGAAATAAGAATTTGCATCTACTGCAAAAATCTTTTTGTTCTTGACAGCTTTCAACGTATTCCATAATTTGTTGTTTCTTAATGTATTATCATATTCTGATATTGTACGAAATGTATCAAATCCACATGGCATCATAATGATGATGTCTGGCTCTGATTCTATGATCTCTGCAATACTTAATTTTCTAGAATGTTCTCCAATTGCACTGATCATATTTTCACCTCCTGCCTCTTTGATCATTTCTGGTATCCAATGACCTGCTGTAAAAAATGGCTCAATCCATTCTATTGCAAGAATTTTTAGTTTTGTCTTTGGTGTAAAATTTTTTACATATTTTATTCTTTGTTGCAGAGATTCTATGATTTTTTTTGCTTCATTTTCTCTCTCAATAATTTCTCCCATTTTGTTTACAGATTCTATTATTTCTTGTAAATTATGTGGATCCATCAAGTAGATTGTTGGCTTTTTTTGTAAAATCTGAATTACCTTGTTAACTTGATTAGTATGTGCTGCACATGTCTCACATATTTCTTGAGATATTATGAGATCTGGATTTGCTTCTAAAATGTTTTTTTCATATAGCGTAAAAATTTCTTTTCCTTCATTTAATAATTGACAAGTTTTTGTATCTATTTCTTTGCTGGATAATTCGTCTGAATTAATTATAGAACTAATAACACATGGTTTTGTTTTTGCATTTTCAGGATATTTACATTCATGTGTGACTCCATACAACATATCTTCTGCTCCAAATTCATATAACAATTCTGTAGCACTGGGTAAAAAAGAGACTATTCTCTTTATTGGCATGTTTTGTATTTGGATTTGTTCTTTAAACGTCATACGTTAAGTTATGGTCAATTCTGCTGATTAGGCACCTTAATAGGCATATTTCAGGCACAAATTTCATTGTCTGATTCACAAAATATCCGAAGAGCAATCTTGGCAAAATGGCATGAGAATTTATCAAAATATGGAAATTTGTTTTCATCTGATTCTATTAGTGGTTCTAGCCCTCCGTCAGTGTTTGTAGGGTCATATAACTATCCCAAAGTATTCGTAGGACCAATGGTTCCTCCAATACACGGTGATACCAGTTTACTTGACAATCCTGAAAGATGGGCAGGTAAATCCCTTGAAGAAATTGTTAATTTTAGATTGAATCTAATTCGTGGCATTCAAAAAGTTTCCATACATCAAACAGAAGGACGTTACATAGAAAATTTACAAGAAATTACAATGTCTTCAAAACCTACTGACTCTGACTTGCAATTCACTAAAACTACATCTACAAGTATTTCACTTGATGGAGAAAGTGCTCCATTTGGACCAATAGGTGAAATCAAGTCTGCAAAGTTTTATGGTACATCTGCAACAAAATCCATTGAAAAAACTTTCTATGATAAAGATCTAAATGCCCAAGATGCTATTTTACATCTCTATAATTCTGGCATAGATATCTCAAAAATTCAAAAATGTTTTAGTATTGGAATGCTTGGGCAAAAAAGAAAACTTGTTCCTACAAAGTGGAGTATAACTGCAACTGATGATATTATCTCCAAGTCTCTTACTGAAGAAATTTTGAATTATACTTTGATTGATTCATACAAAGTTTTCACATATGAGCATCTTGGAAACTTATTCGCAATAGTTTTGTTCCCCCACAGATGGATTTATGAAATGATTGAAGCATGGTATTCTAATGGTGTTTTAGGATTTGGTTCTGATTTTGAGGATGCTCGTGGAATTAATCACCCTCCAGCAATAGCTGGTGCATATTTTGCAGCTAAATTAGGCGTAACTGAATATCTGGTGAGAAATAAAGTTCAATCCGGCGTGATAATCTTACGGGAAATTAGACCTGAATATGCAATTCCTGTGGGTGTTTGGCAAGTAAGAGAAGGCATTCGTTCAGCAATGAGACAAACACCGATAATTGGTGAAACTTTTGATGATGCTCTTACATTAGCGTCAAAGAAAATGAGTATTAGTAAACTTGAATGGCTTTCAAAAGGAAATATCATGAAATTAATTCGTCAGAAAACCATTGCAGATTTTTTCTAATTTAATAGATGCAAAATTGGTTTGTGGCTAAATTTATTGTAAAATAGTTATTTTAGATCATTACATCCTGTTTCTAAAGTGTATTTTGTTGCTAAAACTATTCATGGATACGCTCAGATGTGTAAAATGCAGTAAAACTATTCCAAAAACTGGTAACTACACAATAGTTGTGTTTTTGATCAAAGACAAACTATCTGATCCATACTATGAACATCTTTGTTGCCCTGAGAGATTTTCTATGGTCTGTTAATGTGATCTTGATCTATTTATTGACCACTTTTTAATTCAAACATAATGCAAAACAAGAACCTAATAATTGGAATTGCTATTATTTCCAGTCCAATTATTTTTGCACTAATTGCATTTCCTGACAGCTTTAGTTTAAGTTGGAATCAAGGAAGAGGAGGATTTCTTTTTGCACTTGTATTTGTTGTTGCTGAATTAATTGGTCTTAAAATTATCATTTCTAAAAAAAAATTGATTGCTGTAATTCCATTGGCTATTATAGTAATTACATATCTTATTGGCCTAGAATATGGTTTAAGAGATTACATTTTATCATCTGCTGAACAATTCAACATACAACTAATCCATTCTTGGACATGGATGTGGGATTTTATAGTGCTGGATATTTTTGTAATTGTTGCACTTAGTATCTTTTTTGGTAAACGATGGATAAGAATTGCACCTGCTGGACCAATATTTCTTGGTGGTAGTGCAATTATTCTTTCATTGGATGCATTTTTTCCATATGATTCTCTTGGTCCATTACAATATGTTGTGCCTTATTTGGTGCAAACAAATGTATGGTTAGTAAATGTGTTTGATCTTGGAACAGCTACTGCACGTGACAATCTAATGTTCCTCAAAGGTGATTTTGGGCCAATGGTGCTTCAGGTATTTTGGCCATCTGCAGGTGTACATAGTATAATTATCTATTCTTTGGTCATGGGCGCATTTCTATTAAAAATGAATATCCCTAGAAATAGAAAAGCTGTTTACTTTGGATTGGGAATTGCCGGAACAATTGGTGTTAATATGATTAGAATATTTTCTTTGTCTTGGTATGCTCTCAAAGTTACTACTGATGCAAAACAATGGGAAGAATTTCATTCGGTCGCAGGTGAGATTATGTTCTTGCCGTGGCTGTTTATCTTTTTACTAATAGTAATTCTAATCGAAACAAAGAGGTTAAAAAAATTAGAATCGGAAGGAAAATCTGTTCCTAAAAATAGCTAGTGATATTACTTTGACCCTGAATTTCTGAAAGTTCTGAAACTTTTACTCCTAATCTTCTAACCGTATTTTTCTGGTCTTCTAATGCTTCACTTAATAACTGCACTGCATTTTTTTGTAATTCTTCTAGACTTGATGTGTGATTTTTTAACATTCTTGATTTTGTTTTGTTTGTTAAATCTGATAAAATGAACTGTATTCCTACTGATTTGAACATTCTATTGTTTTTTTGAATTACCTCATGTAGTTCTTTACATAACTCATTAAGATTTTCTGCCAAAAAATCATAATCGTTTGAATCTTTTTTTAGAGTAACAATTTTACTATATTGTATGCTTGCTTCTCTTTCCTTTACTGGTTCATTATCTATTCCTCGAGCTGCATTAAACATGTAAGTTCCATGTTTTCTCCCAAATTCTTTATTCAAAGTAAACACATCTAATTTTTTAAGATCTTTGATTGTTTCAAGATTCATCTGTGTAAATTGTTCTTCTGTTTTCTTTCCAATGCCTGGTATTGCTCGAATCTTTAATTGCTCTAAAAATTCTCCAACCTTTTCCGATGACACCACTGTTAATCCATCTGGCTTTCTAAAATCTGATGCAATTTTTGCAATTAACTTGTTTGTTGAAACTCCTATGGAACAACTAATCTTTACTTTATCTCTGATGGAATTTTTAATTTGTTGCGCTAAATGGCTTGCCTTATCAAAATTTCCTTCCACTCTATTTGTGACATCTAAATATGCTTCATCTTTTCCTACATATTCAAAAATATCTGCACTTTCTTTTATGATGTTCATGGCTTTCTCAGAAATTTCTACGTAATAGTCAAAATCAACTGGAAGAAAAATGGAATCTTTTCGTTCCTCTAATCTTTTTTTTGCAAAACTAATTGGCATTCCTGATTTCACACCAAACTTTCTAGCTATGTAATTTGCAGTTGCAATTGCTCCGCTATCTCCCCCTCTGTCTGAAAAAACACAAACACATACTGGTTTTGATTTTAGATCA
>Ga0209541_10016536_pt1 | contig 10900 bp, 8 predicted proteins | sample RifCSPlowO2_01_FD_184027 | JGI IMG/M metagenome (GOLD analysis project Ga0209541, IMG submission 184027) | Groundwater microbial communities from Rifle, Colorado - Rifle CSP2_plank lowO2_0.1 (SPAdes) (version 2) | ecosystem: Environmental > Aquatic > Deep subsurface > Groundwater | place: Rifle... | reverse complement strand
CGCGGCGCACGACTACGTGATGATTTTTTCCTCTTCTTCGCCATATTCAGCATGTTCTACGAGCCGCTCATCAATGTCCAGTAAAAACTCCGAGGGCATGGTGGGCTCGCGCGTACCCCACTTGGAGCGGCTCTGCGCATAGCTCAAAAATATTTTCCTCTTCGCTCGCGTGAGTGCGACGTAGAAAAGCCGGCGCTCTTCTTCGGCGTCGCGATTGTCGTCGCCTCTGCCAATGTGCGGGAACAGGCCTTGCTCAAGTCCCGTCACAAACACAACACCGAACTCCAGTCCCTTCGCGGCATGCACCGTCATGAGCGACACTGCGTCCACATCTTCTTTGAGTTCATCTTGTTCACTGGCAAGCGCTGCTTCTTCCAGTAGTCGCTCTATACCTTCCGGCGGCGCCATGGAGTCATAGCGCGCGGCAAGGTTCACAAGCTCACGAATGTTGGCGAGCCGCTCTTCCGCCTCTTCGCCAGCGCTTCCGCCCACCTGTCGCATGGTTTTGTACATGTGCAATAGCCCGCTTGCTTCAGTGGCGTACTCAAGGGCCTCGGACGAGCATACGGTTTCACATGCCTTGCGGATGCGTGCGAGCACTTGCCAAAAAGTGTTTGCTTTTTCACGAGCTGCGCCACCGAAAGGTTGCCCAGACAGCATTTTTTCAAGCGTTGTCTTTCCGATGCCACGCGAAGGCACCGAGATAATGCGCGCAATATCATTTCTACTTTTCGGGTTGAGTGCGGCGCGCACGTATGAAAGCAAATCCTTAACCTCTTTCCGTTCAAAAAAGCGCGTACCGAGTACGCGGTATGGAATGTTGAGCGTAAGAAACGCTTCTTCAAGCGCGCGGGACTGAAAATTGTTGCGGTATAAAACGGCAATATCGTCCGCACGTACACCTCCTGCCCCGTTAGAGGCTCTGCCTCTAACGGGGCGCGCAATCGCACGCGCGGCGGTATGGGCAATAAAGAACGCCTCATCCACCTCATTCTCCCCCGCAAACAAACCGATCGGTTCGCCTGTCTCATTTTCCGTAAAAAGGTTTTTTGGGACGCGGTTTACATTTTTTGCAATCACCGCGTTTGCGACCGTGAGTATGGTGCGCGTTGAACGGTAATTTTGTTCCAAAAGCACCACTTTTGTATTCGGAAATTCGCGTTCAAACGATAACAGATTCTCTATGGTTGCGTTTCGCCATGTGTAAATGCAGTTGTGGGTACATATGCCGTTGGCTATAAAATTATGCGTACCTTCAACGTTTAAATCGTACACCGGCGTTTTATTTGCGTTGACATACTCCACCCTCTCCACAATGTCGTAGTCTCCCTTCTCATCAAACATTGCCATCCCCGGGAGCACCGATGCGGCTGGCAGAAACGGCAAAGAGTTGCCGTTCTTCTTATTTTTTTTGTTTCTCCCGAGACGCGCCATCTGCACGACCTCTGCGTGCGGTAGTGTCGCCCGTATTTTTTTTGCCAATGTAAACACTTCTTCATACTGCGTACACGCTGTTTCAAAACGCCACGCGACAGCGGAACTCCTCCTTGCCTTTCTAATGGAAAATCCGGCTTGCCGTAGCGCATCTCTGTCTCCTCCGTCACTTGCAGCCATTGCAATACGATGGAGAGGTCTTTTGCCGCGCCCATCACCACAGAGTGTAATAACAATGTTGCGTTTTCCGCCCGCTGTTGCTTGCGCGCGGTGATGCGGATACTCAAATGAGAGACCCCTATTTTTCAGTAGAGTATTACCGGCACTTACAGTGTCAAATGTTGCAAATATTTCATTCAGCGCATCTTGGTCATGTACATAGCCACCTTTTGTTTTACTGTTCCGAGCCATAAACGGAAGTGTGGGAATACGGTATAGGAGAGAAAGTTTGTATTCATGCACACGTGCTTCATTGGGCGATGCGTGAGTTCCTACTATCCACACTTTATCAGCATGCTCGTGGTTGGATCGGAGTACAAAACCAACCACAGGTTTTCTTTGACCTTTTGTATATACTGCCGAGATTCCGAGGCGAAATCCCTTGCCCCGCTTAAACATAAGGTAGGTAAAGAATATTTGCGGCGCAACACCAAGCTTATAACCAGCGAAATGTATGTGTTCTGGGGTACTTGTTACGACATGTCCGGCACGTGTTGTTATCTGCACCAGCTTTCCGCTGCATGTCCGCTTCATTATTTTTAATACGCGTGTTGGGAGTAGTCGTCCGCTGCCGTTGTTAGATAAAACCATATCCCCCGCACGTATTGATTCAACGGGGCGGTGAGTGCCGTCCTCGACAGTAATTTGCGTGCCCGCAACGAGACACTGATCCACGTCCCCGACGGCGCACACGTTGTCACGCGCATCGGCAATGAGGCGCACCAGTTCGTATTGCACGCGGTTGGTGTCCTGATACTCATCTATGTGAATGTGGCTCCAGCGCGCCTGAAGAAGCGAACGGACTCGGGCGTTTTTCACCAAGAGCGCGTTCCCCTCGGCGAGCAGGTCGTCAAAATCAAGCGCGCCCTCTTCCCGCGACATTTTTTCATACGTTTTCCACACGTTGGCAATTGTTTGCTCACGATACGCATGCGTTTCTTTTTCAAATTCTTCTCGCGAAAGCCCACGCCCCTTTGCTCTAGAAATCGTTTCCAAAACGCCGCGAGGGCTCCACTCGATGTCTAGTTTCTTCAGTATTACTTTAATCGCCCGTATGCTGTCGTCGCGGTCCCAAATAACAAAGCGCCTATGAACGCCGGCTTCGTCTGCAAACTCTCTCAAGATGCGAACACAGAGGGAGTGGAAGGTGACGACGAGCGGCGTTCCTCCCCAAACCGGCCTCGGCGACGAACCATGACCGGTCGTAGGCACCGTAACGCCAGCAAGTAGTGCGCGCACCCGCTCGCGCATCTCGCCGGCCGCCTTGTTGGTAAAGGTGACGGCAAGAATGGCCGTAGGCGGTACCCCGCTTGCCACGAGGTGCGCAATGCGATGCACGAGAGTCCGGGTCTTTCCCGCTCCCGCCCCAGCCACGATAAGGAGCGGTCCTTCAGTTTGTAATACGGCCTCTTTCTGGGCTTTGTTGAGCGATTTTAAGTATTCCATGCAGTCCGTGACATTATCCGTAAAAAGTTGACTAGATTGCTATCCACTAGCATAATAAAACATCCGTTGACTACCCAGACCTCATGAGGATACCATGAAGAAGCGGTGAATTATGTTCATTCTGAACTGGCTGAAACTCCGTCTCACCGTATAGACATTGGCTTATAAAATCACCTCTCCGAGAGAGCCCTCGCGCGGGGCACCACCCGGCGCCGAAGGCATTATATGTGCGCAAATTGAGACGAGCACCGGCCGTAGTGTCAATACTCATGCTTGTTGGTGTGCTTGTTCCCTCCCTCGCAAGTGCAGGAATACTTACTGATTTTCTCGCAGACATTCTCGGAGATGTAAAAGAAAAAACTTCCTCGTTCGCGGAGAGTGCCGAGGGTGCCTCGCGAGATGTTAGTATCCAAACGCTATCTCTTTTACAGCCGGCGATGAATAGTAACCCGACGGCAGGTAGAGGCGGAGGTGACATCACTATAGTTGACTCATCGGCAGTTGTTTCGATGGAGGGCCCTTCGGGAACAATCGCGGACATTGAGCGCGCGAAAAATGCCACTATTAGCATTTATGTAGTGCGTCAGGGCGATACGCTTTCAGAAATTGCGGAACTATTTGGAGTATCGGTAAACACCATCGCGTGGGCGAACAACATGTCTCGCTCAAGCACTCTAAAAGTAGGGCAAACACTCACTATTTTGCCGGTTACTGGCATAAAATACACCATTAAGAAAGGCGATACGCTCTCATCTATAGCGAAGAAGTTTGACGGTGACGCGGCTGAAATCGTTAGTTACAACGGTCTTGGCGATACGTTGGTTGTTGGCACGATGATTATCATTCCGAATGGCGAGGTAGCAGTGCCGGTAGCGTCCACGCCGAGTAGTAGGATTGAGGCACGGGGTCCATCGGTTTCGTATGATGGCTACTACATTCGGCCGATAACGGGCGGCGTACGCAGTCAGGGTATTCACGGCTACAATGGCGTTGACCTTGCCGTGACGGCAGGAACGCTCATCGTTGCGTCCGCTTCTGGCGATGTCATCATATCGCGGGAAGGTGGGTGGAACGGCGGCTACGGCAATTATGTGGTAATTCGCCACGCAAACGGTACGCAAACGCTTTACGCTCATAACTCGCGGAATGCAGTGGGTATAGGGGAACCTGTCGTACAGGGGCAAGTAATTGCCTACGTGGGCGCGACCGGACGCGCGACGGGGCCGCATATACACTTTGAAATACGCGGCGGCCCGAGAAATCCCTTCTAACATCCAATGTAGCCAATCGTATGTTCCAAATTCTTCAACACGTTTTGACCGTTTTGCGCCTGTTTTCGTAGCCCGCACACTTATATTGGTGTTATTGCCCTGTGTTTTCGTGAGGATTTTCTTCATATCACGATAAACGAGCGTAACGCGTTTTTGGCGACCGGCGCTATGTTGGCAATAAAAACACCACACCAATATAAGTGTGCGGGTTGACAAGCCGAGAATAGGGCTCAAAATGGTGGTACGAGGCCTGCCTGCCGGCAGGCAGGTCGAAAAGGGGCATGTTTAGTAAAATAACGAACGAAGTGAATATATTTTACTTAACCCCAGTGAAATGCGCCTTCGGTGCTCGCCGCTTTGCGGCGATTTCACGGGGTGTAAGAGCTTATAATTCGCTTCGCTCATAACAATCTCTAACATGGCGAACAAAATGAATTTAGCAGATCGCGTGCATTCTACGATCGACTGCACAAAGGCAGACGCAGAACGCGCGGTGGAGGCAATTATTGGCGCAATTACGGAATACCTTAAAAATGGGGAAGAAGTTTCCGTTGCCGGCCTCGGTATTTTTGAGGCAAAGATGCGAGCGGGGCGCACGGGTCGCAACCCGCGCACAGGCGAGACGATTCAGATCGCGGCAATGAAAGTGCCGAAGTTCCGCGCGTCAAAGACTCTGAAGGATGCGGTTAAATAGCTTCTAGCTTTCAGAGCACCCCCCGCCTGTAAGGCGGGGGGTGCGTTGCGATGCGGGATACGAGAATCGTCCCGCTCTTTCTAATTCGCTCTGCTCATAAGAACGCTGGACGCGGCTCGGCGACAAGCACTCGCTTCGCTCGTCTTGTATACCGCCTCCGCCGTTCGATTCTCCCACCCGCTATAAAAATATAGTCGCCCAAAGCTCCGCTTTGCACTCATTATTTTTATGCGGGATACGAGAATCGAACTCGTGTCTGGACATTGGAAGTGTCCCATTCTGCCACTAAACTAATCCCGCGTTTTTGAACAAGCCCTCTCAATCTTATACGAACATCTTATACGAAACCTTACATTTCCGCACATTATTCTGTAGGGTGTCGTGTGGGTGCATCGCGCGAGTGCGATCGCCCCAAAAGAGAGGAGAGAAGCATGAAGAGAATGTTTTTGGCGGCGTGCGCCGCCGCGGCGATCGTACTTGGCGGTGTGGGTGTAGCGAGTGCCGATCATCTCGAGAATCGTGCTTGGCACGTTGACAGTACGTATACGCTTGGCGCAATTTTTCATTGTTATGACAAGAATGATCTTGTTGAGGTGCTGGACGGGGATTCACCGCAGGATGTGTGGGACGAGAAGGTGGCGGATGGCACCTGTCGTATCGTCGACGATCTCACCTTTACCGTTGTGGCCCTCAGTGAGGAGCTCGAGGACGCCGGCTACCCATTCTACATAATAGAAATATCCGTGAATGGAAAATCTGCATTTATATTTTCCAGAGTGTCGGTAGTTCCGGCAGACTCTGTCTCGCCACCGGAAAATCAGTAGTATTGTGCGAAAGTTAAGCGTGGCCAAGTTAAGCGCGGCCATTGTGTGCCGCGCTTTTTTGTTGCAAAATATAATATGTCTATGGGACTTTTTTCACTTCTTCGATCTCTTCTCGCCATCATCGGTGCCATTGGTATTACCGCGATTGTTATTTTTGCAGTCGGGCAACTAGCGCCGGAAGTTTCATCTGAACGCTTTGTAGCCAACGAAGAGGTGGTTGTGGTGGTGCCGGAGGAGGCGGATATTTTGGATGAGGAAGAGGAGATGCCGCCGCCGAAGGCGGCGGCCAAGGAGGATGTGCCAGAAGATCCTCCAGCGCAAGAATCAAAACCAACTGAGCAAGTGCCGGAGGAGGCATCGACCCTAACCATAACAGCACAGGCGGCGGAGTGGGAAATAACACGCACAGAAAATCCATACGGCATTCCAGCGCGCGATTTTTCAGAGATAAATGAGGAGGCGCGCGCGGCGCTCGTTAATATTTTTTGCAGGGCAGGCGGCTCCCTCGGCTCCATTACCGCAAGTGGAGTTTTTATAAACTCAAACGGTGTCATTCTCACGAACGCGCATGTAGCGCAGTATATTCTCTTGGCTCAAAGCAAGAAGGCCAATCTGGAATGTACAGTGCGCACGGGCGCTCCGGCGCGCGATCGTTTTGTGGCGCGCGTTCTCTATGTGCCGCCATCGTGGGTACGCGAACACGCGCACGATTTGAACAATGAAAATGCTCTTGGCACCGGCGAGCACGATTGGGCGCTTCTCTATGTTATCGAGTCAACCGACGGCTCTACATTGCCGTCTTCGTTCCCATTTCTTCCGTTTGACACACGCGTAGGCATTGGGTTTACGGGCGACTCCATACTGATAGCAAGTTATCCGGCGGGTTTTTTGGGCGGCACTGCCACGATCTCAACCTTATATCCCGCGTCTACCGTAACGACCATACAATCACTTCTTACTTTTGACTCCGGCGTTCCGGAAATATTTTCGCTTGGTGGCTCCGTTGCGGCGCAAAGCGGCTCTTCCGGCGGCGCGGTGGTAAACGGGTGGGGATACTTGATAGGGCTCATCACAACCATGAGCAACGCGGAGACGACTGCCGAGCGTGATTTGCGCGCGGTCGCGCTGAATTACGTTGATGCCGACTTGCGCGCGCTCACGGGGCATGATTTGCAAATATACATACGCGGCGACCTCGCGCAAAAGTCCGCCGTTTTCATGAGTGTGTACGGTGTTGAACTGACCGAGTTGCTTCTGGAGCAGGTCAAGTAAGGCGCTCCGTTAGCACACCTGTTTGGGAGACCACTCACGCCCCGACCAAGTTTTGTCTTTCAGCAAAACTGGGTCTGGGCTCCGCTACGGTTAAGTCTCCCAAACAGGTGTGCCGCCTCCGCTAAGGCGGTAAGAAGCATAATCCGCAAGGCCTGGTCTCTGGTAACTATGATATCGGGAGATCGTATCTCCCGATATCCATTTTTCCAGCTTCAAGCATCCAGCCATCCAGAGTGGGGCTTGACAACCGAATTGTTTCGTGTACACTAAGGGTTGGAATTGGAATGAAACTTCACATTTGCAGTGGCTCGGCAGAGACGAGCCACCGCTACAAAGGAGGATTGGAAATGCAGACCCAGACACAGACACATGATGACCCTGCCCTCGGGCAGGAAATCGTCGCTCCCCAGCTCGGCGCCCCGGAAGGGACGCAGGCGGAGATCGACTCGGCGCAAGCCGAAGCGGCTAAGAAGAAGCCGCGGGTGCTCCATGAATGTCGCCTCTGTAACAAGAAGGACGAGAGTGTCAAGTATCTCGTCCTCGTGGACGGCGACCCCATGCGTCAGCTCGATGGATCGTGGTCCTTCTGGCACGGGGGTTGCGCACATACGGTGCGCAAGGCCGCGCCGGAAGGTACCAAGGTCGAAGTCGTTTCGGCCTTTGAGTACCGAAGGCGTAAGAGTGGCGGTGGCGGTGGCGGAAAGCCCGCCAACCTCGAAGAGGCCGCAAGCGGTCTCTGGAAGACCCTCGCTCGGGGCACGGGTCGTGCCGAGTTCCCTCCCAAGGGAGGGGACTTGAAGGGTTTGTCGCCGATGGCATCGGCGTTCGCGAAGGCGAACGGCGGCAAGCCGGTAGACCCGACCTCCTTCGGGAAGCCGGAGAAGGCGGGTAAGCGGGACAAGAAGTCCCGCCGCCACGAACCTCGCGACGACGAGTAGTGACTTTTTTGGGCGGACATGCAAGTGTCCGCCCGAATTTCTGTATCACCTTATCTTATTCATATCGACTCGACTTCGTAAGTCGATATGACTCTCTCCAACCTCATCTTTGAACACATCTTTGAAAAAAATTGCCTTTTTTAACTTTTTTGCTATACTGCTCTGCATATGGAAACACCAAAATCTCAAATGCTCGTGCCGATGGTCGTGGAGAAAACCTCGCTTGGCGAGCGTGCGTACGATATTTACTCGCGCCTTCTTAAGGACCGCATTATTTTCCTTGGCGGACCGATCCACGACGAAACGGCGAATCTCGTCATTGCCCAGCTTCTCTTTTTGCAATCAGAAGACCCGAAAAAAGACATTTCACTTTACATAAACTCGCCTGGCGGTTCGGTAACGGCGACCTTGGCGATGGTGGACACGATGAATTACATAAAGCCAGACGTTGCAACTTACTGCGTCGGTATGGCCGCTTCCGGAGCCGCCATTCTTCTTTCCGTGGGCGCTAAAGGCAAGCGCTACGCGCTTCCGAATGCGGAAGTGATGATTCATCAGCCGCACGGCGGCGCCGAAGGCCAGGCGTCCGACATTGCGATTACCGCAAAACACATTCTCGGCATACGCGACCGCTTGAACAAAATGCTCGCGAAAAACACCGGTCAAACGTTAAAAAAGATAGAGACGGATGTAGAGCGCGATTTTTTCATGACAGCCGACGAATCGGTGAAATACGGGTTGGTGGATAAGATTCTTAGTTAAACCCGCACACTTACTTTGGCATTATTCTGCTTTTTCAATATATACAGTGTTTTACCTCATGCTATCTCATAAAAATCGTCCCACCAATATAGTCCGATCGGCAGAATAAAAAGCAATGCCAAAGTAAGTGTGCGGGCTTGCGCGCGTCCGCACATAGTGTATATTGTCACTATTCCTATTAATTATATGTATTCAGTTCTCGAAGCCGCGCATTCTTTAACGTTTTCAACGAAAGGCGATTTTGTTGTTCCAGAGTCGGTATAAATAAGCCACGTTTCTAGAAACGTACGTAAAAGTGCACGGCGGGAGGACACAACCGCCATATGTCACTAAAAATTGCATTTGCACTCGCCGCTCTTGCGGGAGTCGTTGGTATTGGATTTGGATATTTTCTTCGCTGGATAATCAGCTTGGGGAAGCGGGGTTCAATGGAGCTTCTCATCAAGCAGATGATGCTTGATGCAGAAGTGCGCGCACAAAAAATAACCGAGGAGGCTGAAAGGCATGCGCGGGAAAAGGAAAACAAAGTAACCGCCGACTTGAAAGAAAAAGAACGGGAATTGAAGCATACGGAAGATCGCCTCGTGCGCAAGGAGGAGCTTCTTGATACGCGGCAGACGAAACTCGAAGGCGAGGAGACGGGTCTCAATAAAAAAGTTGAAGACGTTAAAAAAGCAGCAAGTGATTTAGAGGAACTTCGCCAGACGGAGCAAAAGAAATTGGAGCAGATTGCGCACTTGAGCGCCGAAGACGCACGCAACGAACTTCTGCGTTCTGTGGAAAAACAGTACGAATCAGACATCGAGAGCCGCATCCAAAAACTCGAAATTTTCGGCAATGAACGCTTGGAAAAGAGAGCGCAGGATATTTTGACGACCGCCGTCCATCGGCTGGGGAACTCCGTTGTGTCCGACGTTATTGCGACGACCGTGTCGCTCCCGAGTGATGAAATAAAGGGAAAAATTATCGGAAAAGAAGGACGCAACATTCGCTCGTTTGAACGCGCGACTGGTGTGGATGTCATTATTGACGACACACCGGGCACTATTACGCTTTCCTGCTATGATCCCGTGCGTCGTCAGATTGCGCGCATTGCGCTTGAAAACCTTATCCTAGATGGCCGCATTCAGCCCGCGAAAATTGAGGAGGCAGTGCAAAAAGCCGAAGCCGAACTCAGCACGATTATCAAAAAGAAAGGGACCGAAGCGGCGTATGCCGCGCGCGTGGCGAACCTTGACCCAAAACTCCTCATGATTTTGGGACGACTCTACTTCCGCACGAGTTATGGGCAGAATGTGTTGGACCACTCGGTTGAAATGGCGCATCTTGCGAGCATGCTTGCGGAAGAGCTGGGAGCCAACCCGGCCGTTGCACGTGCGGGAGCGCTTTTGCACGATATCGGCAAAGCGGTGGATCACGAGGTGACGGGGACGCATGTGGAGATAGGCCGCCGCATCTTGCAGAAGTTCGGTGTTGACGAGGCGGTTATTAAAGCGATGCAAGCGCATCACGAGGAATATCCATATGAGACGCCGGAGTCCATGATAGTACAGGTGGCAGACGCGGTCTCTGGTGGTCGTCCCGGTGCTCGGCGAGACTCGGTGGAGCATTATATAAAGCGACTTGAAAACCTGGAGGCGATAGCGAATCGGGAGCCGGGTGTTATGAAGAGTTACGCGATTGCCGCGGGGCGCGAAGTGCGTGTCATTGTAAAACCGGAAGACATAACCGACATGGATGCGCGGAAGTTAGCGAGAGACATCGCCGATAAGATTGAAAAAGAAATGCAGTACCCGGGCGAAATCAAGGTGAACGTTATTCGCGAGACGAGGGTCATAGAATACGCGAGGTAGGGGTAGATATTTTGCGAGGAAATGATGTATGTACGACCTCCGTCATTGGGGGGCGGTGTGGTTGAAAAAAGAGGTCACCATCTGCATATGTGAATAGGTTCAGATACATTTGGCACTCCTCGTAACAGAGGAATCATGCGCCAATTCAACATATTTAGAGGCACAAAGGGCTGGTTGTGGCTGTACG
>Ga0209541_10016535_pt1 | contig 10900 bp, 10 predicted proteins | sample RifCSPlowO2_01_FD_184027 | JGI IMG/M metagenome (GOLD analysis project Ga0209541, IMG submission 184027) | Groundwater microbial communities from Rifle, Colorado - Rifle CSP2_plank lowO2_0.1 (SPAdes) (version 2) | ecosystem: Environmental > Aquatic > Deep subsurface > Groundwater | place... | reverse complement strand
TATTAGCTATGATGGTGCATCTAGTTTTGAAGATCTTGCATATCCATTAAGCCATAGTACTGATGTTAATATTACAGAAACTGTAAAAGTTGGAGGTATAAATTATTACTTTAAGTGTATGGATGTAAATGGTAATAAGATTAATAGCGCTGATGATAGTAATTACTTGAAAATCAAATTTGACAAAAGACCTGATACAAGTGCTCCAATTCCAGTAAGTTTAGATCCTAGGAATGTATTTTTACCAGAAAGAGTTAGAGATATTAAAGTAAGTTTGTTAATGTATGATGAAAACGATGTTGATTCATGTAAGTTTTCAAAAGATAAAGTTAACTTTGACGAGATGGAGAGCACATTTAGTAGATCCCCTACTAAGACAACATGTGTTGATACTACCTCAAGTGATTGTAGAGAATTTACAACTAACTATAATTTAATAGGTGGACAAAACATTACAGTAGAGGGATATAGTCAGAATTTAACTGTTTACCCAATAATTATTAAATGCAAGGATACAAAGGGTAATTTGATGCTAGAACCATACAATACGAGTATTTTTGTTATTCCCGCCTTTACAATTAACATAAGTAGACCAATGGAAAATGAGAAAGTCTGGGATAGAACTCCTTTGATTAATGTGACTACTGGAGCAATAGCGTTTTGTAATTATAGCATTGGAAATGAGGTATTTAGTTTTAGTGACTCAAGCACAGAGCATGTAATAGAACATACGAAAAATTTAGGTGCAGGTATTCATCAATTACGAGTAAGTTGTTATGATTATCCTGCCAATAATGAAGCAGTAGCGATAAGAAGTTTTGAGGTAGCTTATGATGATAAAAAACCAAAATTGACATCTATATTTAAAAGTGATAGAAAAATCTGTATTAGTCTGGATGAATCTGCTGAGTGTAGATATAGTTTTGAAGATGTATTCCCAGAAGAATGGGATGATGGAAATCCAATGGTTGGAGAAGAGAAAGAGAAGTGTGCATCGTTAAAAGAAGGGGAAATTTATTATGTTATGTGTATGGATTCGTGGGTTAATAATGCCACTTTTAATTTATATCCCTAATAAATAGAAAGCTTTATTTATTTAGTAATTTAATTTTTATTTATGAATAAAAGAGGGCAAATTGCTGGGCAACCATTTATCTATATTTTTATTATATTTGTAGCAGTATTAGTAATTATTTTTGGGATTAAGATTGTTATTGACCTTATTGGTTTCTCAGAATATGTAGAAACTAGTGTACTTGTGGATAAGATTCAAAGTGAAGTTGATTCATGTTTTGATTTAGATAGAGGGAGTACATGCTTCTTCGATAAGTCTGTTGTTAATAATAATATTAAAGAGTTATGTTTCATAAATATAGATGAAGATGTTAACTTAAATGTTATAGATGATGAAGTTACAAGAGTGATGATAAATAATTCGATATATTACAATGAAGGTTATAATTTATTCTTAGTTCCAAATAGAGGGAAGAAGTTAGAAGAAAGAAGGTACAAAATTGAAAATGTTAAGATGGATGAAAATCCATTATGTGAGGACCTAAATGATGGAAAAGTCAACATATTATTATTTAATGATGGAAATCTAGTAAAATTGAGAAGAGTATGAATAAAGCTCAGATGCAAATTCATTGGATTTTTGTTATTGCAGCAGGTAGCATAATTTTACTATTCTTTTTTGGTTTTGGTTTAAAGTATAAAGATTTAGAAACTACTAAACTTAATGTGGCAATTGCCAAACATATAGAATCAAGTGTTTTAGGTTTAAAGACAGGCGAACAATTTAAAACTGTTAAACTTAATGAAAAAACAAAAATAGATTTTAGTTGCAATGAATTTAAGATAAATAATGATTTTAAGTATGACTGGAGTGAAAATATTGTTTTTAGTCCAGATGTAATTAACTCAGATAAGTTTGTTGTTTGGACTAAGAAAGTTCAATTTCCTTACGGTGTTGATAATGTTGTTATTATTTCTGATTTAAGTCAGAAAATTTATCTAATTGATAGTGAGTTTAGTAGAGCAATTAAAAGTTTGATACCTAATGACTTTACTAATGTTCAATTAATACAATTTGATGACTTACAAGATCTAAACTTTAAAGGTTCTGACAATATTAAGATTGTTTCATTTTCGGAGTCAAATAGCTTGAATAATTATGAAAATAAAGCGGAAATATTGTATATAGACCCCGGAGATAATGGGAGAGTTCTTTTTACAAATGGAGATTATAATTTTCTTGATAGGTCAATGATTTTTGCAGCTATTTTTTCAAGTAATAATAGTTATTCTTGCTCTTATAATAAATTAATTAAAAAAATAGTTCTTATTACTGATGTATATTATTATAAAGCCAGGTATTTGCAAGACTGCTGTAGCAATTTTAGATGTAGCTATACAAATTTTGCTGATGTATTAAGTAGATTTTCTGACTCAGTTAAAAATATAGATATTAATAATGTTAATACAATTAAAAATGAACTAATAAGTAAAAATGAAGATCTTTTTAGGAAAGATTGCAAGGTGGTATTTTAATGAGAAGGGGAGAGCTTCAGATTTATGAGTCAGTACTTGTTATATTTTTCTTTATCTTAATGTTTTTAATAGGATTTATATTTTTTAATAAGTATACTATTGATAATATAAACGAAGAGGCTCTTAAGTATGAGGAACTAAAATTTCAAGAATTAATTGCAATAATTCCTTCAATGTATGAGTTTAGGTGTAGTTTTTATTTTAGCGATGATGAATGTGTTGATTTAAGTAAAGTGTGGGCATTTAATAGGATAAGTAAAGATTATTTTAATATATTCGGTTACAAGAAAATTTCAATTAAGGAAGTTTATCCTGGTGACGAAGAGGAAATTTTAGTATATGAAAAAGTTCCAAGAAAATATAAAACTAGAAGGATAATATCAAGTCCAATTTCTATATATAATATTAAAGATGATACCTATAAGGTTGGGTTGCTTAAGATAGAATGGTACTATTAATAAGAAAAAATGGACAATCTGAAATGGTCGGATTAGTAATAATAGTTTTAATTTTAATTGTTGTTGGGTTATTATTTCTTAGATTTAGTCTAGAATCTAAAGATAAGTATTCTGATAAAAGTATGTTAAGTGTAAAAGCAAATAATCTAATTAATGCGATTAGGTTAGCAAGTGTTTGTAATAGGCATATGTATGATGCTATTATTGCATGTTGCAATGGACTAGAGTTTTGTAGTAGAGATGCATGTCAATTAGCTAGTGAAGAGATAAGTAAAATTATAAATAAAAGTTTAGAAGAGTATGTTTACTTTGAAGCAGAAAATAAAGGTAATTTATGTTTTAGTATTAATAGTGAATGTCAGGGTATAAGTTCAACTTCAAATTTTGTAAGAAATAACGAAGGAGAGGCTCAAATCAACTTGAAAATCTGTCGATGAATGTATTACTTTTATTCAGTTAAAGTGGTGAATTTAAAATTTGGAGAATTTTGGGTGTTTTGTTGAGATAAGGCTCGTAGGGCTTGTTTATTCAAGAATTTGGTGTGTTTTATATTCTGGAGTAGATAAATCTTTATAAATAATTTGGGAGTTAAGCATTATACACTATTTATTCAGTGTTAAAAAGAGAAAAACTGATTATGAAACAAAAAATATCGCATGGAGGTGCATTTTAAAATGCAAGAAACTTTTGCTATTAGAGCCAAGAGAGCTGTACAAAAAGTAGCAGCTATTGGTACAGGTTTAGGATTTGTAGGCGCTACATTGATGAGTGCTGTTGCATTAGATTATTCATTAGGTGATTATCCAATGCCATTTGTCAAAGCTAAGCAATTTAGCAACGTAGCAGCTATTGTTGGAGATCAATCTGCTCCAGATGATAACACAGCTTTATTAGATGTACTTTCTGGATTAAAACAAGCTACTGCAATAACTAAAGCAGGCGGAGCTAAGAAAGTAGAAGGTGGATCATCTAAAACTGAAGATATCCAAATAGGTAAGTCATTGAATAATTCTGCAGATGGTTTTGGAACTTCTGTAGATGATGATGATGTTGATGGATTCCAGGACACTACTGTTAGAATAGATATAGACGATGCATCTGATGACTATTCAGTATCAGATAGTATTAGATTTGGTAATGCTTGTGCTACTCAAGCAAATAATTCACTAATTGCGAATTCTCAAATTGAGGCACCAATATTACAAACTGGTTTAACTTTTGATAGAGATGAAGACTGGCAAGAGAAAATTTTTATAACAGTTCCAAAGCAAGGTATTTGTTATAAGTATACTTTTGACACTTCTTTAGTAAGTGGAAATTTAATTACTAAGGCAAAAAGTACAGACCCAATTACGATAAACTTCCTTGGGCAGGAATTAGAGATTCAAAATGCAACCAATACACAACTTGTTGTGAATAGTGGTGAAAGATTTGATATGAAAGCCGGAGATGAAGTACAAGTTGAAGGAAAAACTGTAAAGTTAGAATCTGCTACAAGCTCAAATAAGGTAAGAGTTTGTGTCGATACGACTTGTGAAGTTGTAAGGGAAGATGATGAACAAATAATAAATGGACTTGAAGTAAGAGCAGAAGATGTTAGTGATGATCAAGGAATTGAATTTGATGCAGCAACATTATTTATTGGATTAAATGCTCGAGAGACTTTCAAAGACGGAGAAGAATATATAGGAGAAGATGAGGATAATCCAGTTTGGGTATGGATGTTGGCTAACTTAAATGCTGCTCAACCAACAATTGGATTAAGATTTGATTTGTCTTTAGACAGTCCAGATGAAAGTGATAACCCTGCATATGAACATCCATTATATGAAGGAGAAAGTTTGTGTTTACCAAGAGATTATGCATGTGTTACTTTTGATAGTATGGTAATAGATGACTATTTAAAGTACACTATTAATACTGGTGTAACTGAAAGTTTATTTATGAACCAAACACAAGCTGATTCAAATACTGGTTCAGTTTCAAAGAGAGTACTTGAATTGAATGCAGCAGGAGATGATGATGTAGGGTTCCAAATAGGTACCTTAGCACAAATTGCAACTTCAGAACAAAGTGTAGAAACAGATACTATATTCCTTGCAGTATTTAATTCTACTGATGGTATTGAGGGTGCAACTGCAGATGATAATGCAACCTTAGGATTATTTAGAGAAGAAAGAGATGGTAGTGATGCTATATTCTTTGCAAACATTAGTGCGTCATTAACAGGGAATAATACCGGTGGTGTTAATAGTAGGTATTTCTTCTTAGATTATAAGGATAGTTTAGTACCTGTTTTGATAAACTGGACTTATGATGCACCAAATGTCCCAGTAGGTCAAATAATTATAGATTTAACTACAGACTGGGCTTTTACTGGTAATGACCCTGTGCATGGTCCAAATAATGGTAATATCAGTATATGGTTCTCAACAAAGAATCTTGCAGACCCAAATTCAATTGACTTTTTAGGTGTTGCAGATGGAACTGAAGATACGTATTTATTCTATGGGACTAATGATATTAGCTCCTTTAGTGAGAATACGAGAACACCAACTGGAGTTGAGATTAAGGATCCAGATGCATCCAGAAGTTCCGATAGTTTAGAATTTTGGTTACCAGCAGATATTAGTGATTACAAAGCAAATATTGTAGTAACTACTGGTGGGAGAGTTGTAGGTGGGGAAGACGGAGATGTTGTGACTGATGAAGCTCCACAAATACAAACAGCTGGAGATGTAACTGATTTAACTCAGTTTAATGCAATACTTGGTGGTGGACCATGTGTAAACAGCCATGTTGCTAGACTTAAAGGATTAAGTCCAGGATCATGTGGTGCAGCTTCAGGATTCACACCAAATGAGGCTATAGTTGAGTTAATTGGTAATGGAGACAATGTAGCCTTAGTTGTAGCTGGATGGGAAGCAGATGATACCAAGAGAGCTGGAGTAGTTCTAAAGAACTATGATGACACAAAAGTAATGGAAGCATTTAAAGGAAAGACAGCTGTAACTGTAAGTGGTACATCAATGGATATATCATCCATAGAATTGAGCTAAAACCTCTTTCTTTTTTATTTATTTAATTTTCTATTCAAAAGCTTTTTAAACATATTTTAAATTCTACAATTATGAAATTTAGAAACCCAAAAGATAGTGATAAAAAAAGTAAAAAAACAATATACTTCGTTATCGTTATAGTTTTCCTGATGGTTAGTAGTGTTGTAGGTTTTGTGATATTTAGTGGAGCAGGAAATGATGACAACCAAACTACTGCTGATTTTGAATATAATGGGTATGGATTTACTAAACTTAATTCCGGATGGTTAACAAAGATTAATCAAGCAGATGTTTATTTTGATTATTTGCCTACTGAAGTAAGTGAAATTAATTATAATAAAGAGGAAAAATTGTCAATAAGTAGCAGAGTTTATTTAGCTTATGACCCTACTGAAAGAGATTCAAATATGGACTTTATTCTAGGAAAAATAGATCAAAATCTGAGAATTTTAGGATATACGACAAATTTGGCTTGTATAAATGAACAAAATTGTCCAGATATCCCAATTGTTGATTGTAATAATAACCAAAATGTATTGCTGATTAAAATAGGGAGTGGTAGCAAGATATACAAGCAAGAAGGCTGCTTGGTCATAGAAGGGAAGGATATAATTGAAGTAAGTAAAAGTAGCGATAAATTCATATATTCTATAACGGGCGTGATGTAAATGGAAGAAACTGTAATTAAGAAAACTGGAAAAAATTACTTTATTAAAATAATTGTTGTATCTGTTGTTATATTCTTTGTTGTATTTGGTTCCTTAAGAATATATAGACTTCTGAAGACTGAAGGTAGTACTTATACTTACGAAGGGGCTACTGGTCAATTTTCCTTTGATATTGTTGAGAATAACGGGTTAAAACAGCATGTTGTTCGTGTTTATGTATTTGAAGATGATGGAAAAGAACATGAAAAAGTAATCCCTCTTAGGTATGGGCCTAAAGAAATGAATGAAATTACAGTTGAAAAAGACATAGATAATTTAGTTTTATTAGACTTAAGTAAAGAAGATACTTTAAAAGACCAAATTTATATAACTCAAGATCCAAAGCTTGTTGAAGAAAGTCAAAGAGATTCTATTGTAGCATCTCTTGAAATAATGAAAGTTGTTGGAGATTATAGCTTTGGAGTTTATAAAATCCCAATACAAATGGCATATACTTCAAAAGGTTCAACAAATTTACCTATTATAACATGTAAAGATACTGATAATGGTAAAGGAGTTATTTTACTAAAGTATGGGGGTGCTAATAGAATCTACTCTGAAGAAGGGTGTGTTATTTTAGAAGCAACAACAAGTGAAGATATAATTAAAGTTGCAGATAGGCTTGTACTAGATTTATTAGGTGTATTTTAATATATGGTTAAAGTTTTGGTTGGTTGCCCAACATCTGAGACTCATAAATACTGCTTTAAAGAATATTTAGAGGCTGTTAATAATATTACCTTTAAAGACAAAAAAATATTACTAGTAGATAATTCTAAAACTATTGATTATTTTGATTTCATTAAGAATAGTGGAATAGATGTAATTAAAACCCATTATACTGTATCTGCTAGAGATAGGATAGTAAGATCAAGAAATATATTAAGAGAGTTTGTTTTAAAAGAAGAATATGATTATTTTTTAAGCTTGGAACAAGATGTTATACCTCCAAAAGAGGTAATTGAAAGGCTACTGGGGCATAAGAAAGATATTATTTCAGGGGTATATTTTTCTAGGATAAAGAGTTTAACAGATAAAAAAGTTAAAGTACTCCCTTTGCTTTGGACGTGGAAAGATGGAAGTAATAATCCATATTCAATGGCAGATGTTGATTTAGACTTAGTTATGAATAACAATGTTATTAAAATAAAATACTGTGGCCTAGGATGTCTTCTTATTAGTAGGAAAGTTCTAGAGAAAGTAAAATTTAGGTATGATGATAAATATCCTACTTTTGATGATCTTCATTTTTGCCAAGACGCTAGAAATAATGGTTTTGAAATATTTGTTGATACAGGCGTTAAATGTAAACATCTGATTATTAAAAGACCTTGGTATTGGGATGGTAATAAAGAGATACAAACATTTAAAAAATAGAATTAATACAATTTCAATTAAGCCGGGATGGCCCAACCTGGTACGGCGCAGGTCTTGAATGTTTCAAAGTTAACCTGTTTCCTAACGGATATCTGGGTTCAAATCCCAGTCCCGGCGTATTACTATCTAATTGTTCAGCATATTTGATTAATTATGTTGATAGATTTTGCATTTATTTTCATTTTGCTTAATAATGTTTATATAACACAAGAATTCTTATAAAGTAATTTTAGCATAAAAAGCTAAAATGGAAAGTATTGATAGATATGTTAAGGTTTTGAGTGGCATACTTGCAACTTGCGAAAGTTATAAAGATGCATTGAAAGAAAATACTGAGTTAAGATATAAAGGCGAGGATATGGAAATTCTAGGGGTTTTCATGGATCAAGATATGACTGCCTCGATATATATCTTATACAGGGATGGTCAGTTTAGGTATGTGTTTGGAGGTAGTTGGTTTGGTTTTTCTAATGCACCTAAACAGCCTTCTTTGGAAGATGTAGCAAAAGAGGTACAACATATTGGAGCACCTACTGAGGATCTTGTAAGAAATTTTAAGAGATCATTGGTAAAGCCTTTGGGAACCTATCTAGCAGAGCAAGAACTGCACAATTTAGAAACTGCCTTGCTAAGTGTTTAGACTCAATAGAATTTTGTTTGATAGTTCAAGCTTGAATTAATTAAAATAAAAAAGAATTAAAGAAAAAGATTTACTTCTTAGGAGCTTTCTTTTTCTTTGTTATGTAGAACCAGACTCCTACAAGTACTGCGGCAATTATTACTATCCAAAGTACAACCATACCCGCACTTGAAGGCTTTCCAGCTTCTTCACCAGGAGTTGTTCCTTCTCCAGCTTCTTCACCAGGAGTTGTTCCTTCTCCAGCTTCTTCACCAGTTCCAGGCGTTGATTTAGAAGATGCTACACCTATTGCGAATACTGAAAATCCAGGTATAGCAGCACTATACTTGTAATCTTTAGTTGTGCTAATCGATAATTTTGTAGCTTTGTACTCTTCCCATTTTCCATTATTAAATCTGTATAAAGAAACGTCACCTGAATCAATGGAATTAGTTGTTAACCATGACTTATCCACTGCAAATTCCATAGTTGCTTTCTTAATTTTATCAGAGGGAATATTTGTTGTTGTAATGGTAATATACCTAGCTACTTTTGAAACTGGAGTAGTTGATACTTCAGATGGTTTTGAAGATGATGTTGTTACTTCAACTTTAGCATTGGTTACAGCTGCACTTAATTCAAACATTAATTTTTGAATTCCAGCTCCTGCTCCAAAGTTTTGTATAGACTTTAGTGTATCTGCGTTTATTGAAGCATATTCTACTACCTTTTCAGTAGTTGAAGGCGTTCCAGGAGCTCCTGCCCCTCCACCACTAGATCCACCACTAGATCCTCCTCCACTACCACCTGCTGATTGAACAACAAATTTCCTTGTTGTCGATGAGCTACCACCAACATCTTGGATGTTACATCTAGCTGTAAATTCTCCATTAGGCTCTCCATCTCCAGCAGTGTTGAAGTTTAGTACTTGAACTGAATTAGCTGCATCTCTTGCATTTGTTTGTTGACCTGAGTCTCCTTCTGATCCTGGTCTATCAACGGTTACATTAAATGAATGTGCAGGTAACTTATCTGAGCTTTCATCTTGACATTCTACCTTTACTGTGACTCCTCTAGTTACTGCGTCACTATCATCTAAGACTGTTCCGCCTTCAGATATTGTTATCTTTGCTATTGGTCTAATACCATCAACTGTTAAATTAAATCCGCGTGAGTTGTTTATTGCATATTGGCTTTGTAATCTTAATTCAAGATTATTCGTTCCTCCAAGTCCAGCTACTGAATCATTTGCCCAGACACCAAAACTAATGTTTGTCCCATGTGGTAGTGCAGGAATTGTTCCATTCCATACTGATGGGCCTGTTCCACTACTTTGACTTATGTAGTTAGCCCTTGATATTCCTTCTCCACCAGAACCTATACCAAATAATTGCGATACATTAGTTGAATGAACTGCTGGGTCAACCCTACTATTTCTTTGTGTAAGATTGACTGGTCTATTGGTTATATTATAAACTATCAAAACTTGACCGGATGAATCTTCTACAGTTCCTCTAACTGTTAGTGTTACATTTGTTAAGTAATCAGTTCCATTTAATCCTGGGAATCCAGATCCTGTTAAAGTTCTGAGGCCATCAGTGATATTAATATTAGTTGCTGTTAAATTTGGTTTTAATCTATCTATTGTAATATTGGAAGGTATGCTTGAAAAGTTAACCATTTGTAATGAATGGTTTGTTATGTTAACTGTGAAGCTATAATTTCCTTCTGATAACCTTGCTGTACTAGAATTAGCAAAACTAATAGTTGTATTCCATATGGATTGATTGAAAGATATATTATATGTCGTTATAAGGAGAACTGAACCAGATGTGTTCGAAAGCCACCATGTAGCATTTGTAGCCCCAGTATGATTGGATGCTACCAAGGGAGTGTCCCAACCTGCAACGGTAAACAAACTTACATTAAAAAAGAAACTATCATTACCTTGAATTACCGTATCGTTTGCTGGCCTGAAAGTTCCTGGTGTCTCAAGGAAGTTTTTCCCTTGGACTAATATAAAACTTAATAGAAATAGACCTATTATAATAAATACTGCTAAAACATTTCTCCTCATTTTTTCACCCCTCTATTTTTGGTTGAGATAAATATCATTAATTAGAAATAAAT
>Ga0209541_10016534_pt1 | contig 10901 bp, 21 predicted proteins | sample RifCSPlowO2_01_FD_184027 | JGI IMG/M metagenome (GOLD analysis project Ga0209541, IMG submission 184027) | Groundwater microbial communities from Rifle, Colorado - Rifle CSP2_plank lowO2_0.1 (SPAdes) (version 2) | ecosystem: Environmental > Aquatic > Deep subsurface > Groundwater | place... | reverse complement strand
GCTTGAGGTGCTTTAAAAATGGCAAGAGGAAGATGCATGAAGTGCAGGAAAGAAGTTGAAATCAAGGATGGCAAGGAAGTCACAATGAAGAATGGCATGAAAGCTATGAAAGGCGAGTGCGGGCATTGCGGCACAAAAGTTTTCAGAATTCTTGGAAAGGCTAAGAAATAAGCCTTTTTATATATTTTTTATATTCATTTTATAAGTTCTATAAAGATTATATAGCAAATCTATAAATATATAATTGAACCCCGTTGCAAACGGGGGTGCGTAGCTGTAAAACTCATTTACAGTTATAAGTGTCTAACACCAAATTGCCAAAGCTGATTAATGCTAAATCCTTACTGCAGAAGAGCGCAAGTTAACCTGCAATAACTTTGGCTAAACGTCAGCCAAGCAAGATTTAAACCTTTGCTTGCGTAAAGGGCTTAAAAAAGGCGTTAAATTACTATAACTGACAGCATAAAAACTGGTTGAGCGCAACAGCGAAGCCCCTACCTTTTCTTAAAGAATTTTTATCTCTTAATCTTAATCTTCGGCAAAATCTTGTATGCAAAAACTGCAGCAACGATTATTATTACCCAAAACAATATTTTATTTATTATTTTTAAAACAAATAAAGTAACATTTAAAACCAAAAACAAAACAATCAATAAGACCAGAATTCGCAAATATTTGTCTTTAATTTTCATCATTAATTTTCAGGAATCTTTTTTTCATTCGCATGAAAGTAATTCCATTTCTTCTCTCAATTTGTTTGTGAGTGTATATATTGCCCTCTATCGTAATGTAATCTTCCTTGTCATTATCAGAAAACAGCTGCAATATATCCACCCCCACGTATTAGATTTTTAGTTAACTTGGTATAAAAAACTTTTGTTTTGTCGTGTAGGAATAAGTATACTGGGGTATTATTTTCATTAATATTTTTATGCTTTTTTGCAAACGATGAATTTAAAAACATGAAAAATTTAGCATATATATGCTTAAAAAAGAAGTCATTTCATGGGCATTTTACGATTTTGCCAATACTGCTTTTACTTCTCCTTTCAGAACAATTTTCTGGCCATTGCTAGTTACTAGTTTTCTTGGAGGCAATGAATTTCAGCTTGGCTTGACAGTGGCTTTGGCTATTTTCATTTTTAGCATTGTCGTCCCTTTTATTGGAGCGTATTCTGATGCAACAAAAATAAGGATGCCTTTTATTATAATTCCGACAATTCTCACAGCGATGATTGTGGCATTCCTGCCTTTATTCGGGCTTTTATGGAATCTTATTTTTGCCGGTATTGCGATAATATTGTACAATATGGGTTTGGCAATCTACAACACAATTCTGCCTGAGATTGCAACGGAAAAAGAAATGGGGAAAACATCAGGCTTAGGCATGGGATTTGGGTTTTTTGGAACTATTGCAAGTGTTTTATTGGCATATTTTGTGCTGAAATTTTTTGCAACCAACTCCTTGGAGACTGCTGCTGGAATAAAAGCAGTTTTTCCTGCAATGGCTTTATTTTTCCTTGTTTTTTCATTGCCGCTTTTTTCAGCACACAAAGACAAACATATCAAACAGCATAAAATCAACATTAAAAAAACATTTCTTGCAATTAAATCAACATTAAAAAATATCGCAAAACTTGAAGGAATGCTCCCATTTTTGGCTTCTGCTGCGCTTTTTGCAAATGCATTGGCTGCAATTGACATATTTTTCTTTCTCTTTGCAAAAAAAGAAATTGGAGTTACACTGCAAGGATTCATGCTGCTGTTTATGGCGCAATCGCTTGGCGCTGCTTTTGGGGCGATTTCATTTGGCAGGCTTGCGGACAGCATTGGGTCTAAAAATGTCCTCAAAATAGGAGGCATCATTTGGATTGCTGTAGTAAGTTTATTTGTCATCTCTAAAAGCATTGTTGTATTCTGGATTGCTGGCTTGCTTGGAAGTCTTGCATTTGGAGGCGTGCTTTCCGCTTCCAGAGCATTGTTTGTCTTCTTGGCACCGCAGCAGAAGATTGGGGAATTTTTTGGCTATTCGCAGATTGTTGGCAAATTTACAGGGCTTTTTGGCCCGCCAATAGCAGGATGGCTAATTGTGGCATATGGTTACAATGCAGCTCTTGTAATGGTTTTGATTTTATTGGTTATTTCATTTTTGTTTATCCTGAAGATACCTGATGTAAGAAGAGTTATTCATTAAAATAAAATTTAAATACTCTGAAACAAAATTGTTTTTATGAAATACAAAAAAGAGATTTTATTGTTTATTTTCCTGTTGACTGCCTTGGCACTTCTCTTGATAAATTCTTTAAATCTGCCGCATGAGAGTTATGCATTAAGGGCATTAATTGATGTTTGGGCTTTAGTCATATTTCCTGTTGTAGGCGCTGTTTATGCCTACAGAAAATCAAGGCTCCTTTCTTATTCATTTATAGCATGGTCTGTTGGGGCTCTTTTGTGGAAGATTTGGAATGTTAAAGGAACTTTACTACGCCCCTTTATCTCTGAATTATTTTTTACATTGTTTTTTGTTTTATTTGTAGTTTATTTATTCAAAGAAGCCAAATTAAAAACAGTAAGTGATTATGTTGTTATTGCACTGCTTCTTATATCAGCTTACTTTGCTTTCGTATTTAGCCAAAAATTAAGCTTGCTGTCTTTCTATGGAATTATGGCAGGCTTGCTTGCATCATTTGGGCTTATTTCATTTTTAAGAAAATCAGAATCTTTCAACTTGGGCATATTCCTGTTCGGAGCAGCTGAAACGGTCTATATTTATGCTATTCAAGCTAATGGCTATTATATCTCAGGCTGGGTTGATTTTATGTACTTGCTTTCTTGGTTTGTTATTATGTTTGGGTTAATGGAAAGAAAAAATTAAGTGCGGAGGACAGGATTTTCGGTTTGCGAGTCTCGTAAAACTCGACATTTCGAACCTGCGTAGGCACTAAGCCAATAGGTGTCTTCACCTCATTGCATTCAAAGAATGCTCATCACACCATGAAGCGCCTAAGCCTATCCCGTTTGGTCTCCTAAAAGGATTTGGCCACTCCGGCACCTCCGCATAAGGAAAAGTTTGGAATGTTTCTTTAAAAATATTACTAAAAATTGTATCTTTTCTTATCTTTAAAAATTTCAATCTGCTCCGCAACTCTTGTGCTCGGCTTTCGCTTTCTGCCAGTCGAATGCGAGTGAACTCGTTTCACTCGCTCACAACTCACTACTCAAGCCTCGCCTATTTATTTATTATTGAGATATTTCGAGGCGAAAAATTATTGAGTTGCGTGCGAGAACGCTCGCACGCTCGCGTTCAACTCAGCAAAATTTTCGCTGAGTGTAACTGTTGTGAGCGAAGCGAACCGATTGAATTAATTCATAATCCGAGAATTAAAATATTCACCTTATCTTCTTCTGCCAATTGTAGCTTCTCAACCTTTTGCTTTTGCCAAAGCCGCAAGAAGAGCACTTGCCCTTGTTTAAACTCATGGTTCTTTTGCCGCAGCGCCTGCAGTATATCATGTTCTTCTTGCCAGACTTCCTGCCCATTGAAGGTGTGCCTTTTGTCATTTTTAATCATTTAACCAATAGAAATCTAATCTGTTGATATGACTGTTATTGTGTCGCCTCTTATAAAGATCGTGCCAAGCTTTCTTGTCACTTCTCCATTTGCCCTTTCTTCCACATCCTCAAGGACAACATTGATATGGATGTCAAAAGATTTTAGCTTGCCAATATACTGCTTGTTATTCTTTAACTCAACAAGTATCCTTTTGTCCCTTGACTTGTTTAACGCGTCTAATGGTCTCGCTTGCTCCATAAAATTAATCCCTTAAATTCTAAATTGTAGAAATTAGGCTTGTTTATAAATGTTTCTTATGTTCTTTTTTTCTTAGTAACGTCTTCCGGCACTTTATATTCATGCCAGTTGACATTTTTGTTTTGAATTGCTGATTTTAATGATTTTTCAACATTATTCAAATCACTTTTTCCACTTTTTACCTCAACAAAAATAACTTCACCAATTTGTTTTTCATCCATGCCTTTGAACACAACAAAGTCTATTGGCTTGCCGATGAATCTTGCCTCTGTCGGCTTGTAGGGAAAATCCGGAAGGTATGGTGCGATTTGCTCGCTGAACTGCCCGCTCAAAACAGCTCTTGACTGCTTGATTGCATCTTCCCTTATATCTGGAACTTTCTCCTCAAATTTCAATTTTGTTATGTATTTCCCTATTAAATAGCCTATTAATAAAACAATAAAAAATAACACAACAATTCCAAACAATTCGAAAATTTCCATAAAAAACAATTAATTCAGCTTCAATAAATAATTATCTATAGAAACCTATTTAAATGTACAATAACTACTTTTTTGTATGGCGTTATCACAAGCAAGGCCAAGAAGAAAACAGACTGGCGCAAGGTACAAGGATTACAGGAAGAAAAGGCAGTATGAGCTTGGCAGAGAGCCTTCTTTCACAAAACTTGGCAAGAAAAGGGTTCAGGTTATAAGAACAATGGGCGCCAACAGAAAATTAAGAATGCTTAGTGCTGATACTGCAAACTTACTTGACCCAAGGACAAAATCATTCAAGCAGGTTAAAATCAAAACAATAACAGACAATCCGGCAAACAGGCATTTCATCAGAAGAAATATAATGACCAAAGGCTCTGTAATTGACACGGAGTTTGGCAAGGCAAGAATAACCTCAAGGCCTGGACAGGACGGGGTTGTAAATGCTGTGCTGATTTCTTAAGGAAATTGTTTTATTTTGTGTACAACTTCTGATTGTGTATAAGAACCTTTGATATACCAGTGGTTAACACCAAGAGTCTGGTCTATTCTTTCTTCATTTCTTATAAAATAAAAAATTCTTATGGGGGTTAATTCGCCATGAGCTCTAACATCCCTACATATTTTGACTCCTGTTTTAACATCTTCGTCTATTAAAATTGCGGATGGGATTTGATTGTAGATATGTTGCATTGCTGCTCCATGACCCCCTGCTCTGAATATACCATAATTTTGCCTACGTAGTTCTACAACAACATCTTCCAAAGACCTGTTCTTATCAACAACTACAATACTCACCATAAAAACCGGTAACAATGGGTTATTTATATTTTTTACTCTTTAGTAGTTAAAAATAGAAAGATTTATATATGAAAAAAGAGAATGCGGACTTATGAAGAAGTTTGGAGTCGTTCAAGGTGGAAAACGTAGAAAACATATTATAGACCCAAGACAAAGTGATTTATTTGCATCTGTTGAAACTGATAGATCAGAACTTGAAAGAATTACAGCTATCCCTATAAAGACAAGTGCTGCTGTAAACCTTATGCCTAATTATGGGGTAAACGATGATGTAGTCAATGGAATAAATAAAGGCCCATTACACATTTTCAGAAGCACGCCGCCGCCAATATCTAAGCATATGACTGACAATTTTCACTTTCTCTATCTGGCATTTGTTGGTGCCTGCAACATGGAATTCCAAAATGGAGAGTATGGAATTCCTCATGAAATGCTGATTTCAATGTCGCGTGCTGAATTTCTGGCAAACTATTTCAGGGCCGCTGTTTTGAAAATAAGGGATGCTGCAGAAATAGAGGGCTACAAGCCATTCATGGATTTAAGGTTGTTAAGCTTAGATGAGGTAGGTGAATTTAGTAATGATTCAGTAACCAGAGCTATAAAAGAATATCATGGATTGCGTGAACTGTACAACTCAGAAATGTCCTTACACAAGGTGCCATTGACAGAAAGGATTAACAACCTACCACAAGAAATTAAAAAGAAATTTTTGAAAAGTCTTACACTTCAATATCGGTGTATAAATCGTGCAACTGCTGAGTTTCCCTACGCCATAAGAGATTTTGATCCTGACAGAGTAGCTAATTACCAAGGAATTGATATTTATAGGCATGCCATAGCAGAATTTATGAGAGATGTTTATAGAAAAAATCTAAAAATGTTATGGCAACCCAAATTAGCAATGGATTTATTGAAATGAGATATACTTACAGACAAATTTAAATAATTTTCCAGCAATCCAAATTTATGGACAAATTAATAGGTATTTACGATGCCTTGTATTCTTACTTGGGTCCCCAATTTTGGTGGCCTGTAACTAAAGAAGGGAAAGTTAATCCAAAGTATCATAAAAATATTAATCTTACAGAAAAACAAAAACTGGAAATTTGTTTTGGCGCTATTCTGACGCAGAATACAAGCTGGAAAAATGTGGAAAAGGCAATTATCAATCTCAATATAAACAAACTCATTGACATAACAAAAATAAAGAATATTGAAAATGACAAATTAACACAAATAATAAAACCAAGCGGCTATCACAACCAGAAGGCAAAAAAGCTGAAGAATTTCTGCAATTTTTTGTTTAAAAATTATAATGGAAGCTTAAAAAAATTATTTGAAAAAAATATTCAAAAACTAAGAGAAGAGCTTTTATCAGTCAATGGTGTTGGTCCAGAGACCGCAGACTCAATAATATTGTATGCTGCAAAAAAACCCATATTTGTGGTTGATGCCTACACAAGAAGGATAATCCAAAGAATTGGCTACAGGGAAAAAACATATGAGGAATTGCAAAAATTATTCATGGAAAGCCTGCAAAATAGCGAAAGATTATTTAATGAGTTCCATGCATTGCTCGTAGAGCTGGGAAAAAGCATATGCAAAAAGGAGCCATTATGTGAAAAATGTCCTATCAACAAATATTGCAATTATTACAAAAATATTTATATTAAAAAATAAGAATTGATTAAAAATGGAATTATTATCAATAGTCATTGGAGCTGTAATTGTATACTTTATTATAATGGTTGTTTTGCATAAACTATTTGAAAAATTCTTCATGATGCTCCTTTTTGGAGTATCTACTTTATTTGTTATTACACTGATTTATTTTATGCTAAAAGGAGTTTGATTCAAAATGTTTATATATATATTCTGATAAAGGCTAATAAAAGAGGTGAATAGATGGGTTTCTTCAGCAAACTTGCATTTTGGAAGAAAAGAGATGAATTAGAGGATATAGGCAAAGACCTTGGCATAGACAAGGATTTGGGGTTGGATATTGGAGCAGGGCCCTCGCCAGACTTGGGAATGGGAATTGAACCCCAGATGCAGCAGCCTTATCAGAAATATCCCTCATTCCAGCAAACTCAGCAAGGCTTTCAGCCAGCTTTCCAGCAGCAACCTTCTCTTTCAAATGAAGGTTACATTGCTTCGAAAAATCTTGAGGTGATATCAAGCAAGCTTGACGCATTAAGGGCCTCTTTAGAAAGCATAAACCAAAGGCTGGCAAATATAGAAGCCATTGCAAGGGGCGAGCAAGAGGATACCAGAAGAAGGAGGTATTATTAAAAAGTTTTTTATAGATTGGTTTTTAATATATTTTTAATGAACAAAAAAAACATCGTTATTTTTTCTACAGCATTGTTTATTTTAGTTTTAGACCAATTTACTCAATTCCAATAATAAAGAATATCTTGCATTTGACATACGTGACAAATACTGGCTCTGCTTTTGGATTGTTTAAGGGGTTTAATTTTATTTTTGTGATATTTTCATTCATTGTGATAATCACAATAGTTTATTATATTAAAAAAATAAAAAATAATGAAAGAATATTGCAGTTTTCCATTGGCTTGCTGTTAGGAGGAACAATCGGAAACTTGATTGACAGATTGTTTTACAGCTATGTTGTTGACTTTATTGACTTCAGAATCTGGCCTGTTTTTAATGTTGCTGACAGCGCCGTTACAATAAGCATTGCATTGTTGATAATTTTGTTGTGGAAGAAATAAGTAGATTATCGCCTGGCAAATCTGTTTCCAACATCCCAAATCAAGCGGGTTAAATCTTTTCCGCCAGCAATTCCTCTACTATATGCTTGGGTATTTTTCCTTTTTTGCGCTTCGCTTTGTACGAAAGGATTATCACTCACAACAGCTATTCTATCGGGGCTGATTCTTCTTTTATTTGTTAGTTCATCCAAGAGGCGTATTGTTAATCCAGAATCAGTTGGGTCTCTTAACTCATTGGATTCTGATTTAATATCTCCAATCACATAAAATTCATATGGTTGCTCCCCTATCATATGCTTCTGTATCATATAAAGTGCTTCCTCATAAAAGCCAACAACATTGACGCTTTGCTGCCCCCATCTATTTTCTAATTGTCCCCGAATTACTTTCTGCCATTGCTCATTATATTCAGCAACAAGTATGACTGCCATTTTTTAAATTTAATTACAAGGCGGTATTTAAAATTTTGGATTTTTAAATTTTATTTTGCTAAAACAATAAAATCTTAGAAAACAAATCAGATTTTAGAACTCCTCAAACTCCTCTAGCTGCTTCAAGTAGCCTTTTCTCTTAAGAAAAGCGGTTTGCGTTGGGGTATATTTGTATATGATGTCCCCTTTTTCATCGCCGCTGTACTCCCATGGCTGAACAATTGCAATGTCCCCTTCCCTTACCCAGAGCTTTCTTGTCAGCCTGCCAGGGATTCTGCAAATCCTTGTTTTGCCATCAAGGCACCTAACGCGCATTCTGGAGCCACCCAATCTTTGCTCGATAACCCCAAAAGTTTCTTTGCCTTTTGGCAGATGAATTCTAGAAATCTCCTGTTGCAATTGCTCCTGCTTCTGTTGCTCTTCTTTCTTCTTGCTCATTTAACAATTTGGATGGCAGTTTGTTTATATATCTTTCGATAAAACCCAAATTTTATAAATACAATAGAATTTACAGAAAATTATGAAACGTCTAAGTCTTCCAAAAGAAAGGATTTTTGTAGGGCCTGCCTTAATCTGGAAAAGAATTGCTGCTTTTTTTATAGACATTATAATTATAAACTTAATTGTGCTGTTTCCATTTAGAAGCCTGTTCCAGAATATCGTTCCAAAAGACTACTCTTTTTCAGAAGCTTACAGGCTTTTGAGCACAAGCACAAATTACACAGGCTTCATAACATCAGTTTCTTTTGTGATGTCTGTTTTGATAATTTTATATTTTGTATTAATGGAGAAGAAAATGAGCCAGACGATTGGAAAAATGCTGATGAAGATTTACATTGTCAGCGATAATGACTCCATGAAGACATGGCAATTACTAGTGAGAAATCTTGTGTTTGTGCCAATATTCCCTTTTGTCTTATTATGGGTTTTAGATCCCTTATTCATGTTTTTTGCGAAAACTAATCAAAGATTAAGTGAGATATTAAGCAAAACAAAAGTCGTTCAGAATTATAATCTAGAACAATAAGTTTATTATATAGTTAATTTTCGGTGACTTGAATGGCAGAAGAGCAAAAAGTATTTTTATTAAGAGTTGATGTCATGCCGAACAATATACAGACATCGATGAAGACACAGAATGTCACTCCGCAGGAAGCGATTGGCTTTCTGGAGATGGCTAAGGACCAGATTCTTGACAACTTGAAGCAGGGAAGAAAGGACATATTCCAGGCTTTCAAGAAAGAAGGTGAGCAGTAAGATGCAAATGGAAAAAACTCCGCAGCAAAATTTCAGGTGGGGGTATGCAATATTTGTTTTATTATTGTTAAGCATACTTGGGTTTATGGCAGTTGGAATACTTTCGCTGTTTGTCGGTATTGATGTTGAAAGCTTAAGCGGCAATGTTGCATCAATTCCAATACATGGTGTGATCGTAGGCAGCGAAGACTCGGAATCTTTTTTTGAAAGTACAACTTCTTCCTTGGATACAGTCGAGCTTATAGAGAAAGCCGGCAAAAATTCAAATATCAAAGCAATAATACTGGAAATAAACAGCCCGGGAGGCTCTGCTGTCGCATCTGAAGAAATAGCAAATGCGGTCAGAAAAACAAACAAAACAACTGTTGCGTGGATTAGGGAGGTAGGCACGTCTGGCGCTTACTGGGTTGCTTCATCTGCTGAGCATGTTGTTGCTGACAGAGTCTCGATAACCGGCTCAATCGGGGTTATTGGCTCTTACCTGGAATTTCCAGGATTATTAGAAGAGTATAATGTAACTTACAGAAGACTTGTGTCAGGCAAGTACAAAGACATCGGGAGCCCTTACAAGGAGATGACAGCTGAAGAAGAGGAAATATTCCAGCAGGCTCTGGACGAAATAAGGGATTATTTTACAAGCGAAGTGGCTAAAAACAGAAAACTAAACAAAAAAGATGTGGATAAGATAGCAAATGGGTTGTTTTACCTTGGAGCACAGGCAAAAGAGCTTGGCTTAGTGGACGAATTGGGAGGCAAAGACGAGGCTATTAGCTACATCGAAAAAAAAGAAAAAATAACAGCAGATATTGTTGAGTACAAGAAAGAGAAAACCTTGTTTGATGTTTTGAGCAAGGTTTTGAGCGAACAGTCTTTTTTTGTCGGGAAAGGGATTGGAAGCGCTCTGCTTGACAAGAGAGCAGCATCAAGCATAAGCATTACAACTTAATTTCATGTATAAATACTTATTTGATTTATTTAAAAAAATAATTGGAATAACCTTAATAATGATTGGCGTAGTATCTGGGTTTATTCCGATAATCCAAGGATGGCTGTTTATAGTCGCTGGATTGCTTATTCTGGGAGTTAAAAAAGAAACCATAAAGAAATGGGCATACAAAGCCAAAAGATGGTTTAAGAAATTGAAATTCTAAAATAACAACAAAGTTTAAATAATAGTAGATTTAAATTTTCATAAAAGGGGTAGTTGCTTGCGATTGAGTTGGTGAGCGAGGCGAACCTCGCATGTCACTGCTCGCAAGCTCGCGTTCAGGTAAATGCAAGACACAAAGATGAATGTTTTTGAGATTGTTCTTTTAATAGTCGGAATAGGTGCCGCTATTCTTGGGTTCCAGCTTATAAACCAAGTGTATAAAGCTGAAAACGGCCAGCT
>Ga0209541_10016533_pt1 | contig 10903 bp, 9 predicted proteins | sample RifCSPlowO2_01_FD_184027 | JGI IMG/M metagenome (GOLD analysis project Ga0209541, IMG submission 184027) | Groundwater microbial communities from Rifle, Colorado - Rifle CSP2_plank lowO2_0.1 (SPAdes) (version 2) | ecosystem: Environmental > Aquatic > Deep subsurface > Groundwater | place: Rifle... | reverse complement strand
TAAGGTAGCCAAAAAGCACGGCTTAATCGTAATGATGCATCCTGATGCGGGCCAAAAAAGCAATATTGAAACAGCCCTGCAGAACAATCCCGGGGTGAACTTTTTGCTGCACGGATTTCAGGCAGAAGACTATATCACCGATTTGATGGACAGATACCCCAACGTTTATTTTTCTATAGATTCGGCCGTATTGTATGCCATGGCGGGATTGTTTATGTCGGGCCCCAAGGAAGTATTTATTTCCAGATTTGAACAGGAATTTGATTCAATTTTGAGCCAAGATATTAGCAAATGGAAGGGGAAAATTGAAAGGTACCCTAACAGATTTATGTGGGGGACTGACAGAGGGGTAAAATGGCATTACGATGAGGAGATAAGTATTTTGTTTGAAGAATTTGCCAGGGCTTTCATCGCCCGGCTTGCCCCTGGAGTGCAAGAAAATTACGCTTATCAAAATGCTGAAAAGCTGTTGGGAAGATAAGAATTCTGGGAAAAGCGTTTGAGCAACAAACTACCAGTAACTCACGATTTTGAAGGGTGACCCGCCTTCGTCAGTTAGCCCGAGAGTTTCCCCGGGTTTTTATGTTAAAATAAAAGTAGAAATGAAAACAAAAATTTTAATTATTTTAGTTCAAATAGCAGCCAGCACCTGTTTCATTTGGTTAAGTATAACTTCCGGATACTTAAAAATCTCTTCCCATCTCAAAGTTCTCCTCCTTCGTTAAAACTTCGGCGGACAAGTAAAATCGTCCGCTAGAGCGAGCACAGTATAGAAAAACAGGGCTAACATCCCTGTTTTTAGTTTACCCTTGCCCCGCCCGTGGATCAAAAGTTATCCACAGTTGACGCCCTTTGTATGTTCTATAAATGTTCTATATAATAAAATAATATGCTGACCAAAAGACAAAAACAGATTTTTGAATACGTGAAGAAATATATTGAAAAAAAAGATTACGCCCCTTCTTTTGAAGATATAAGAAAGCATTTTAGATTGGCTTCGAGATCTACCGTTCATCACCACATTGGGGCTTTGGAAGAAAAAGGATATTTAAATAAATTTGGCAGCCGAGCCCGTGCTATAGAAATTATAAAAAATAAAGGATCTTCGGTTTTAGTTAATGTTCCATTGCTTGGGACGATAGCCGCAGGCCAGCCGATAGAAGCGATTGAAAACAAAGAAACAATTGCGGTGCCGAAAGATAAACTCCATTATTCGGAAGAAGTTTATGCTTTGAGGGTGGCCGGCAATAGCATGATTGACGAAAATATTAATGATGGAGACATTGTTTTAGTGAAGCACCAAAAAACTGCTGAAAATGGGCAAAAAATTGTTGCCCTTATAGACAATCACGAGGCGACACTTAAAAAATATTATCGAGAGAGGGGGCATATCCGCTTACAGCCAGCCAACAAGAGCATGGAACCGATTATCCTTCGAAATGGTCGGGATATTTCCATACAAGGAGTAGTGCTCGACGTTATCAAGGGCCTTGGTACAATTCCTTCAAAAAATGTTTTACCGGATGGGTCAATAAAACAAGTAAAATCTAAAAATAGTGCCCCATATTTTAAAACGAATAATCTTGAAATATATAAAGACGATATTCTTAAAATCAGTTCAATCCCCGATAATTCAGTTGACCTAATTGTCACCTCGCCGCCCTACAACGTAGATATTCACTATAATTCTCATGCAGATAATTTAACTTATGATGATTATCTAGAATTTACCAGAAAGTGGATTAAAAAATGTTTTGATATAGCCAAAAGTGAGGGGAGATTTTTGTTGAATATACCGCTTGATAAAAATAAGGGTGGCCAAAAATCAGTCGGAGCGGATATTACTAAAATTGCGAAAGATATTGGATGGAAATATCACTCAACAATTATCTGGAATGAAGGAAATATATCTCGCCGCACTGCTTGGGGTTCATTTATGTCCGCTTCCGCCCCTTACGTTATCGCTCCAGTGGAATTAATTTTAGTTTTATATAAAGATAGTTGGAAAAAAACAGGCGGCAGCAGAAAAAACGATATTACAAAGCAAGAGTTTATGGATTGGACTAATGGGGTTTGGACTTTCAACGGCCAAAGTAAAAAGGGGGCGGGCGGACATCCTGCGCCGTTTCCGATTGAATTGCCTCGTCGATGTATAAAATTATTCAGTTTTATTGGTGATACAGTTTTAGATCCTTTTGTTGGCAGTGGTTCGACTCTTATCGCGGCCCATCTTAACGATAGGAAGGGGATTGGCGTTGATATTGATGAAAAGTATTGTAAAATTGCTGTAGAGCGTCTACAACAAGAAACTAAAATAAATCAAAAAAGATTATTAAAATAACATTATGAAAAAGAACCATAAGAAAATAACCCAGATAGGACTTATAAAAGAATATTATCGTAGTCACTCCGGTAAAGATGTGCCTCATTATAAATCTGTCCCTTGGTTATATTCTGAATATGAAAAAAGAACAGGAAAAAAATTCGCCGATCCCGACAGAGGCATTAGGTCATTGGCAGACAAGGGGTTTTTGATATATGTAAAGAAAGGGGTATATAGATATAATGAGAACTATAAAAAAGACAAGATATTAAATGATTTTACTCAAAAACAAAAAGAGGAAATCAAAAAAAGAGATGGATATAGGTGCGTAGTTTGTGGAAGGGGCAAAAAAGATGGCGTTGAACTACACGTTGATCATATTGATTCTAGGCAAAAAGGCGGAGAAGCAACATCCATAGAAAATGGCATGACTTTATGCGGTCAGCATAATTATTGGAAAAAGAATCTTGGTCAAACTGAAAGCGCCAAGAAAATGTTTATTAAATTTTACAATTTAGCTAAAAAGAGAAATTCAAAAGAATTGACGGCATTCTTTTCAGAGATTTTATCAATATACGAAAAACACGGTGTCAATGGCCATATTGTATGGAAAAAATAATCAAAAGTTATTAACACGATACTATGTTAGACAAAGAAGTTATTAAAGAATTTTTACAATCTGATTTAGAGGAGGTGGAAATTCCAACAAATATCAATTTTGATGATCTTGCGGATGTTTTTATTGATTATTGTGAAGGTGATTATTATGAGTGGCTTAGGGATAATGCCAAATCGTTTTTTAGTGGAGATAACGGAATAGATTGGGATTCTATTGCTGGAAAAATACAAAAAAAGAAATAATTACGCGGTTGAAATGAAAAAAACATTAAATAATTGATTAAAAAATTTTCCCCGGCTCGCCTGGGGTGGCGGGTGGGTATCGCCGAAGGCTAGATTTCGCTCTGTGCCCGTCCGTAGCTTTAGCGAAGGTGGGTTTTTGACCGGTGAATTAGATTAGGTAAAACAATGGTAAAGGCTTGAGGCCGAACGGAAGAGGGAGCCAACTATTGACAAAAGAATCTAAATATAATATCATGATAACGTAACTTTAAACTCAAACGTTTGACGTTTGAGTTTTTAAATTAAAGTTACTGTAATAAAGGTCGCAAGCTAAGAAAATTAAATATTGCTGCAGGGTTATTATATTCTGTGGCTTGCATTATTATGAAATTTTACATGGAAGGCGAAGAGCCGACAACACCCGAAACTCCAGTCGAAACCCCGAAAGAAGAGGGGATGGCGCAATAAGGAGCCCTAAGGCGTTTTATTTAAACAAAGACAGCCCTTCGATAAACTCAGGGCTGTTTTTGTTTTCTGAAAAGGCGATTTTTTGGTAAAATAAACGTATGCAGAAGAATTGGCACGCATTGTCGCTTGCCGAAGTTTTTTCCGAAACGAAAAGCAGAAAAGAAGGGCTTACCAGTTCGGAAGCGGATCAAAGAATAAAAGAGCTCGGACGCAATATTCTTCCTAAAGAAAAACCGTATTCCAAGATACGGCTGTTTTTGAGCCAGTTCAACAGTCCATTGATGTATATTTTGCTTGCGACTGTTGTTATTTCTTTTTTGCTGAAACACTACTCGGATACCATTTTTATTGCTGTTGTATTGCTTATTAACACCACGGTCGGGTTTTATCAAGAAAACAAAGCCAATAAATCCCTCCTCGCCTTAAAGAAGATGGTTAAGATTAGGGCAAAAGTTTGGCGAGACGGTTATGAAAAAGAAATTGACAGCGAGGAATTGGTAGTCGGTGATGTGGTGCTTTTGAAAGCGGGAGACAAAGTGCCAGCCGATGGACGCATCATTGAATCAAAGGGATTGAAAATAAACGAAGCAAGCTTAACTGGCGAATCGCAAGCGGTTGAAAAAAAGGAAAAAACAGACACGGTTTTTATGGGCACTATTGCGGAAGAAGGGCGGGCGACAATTGTTGTTGTCGCAACTGGCATTCATACGCAGATTGGAGAAATTGTTTCGCTTCTCAAGGAAACCAAAGAGAGCAAAACTCCGCTTCAGAAAAAAATCGCATCTCTTTCCATGTGGGTTGGCATATTTATTCTTTCTATTATTGTTATCGTATTAATTGAAGGTTATTTTACCGAAAAGAATTTCGCTGATGTCTTTGTGGCGTCTCTTGCGCTGGCGGTATCCGCTATTCCTGAAGGACTTTTGCCAGCTATTACGGTTATTATGGTTTTGGGAATGCGGCGTATTTTCAAACAGCAGGGTCTTGTAAGAAAGCTTTCTGCTACCGAAACCCTGGGGAGCGTAACAGTTATTTGCACTGATAAAACGGGCACTCTTACCGAAGGGAAAATGCAAGTGAGCCATATTTTAACAAGCACAAAAGAGCTGATGAGCGACAATATCAACGGACTTACCAGGGGTGGGAATGCTAACGGTGTCGAGTCGCATATTTCGGCATTAAAAATCGCCACCTTGACAAACGACGCCTTCATAGAGAATCCAGAAGCGGAATTGCAAAAATGGGTGGTGCGAGGCAGGCCGACCGAGCAAGCATTGCTTTTGGCGGGAATGCAGTCTGGTTTGGATAAACACGAGCTTGAGAAACAATATCCGATTTTGGATAGAATTAGTTTTGAATCTGACTATAAATTTGCCGCCACATATCATCGCAAAAACGATAAACAAAATATGCTTTATGTTATCGGGGCGCCAGAAGAGATTATAGCCCGTTGCGTTGGCTTGGATGTCGATGGCAAGAACGAGAAATTAGAATCAGTTCAAGCGGATAAATTAATAAGTAAGTTAGAGGAGCTGGCCAAGAAAGGTCTACGAGTTGTTGCGTGTGCTCATAAAAATTATGACGCCGAAACCAAATACCAGAATCTTACCGAATTAGTAAAAGAACTTTCGCTTGTTGGTTTTATCGCTCTTAAAGACCCGCTTCGTCAAGATGCAAAAGATTCAATTTTAATTACTAAGAAAGCCGGCATCCGCACAGTCATTATTACTGGAGACCATAAACTTACCGCTAAGGCAATTGCTGAAGAAATTGGTCTTAAGGCAAAAGACGAAAACATAATTGAGGGCAAGGAATTGGAAACAATGAGCGATGATGAATTAAAAGAAAAATCAAAGACTATTTCTATTTATGCCCGTGTGTCTCCACGTCATAAACTGCGTATTGTTGACGCACTCCAAGCCAATGGAGAGGTGGTGGCAATGCTCGGGGATGGCGTTAATGATGCCCCAGCCCTTAAATCCGCCGATATTGGAGTTGCTGTTGGTTCTGGCACTGATGTGGCAAAAGAAGTGGCTGATTTAGTGTTGCTGGACGACAATTTCAAAACCGTAGTCAAGGCGGTTGAGCAAGGCAGGGTGATTTTTGGAAACATTCGGAAAGTATTTGTGTATTTGGTGGCAGACGATTTTTCCGAGCTCTTTTTATTTTTAGGAAGTATGGCAATGGGGTTTCCGCTTCCGTTGTTGCCAGCCCAGATTCTTTGGATAAACCTTATTGAGGATGGGTTTCCAGACATTGCCCTTACCACCGAACAGGAGACAAAAGGAGTAATGGATGAGAAACCAAGAAATCCTAAAGAGCCCATATTAAACAAGCCATTAAAACTTTGGATGACCGCTATTTTCTTTATCACTGGCTTGGTAGCGTTTCTGTTATTTTTCTTTCTTTGGAAATTGACTGGAGATTTGCATAAAACACGGACGATAGTATTTGCTTTAATGTGTTTTGATTCGTTAATTTTCGCTTTCAGCGTTCGTTCATTTAAGAGGACAATCTTTAGAAAAGACATATTTTCCAACCGTTATTTAGTTGGCGCGGTAATCATTGCAGCTATTCTGCTTGTCGGAGCTGTATATCTTCCGCCCCTGCAAAAACTTTTAGCTACCCAGCCATTGGGATTAACAGAGTGGCTAGCCATTTTTAGCATTAGCTTGATAGAAATTTTATTGATCGAATTTTTCAAAAAAAGAATTTTTGTCAAAAAATCTTTGATTGCTCTATAAATTCGTTGCGAACAGCCCTTACTAAACGGAGCAGATTAAAACATTTTCCTTTGTCTGTATTTTCTGCTATAATTAGAAGGCGATGAAGTAGCGACTTCATCTTCAAATATTAAAATAAAAACTCATTTTTATGGCGAAAAGAAGCACGGGCTTGGATAAGCATAAAAAATCGCACTCCCATAAAACCAAGAAACGATTGGAAATAAAGCGGCTTATGCTGGAAGCCAAGGCGAACAAAAGAAAGAAAAGATAATTGAAAGGAGGAGAGATATTCCATGAAAAGGACGGTTCATAATATATTGGGAGAGGCAATTGAAATTTTTGCCGGCTTTTCTTTCGACGCAAGATACGCCTGGGGCACGAAGCTATTCACTAAGAATTGCCCTGTATGTTTGCACTGCATAGGCAAAGAAGAGATCATACTTGTCGTTCGGGCGGTTAATGCCAACAAGGGGCGATGCAGATGGCTTCCTCCGTTTGAAGAAAATATCTTGGGAGCGTGCACTTGGGGCGTCTGGCCTAAAATTCTTTTCCCGAGAAGAGAAGGGGCGAGAAAATGCGAATTTTTCGGCAAACCCAAACCCCAAAGAAGCGGTTATATGATGGCGCTAGAGAACTAATCTCGCGCCGTCTTTTTATTTCCCGCCCATTTACAGATTGGTTTATAAATGTTAAGCTGGAAGCAGTTAGTATCTTGGTCGGGAAACTAAATAAAAGTTTAATAATTATAACTATGGAAGGAACAATTAAAACTCTTACCGATAAGGGATTCGGATTCATCACCGTTGAAGGCGAGGAAAAAGATTTGTTTTTTCACAAGAACGAGCTGAAGGGCGTAACCTACGAAGAATTGAAAGTAGGCGACAAAGTGTCTTTTGAAAAAGCCGATTCTCCCAAAGGTCCCAATGCGACAAACGTAAACCGCGCTTAAGTAAGACATAAGAACCCCGCCAGAATATATTCTGGCGGGGTTTTTATATTCGCACATTAATATGTTAGAATTGATTAAAAAGATGGCTAAAAATAAAATTACGCAAGATAAATTTCGTTCTGAATATGTTATTGAAGTTCATGACCCCAAAATAGGCATGGAGGGGATTTTAGTCATTGATAACACGGCCTTGGGCCCTGGAAAAGGCGGCATCAGGATGACTCACGATATTACGGTCGGCGAAGTGGCGAGATTAGCCAGAACTATGACTTTTAAAAACGCTCTGGCTGATATTCCTTTCGGCGGGGCAAAAGCGGGGATTAAGTGGAGTGGGGGTTCTAACGAGCTTAAAAAAGAGTTTGTCCAAAGTTTTGCCCGGGCCATAAAATCATTTATTCCGGAAAAATACATTGCCGGGCCGGATATTAATACCGGAGAAAAAGAAATGCAGTGGATTGCCGAGGCAACCGGCATTTGGCATTCGGCAACGGGAAAGCCCGAGAATATGTGCGTGGAATACACGGGCAATTGCGAGGGCGGAATATGTAGGAAATGCGGCATTCCCCATGAAACCGGCAGCACCGGGTTTGGCGTGGCCCAGGCGGCAAAAGTTGCCGCAGAAATCGCGGGCATTGATATTAAAAATGCCGCGATTTCAATCCACGGCTTCGGAAATGTCGGAACTTTTACTTACCGGTTTTTAACCGAAATGGGAGCTAAAATAGTGTTGATCGCCGATAAAAGCGGGACTTTTTTCTCAAAAAACGGCTTTGATAAAAAAAAGATGGGAGACCTTATTAAAGAAAAAAAAGAAATCTGTAACTATGCGGGAAAGGTTGAAAAAATAAATCCCGATAATTTTTGGGGCGTACCCGTGGATATCATGATTCCGGCCTCAATAACAGATGTTATTCACGGCGGCAATAAGGATAAGATAAAGGCCAAAATAATAGTTGAAGCCGCCAATATCCCGATGAAAGAAGACATTGAAGAAGAGCTTTTCCAAAAAGGAATTTTGATCGTTCCCGACTTTGTCGCCAATGCGGGCGGGGTTATCTCTTCTTATTCCGAACATAAGGGCCATAACCCCAAAGAAATGTTTGATACGGTTGAAAGTAAAATAAAAAATACCGCTAGAGTTGTTTTGGCGGAAAGCGTGAAGAGAAATAAAAATCCCCGGAAAGTTGCTTTGGAAATAGCAGAAAATAAAATTACCGAAGGAATGAAAAAGAGAGAAAATAATTTTTGTTAAAATTTGATTTTTGTATTATAATTAGATAAAGGTCGAGCCGTCTTTATTTTTTTAATATATATGAGTAAATTATTTTTAACGGTATTGATTTTTAGTCTTTTTGCTATCGCAGTTCCGGCATCGGCCAAAATCAGCGAGAGTAATTTTTTGGCGGCTATAAGCAAGCTTGTCCAAGAAATAATGCCGCAAGAAGAAATTTTCTCCGAGTCGGAAGTAGAATTTGACGAGGACTTTGTTGACCCGAGAGAAGTTCAGCAGGTCTTGCGGGAAATTAAGGATATAAGAAGAGAATTAAATAGGTTTGCCAAACAATTAGTAAAAATGGCAAACAGCGGCGACGATGTGAACCAGGTGAACTCGCTTTTAGAACAAATAAAAGATTTTGAGTCAAAGATTTTGAACGAAGAGAGCATGAGAGATACAATCCAGGAATTCCGCGATGCCCAAATTTGGCAGGAGATTCAAAGAATCCGGGCCAAAATTGAGATTCCCAAAGAAATGAAGCAATGGGGCAAAGAAATAAAGAGAGGAGAGAAATTGCTGAAACAAAAAAAGATTCAAACTTTAGGTTCAGACCTTGGTTTGGATTTGGGCAATGCGTCAGTAAAATTAGAAGAAATAAAAGCTGGTTTAGCCACGGTGCAGGAGTTTTATAACTCAGGCGATTTGGAAGGGGCGATGGAAGAATTTGACGGAATCAGGCAAGATTTTCATCCCGGCGAAATTGCCAATGTGTTGCAGCGTTTACAGGAATTGACTAGCAGATTAAAAATAATCAAAGATGAGACGATTAAAACCCAAATCAGGGAGACCTTGGCTGAAGTGGTGAGCAATTTCAACGATGGGGAATATCGGCTAGCCCAACAGTTGCTCGATGAAAACTTTAATGCTTTAATGCAGCTGATTATGAAAGCCACTTCAGTCGGAAAGAAGAAAGGCCAGACAAGAGATAGTTGGTTTAAGGCAATGGAGAAAGTGGAAACGAAAATGAAAGAAAGTGGCGGGGCAAAGAAAGAACAATTGGAAGAAATGAGAACGAAAATAGAGCAGATGCCTCAACAATTCGTCCAACCTGCCCAACCCGCTCAACCGCCCGAAACAGTTGCGCCTCCGCCAACCACAGAAACAACTTCGCCTCCATCAACTCAACCAATTCCGTAAAGATTTCTGCTAAATCACCAAAAAATCGTCCTGAGTTTATCGAAGGGCGATTTTTTGCTTGTCCTGAATTTTTTGGTAGAATAAATAAATATGTTAAAATAAAATATATGTGCAAGACCTGCGCCAAGCATAAAAAAAGAAATAATATTTATAATAATTTGTGAGCACTTTATTTTGGATTATTGCCGCCACTTTTTTGGTTAGCTTGATTTCTTTCGCCGGGATTTCAATCTTATTTTTAAAAGAGAGATTGGTCAATAAAATTATTTTGGTTTTAGTGGCGTTTTCTGCTGGCGGCCTTATGGCCGGCGCTTTTTTTGATTTAATGCCCGAGGCCATTGAGCAAGGGGAGTCGCTTTTTGCGAGTTTTACTTATCTCATTATCGGGTTTTGCCTTTTTTTTATTCTGGAGCAGTTTATCAAGTGGCATCACCATCATGCAACCCGGCATCCGGAAATTGCCCCCTTTTCTTATTTAATTTTAATTTCTGATGGTTTGCACAATTTTATTGACGGATTGATTATCGCCGGTTCATTTTTGGCCGGTTTTCCGGTTGGAGCAGTAACCACTTTAGCCGTTATCATGCACGAGATTCCTCAGGAAATCAGCGATTTCAGTATTTTAATTTACGGCGGCGTAAAAAAAATAAGGGCCTTATTCTTAAACTTTCTTTCAGCCGTTATTGCGGTTTTCGGGGGAATTACGGGATTTTTTCTTTTTCAAAATATAGCAGGGAGCATTCCTTTTCTTTTAGCTTTTGCCGCTGGTACATTTTTGTATATTTCAGCTTCTGATTTGATCCCCCAGATTAAATCTGAGGGAAGTTTTAAGAATTCGGCAGTTTATTTTCTGGTTTTCATTCTTGGCTTAGCTTTAATCGGGCTCTTGACTACTATCCTTGCTTAAATTAAGCTTATATGAGAGAATAAAGCAACGGGAATAACTTGTGAACCCAAAGGTCGGAACTTATATGTCAAATATAAAATTTTTAATAATATGGCAACAACTGGATATTGCGTAAAGTGCAAGGCAAAAAGAGATATGTTGAACGAGAAAGAGGTTGCGATGAAGGGAAAAGGCGGAGTAAAAAGAAGGGCTATGACCGGCACTTGTCCTAAGTGCTCAACCAAGATGTTCCGAATTTTGGGCAATAAATAGATCTATTTAGAAATAAAACACCCCC
>Ga0209541_10016532_pt1 | contig 10903 bp, 9 predicted proteins | sample RifCSPlowO2_01_FD_184027 | JGI IMG/M metagenome (GOLD analysis project Ga0209541, IMG submission 184027) | Groundwater microbial communities from Rifle, Colorado - Rifle CSP2_plank lowO2_0.1 (SPAdes) (version 2) | ecosystem: Environmental > Aquatic > Deep subsurface > Groundwater | place: Rifle... | reverse complement strand
CAAAAATTCTTATCCGGCGAAGCTATGATTTCGCATTTCGGACAATGTTTTAATCCCATCCCTTTTCCTCCTCAAATATAAAAATAACACAACCGCGCGGCTGTGTCAACATTAAATAATTCGTAACAGTAATTATTAATTAGTAATTAATGTCGTATACACATTCCTCGCGTTCCAAATCAAAAATCCCTCGCCGCCTTCTTCGCTGACAGCCTTTATCTGCGCCAAAACTTTTACCGCGTCATAATTCGCGCCTATGTCAAAATCCTGAATCCATGGCCGCAATTTAGCCAAAGACACAGTGCTGGATGCCGCTGTCTGCGCCACTTTTTCGTTGGCTTTTTCCATGCTGTATTTTACAACCTCATAAGGATAAGCGGCCGGGTTCGCCTTGCCGACGAAACCGGCGGAATAATGCGACGGATACATCATCGGCGAAATAAAATCAAAATGAGGCAAAGCGCGCGCCAAAGATTGTCCGATGCCCAAATCGTCATTATTGCAACAAACGAGGCCGAACAAATCCGCGGAAACCGGTATTTCCGCTTTTTTCATAACCTGCGACACGTAAGCGAAAAATTTTTCTATTTCCTCTTCTTTTTTTGTTTCGCCCGACCAATTGGCATATTTTATCGCCTTAATATTGCCATCGGACGGAAAACGAATATAGTCAAACTGGATTTCATCAAAACCGCGCCCATAAGCCTCGCGCGCCAAAGCCACATTATACCGCCAGACGCCGAAAGCCGTCGGGTCAAGCCATTTAACGCCCTTCCAATCCCGCCAGACGCCGCCGGTTTTCCATTGCAAAGCCAAAGACGGCTCGCGCTCCACCAAATACGGGTCTTGAAAAACCGCGATTCTCGCAATGGCATAAATATTATTTTTATGCAGGACGGAAATAATATCCTCAGGCTTATACATTTCTTTATTAAAATTATATTTTTTCAATGACTCGTCTTCCAAAAAAAAGGCCGGCTCGCTTCTGGGGCCTTTAATATCCACAACCATTGAATTAAGCCCGTTATTTTTTACAAAATCCACCAGTTCTAAAAAACGCCCGGAACTAGCCGTATAAGCGGTGGCATAAATTCCTTTGACCTCCGCCGGTTTTTGGATATGCTCTCCGGAAAATTTTTTTTTTCTGATTTCGCTTAAATATGTGCCGGCCTCGCCGTCCTTATACAAAAAATATAAAACAGCGTTAAAACACGCGGCAATAAAAAGCCAAATCAAAAATACGCGAAACCGGCCGTTTCCTTTTTTTATAATTTTTTTCATCTTCCTGAGATTATCAGGGCGTAGAAGTTGTCGTAATGATAGTCGGCGCATTTTGTTTGATTATATCTCCTTGCTTCGCCCGCCAGCCAAAAAACCACGCCAATCCGGCAATGGCAACAAGAAAAAATAACAAAATTAAAAATGTTTTAAGATTATTGCTTTTGTCTTCATTAAATTCTTCTTCCATTTTTTCATTATATAACGGCTGCCCATAAAAACAAAATGTTAAGAGTTGGACTCTTAACATTCCTTAAAAAGCTAACGAAGCTACAAGCTAATCACATCTTCCCACGGCAATCCCTCTTTTCCAAAATGGCCGTAAGAAGCGGTTTTGAGATATATCGGCCGCTTCAAGCCCAATCGTTCAATAATCGCCTTCGGTCTGAAATCAAATTTTTCTTTCAGTATCGCGCTTAAATCTTTTCCATCGCCCGAAACTGCGCGCATCATCAGAGGCTCCGCCCTGCCAATGGCATAAGCGACGGAAACCAAGCAAGATTTTGCCAAGCCGTTGGCAACGATATTTTTCGCGGCAAAGCGCGCCATATAGGCCGCGCTTCTGTCCACTTTTGTTGGGTCTTTGCCGGAAAACGCGCCACCGCCGTGAGGCAGAAGCCCGCCGTAAGTATCAACCATAATCTTCCGGCCGGTAAGCCCGGTATCGGCTTCAAAACCGCCTTGCATAAATTTGCCGGTCGGATTTATCAAAATTTCCACGCCGTTTATATCGCCGACCACCGGCTCAACCAAATGAGAAATTAAAAGAGATTGCAAAATTTCATTGCCCACATCCTTTAAATGCTGGGTGGAAACCAAAACCGTCTTTAATCTGTTGCCTTCGTAAGTAACCTGCGCCTTTCCATCAGGTCCCAGCCAAGTGAATTTCGGATGATTTTTCCGCAAAAATGCCAAACGCTTGGTTAAATTATGGACAACAACTATCGGCTTGGGCAAAAATTCCGAGGTTTCGTTGTTAGCAAAGCCGTACATAATCCCTTGGTCGCCGGCCCCGCCTTTGTCTACGCCCATTGCGATATCCGGAGATTGCTGTTCTATGTGAGTCAAAATTTCCAAATTCTGCGTATAGCCGATTTCTTTATACACTTGATTGGCGATAAATTCGGCCTCTATTTTTCCCCTGCTTGTCACTTCGCCGCCAATCATTAAAAGCCCATGCGAGCCGAAAGTCTCCACAGCCACGCGCGAATCGGGGTCTTGTTTCAGATATTCATCTAAGATGGCATCGGAAATTTGGTCGCAGACTTTATCCGGATGCCCTTCGGTCACTGATTCAACGGTTTTGATAATATTATTGCTCATAAAAATAAAAATTAAGCTTTAATCAGCTTACCAAAAACAAAAAATAGGCGCAAGCCCGATATCCAATATTAAGTATTTAAAATTATTTTAAATACTTCGCCTTATTTTTTAAATGTTCGGCATAAGTTTTTCCGTAATAGACTTTTCCGCTCTCATCAGTCAAAAAGTAATAGTATGGATTTGAAGCCGGATAAATAACAGCCATTATCGCTTCTATGCTCGGGTTGTTAATCGGGCCCAGCGGAAGTCCGGCATATTTATAGGTATTATACGGCGATTCCACTTTTAAATCGCCGTAAAGCGGGCGCGTCATTCCCTTGCCCGTTATATAATTGATTGTCGCGTCTGATTCCAAAGGCATTTTAGCCTTCAGCCTTTTTAAAAAAATATCCGCCACCATCCGCCTGTTCTCATAACCGCTCACTTCTTTTTCAACAATGGATGCCAAAGTCACAACCTCAAAAATAGTTTTGCCCTGCTTTTTAATTTCCACGCGCAAATCAGATGTTAACTTTTTATCAAAATTATCGAGCGCCTTTTTAATTAAACTGCCGGCTTTAGCCTCTGCCAAAATGCGATAAGTGTCGGGATAAACATACCCTTCCACAGAAATATAAGACGGCTTGTCGGACAAAAAATCATAATTCCAGCCGCCCCTGAAATCAACTTTTTTCTTGCGATAATCAATGCCCGGGGTGCCGGTTAAATAATATAATTCGCTATCCGTTTTTATCAACCCTTTGTTCCTCAAATATTCCGCCATCTCTTTTAATGTCCATCCTTCAATAATCGTAAAATTATTTTCTTCAATATTAATGGACGTCAGTTCTCCAACCAAGCCTGATATGTTGCCGCCCGGTTTTAAATTATAATCGCCGGGCTGGAATAATCCTTGCATCATCGTGAGCCAAACATAAACTTCAAAAACAAAAGTGCTGTCAATAATGCCGGCACTTTTCAGCTCGCGGCCGATTTTTTTAACTCCGTCGCCTTTTTCAATTGTAAAAGATACGGCTTTGGCGCCGCCAGCCGGGCGCTTTAGTAAAAATTCATTCAAAAAATAGCCGGCGGCGGTTACGCCTGCGATTAATAATATTAAGAATCCGATTGCTATAATTTTTATAACTCTTTTCATTGAAAATTGAAAATTTATAAATATTTCTCCATTCCCTCTTCTTCCAGCTTTTTGACCAATCTTTTAACTTCCTGCGCCCTGTCTTTCGGGCACATCATAATCGCGTCTTCGGTTTCAACAATGAGCATGTTGGAAAGGCCGACGGTTGCGACCAATTTTCCGCTTGAAGAATAAATCAAATTTCCTCTGCTGTCTATATGGATATGTTTTCCGATTTCCACATTGTCCTCGCCGCCGGTTGCGAGCAAATCCCAAACCGCTCTCCAGTGCCCGATATCCGCCCAGCCGAAATCCGCCGGCAGGACCAGCATCTCTTTTTCTTTTTCCAAAATTCCGTAATCAATGCTGATTGATTTTATTTGAGGAAAAATTTTATCTATCTCGCCGCCGATATTTATCTCTTGCAGTTTTTCAAACATTTCCGGTAAATGTTTTTCATAAAGAGACAAAAAGTATTCCGTTTTTGCGATAATCAAAGTCGGATTCCAAAGATAATTTTTTTCCTGCAGAAATTTTTCCGCGGCCGCGAGGTCCGGCTTTTCAACAAATTTTTCCACCTTATAGATTGCCTCGCTGCCGGCGCTTTGAACTTTCTGCCCCATTTTTATATATCCATAACCGGTTTCCGGATATTCGGGGCGGACGCCTATTAAAAGAACATTATGCGGATTTTCTTCTATGACTTTTTCGCCCGATTTTAAAATTCTCGCGTATTCATCTTCATTTTTTACGAAATTGTCGGCATTTATATAAACAAAAACGCTGTCCTTATCTTTTTTATATAATTTAAAAAGCGCCAGTCCCAGCGCGGCGGCTGTGTCGCGGCGCACCGGTTCAGATAAAACATGCTCTTCCAAAATGCCCGGCGTTTCGCGTTTGGCTTCATCTGCCAATTCTTTTGTCGTAGATAAAAAAATTTGTTCTTTGGGAACTATTTTCAACAATCTTCCGTAAGTTTTATTTAACAAGGTTTTTCCGTTTAAAAAAGGCCTGATTTGCTTTGGGCTCTTTCTCCGCGATACGGGCCAAAGCCGGGTCCCCTGCCCTCCGGCAATAATAATGGGATAAAGCATAAACTCATTTCCTCTTTTTAACCTCCTGCCGAATCACTAAGCTTAGCAGAAAAGCGATTAAGATTCCAGCCAAGATATCGGACGGATAATGAACGCCGACAATGATGCGGGAGACGGCTACCAAAAATGCGCCGGCTAAAAATAACGCGCCAATTTTTTTATTTACCCAAAAAATACTAAAAGCCAAAGCAAAAGCGATAAGCGTATGGCCGGAAGGAAAAGATGTTTCCGTGCTCGTTTTGTCAATCAACCTGTTTATGCCGTCCATCACAAAAGGGCGAAACCGGAAACGCAAGAGGCCGATAAGCGGTTTTGTAAGATAAGCGGCCGCAGTGGCGATAAGGCTCCACGACCACAAACCCATCCGCCTCTTCCGCCAAAAAAATAATCCGTGCAAAACCGCCAGTATAAATATAAAATAAACCGCCAAGAATATAAAAACCGCGTCCAGGTAAATATTTTTTCCCGCCAAACCGTTTAAAAATTTTAAGATTAATATGTCCATACCTAAAAATCATAACAAAAAAATAGCCGGATTTCAATAGACTTGTCCCCTAATAATTTTTCGTTACGAAACGAAGCAATTTCTGGCGAAAAAAGCGAACAAGCAAGGAGGTTTAATGGCTAAATTAAGCCGACGAGCTTTGAGCTTTTTGCAGCCGAAATTGCAAGTTGCAGTAGAAATTATTATTAGGGGACAAGTCTAATATAGACAAAGAACGGATTTAAATGTTAAGCTAAAAATAAAGAGGAGGAGATAATGACCTGTATCGTCGGCATATTCGCAGGCGGAATTGTTTATATGGGCGCTGATAGCGCCGGCATTAATGCCGATAGCATCACAATTCGCGCGGATGAAAAAATTTTTATTCTAAAAAACAGGTTTCTTATCGGTTACACAAGTTCTTTCAGAATGGGGCAATTGTTAAGATTTTCATTTCGTCCCCCTCCTCAAAAAAAAGGACAAAATGATTATGAATACATGTGCACCATGTTTATCAATTCTGTTATAAAATGTTTTAATCGCGGAGGGTTTGGCAAGAGAGATGAAGACGAGGAAATTTCCGGAGGACAATTTTTAGTAGGCTATAAAGGCAACCTATACACAATCAATGCGGATTTTGACGTAGGCAAGCCGGCTGATGCCTATGATGCCGTGGGTTGCGGACAAGATCTTGCGCTTGGTTCATTATATACTACGGAAAAAAACAATCTTACTCCCCAAGAACGCATCAATCTCGCTCTTGAAGCGGCGGCTAAATTTTCCACAAGCGTACGGCCGCCATTTATTAGCTTGACAATCGGAGAAAAAAAGACGCGAACAATAAAAAAGTAGGCTTTGCCTACTTTTTAAATAGTCTTATGCGCCAATCAGCGTTTTATTGCTTCCTCGGCCGCGCGGATAAGCGGGCGGGGAGATATCGGGTTGCCCGTTGCCCGCTCCATCCAAAGGTCGGGAACAATATTGCCAATAGAACACATCCGTTCCATTTCTTGCGCCAAATTATGGGTACGGAAATAATCCTCAATTTGAAACGCTACCGAAAATCCCAAGAAATAATCCGGAGTATAAAGGCCGCAATCGATGAAATGCGAATAAATTGCCAGAAGTGGTTCATCTTTTGATCCGAAAACCGGCGCGAAATATTTATTCCAGATATTCTTGGCAATATCTTGGACGGCTTGGCATAGCTCCGCGGCCGTAGATTCAGGATGTTCATACATCCAATTCCACATATCCATATCCGCCAGTCCGACTCCCGCCATTTCAAACGCTTTCCAAAAAGTGCCAAGCGTCTTTTCGCGCCAAGCGGCAGCAGACGGTTTTTCCATATCTAGAACGAATAAATCACGATCCTGGCCGACAAAAGCAAATGCTTCGGTTATGGCGTTATTTCCGGGTACGCCGCGCAAAAGCGCGTGGCTCACGCAATGCGTTGAGAAAATTCCTTCAATGGCATGGAAAAGTTCGTGCATAGCGCCGTTGAATTGGTCGTAGCTTAGCCCGCCCTCGCCAAAACGCACGCGAAACCGGTTTTTGCCTTCGCGGTGCACAACGCCGGTGCAATGCGGACAGCCGCGTCCCGGTTCAACCAAAATCCACGAAGCGAGAAAATCGGCCCTCTCTTTTGAAAAACCGAGCTTCAGTAAAATATCAGGCAAACCGTTTTGCAACGCCGAAACATCCGGATATTTGGATTTAACCACTGCGTCTAACGCTTCCACGTCCGGCTGTCCTACGGAAAATTGATCATACCAAATATCAAACGGCTGGAGCGGCCGGCGCAAACGTTTTAATATGAGCGCTCCGATTTTTCTTGCGACCGGCGAAGAAAGCAGTTCTTCCATCATCTTGCGGAAACGCGCCTCCAAAATTTCCCGGTCATCATTAAATGAGCGGCTGATAAAATCGTAATCATAATAATGATCAGCGTCTTTTTCAGCGCGGAAAACTTGCAAAAGCTTTTCGTACCGAGTGTGCGGTTCCGGCGAATTATCCAGCGTCCGGCCGTTTTTATCCGCCACCTGATTGGTGCGGGGATCCCAGCAAACATCAGGATTATTAATGACAACACGCGGCACGGATTGCTCAATTACGCGCCGCATAATTCCGTATAATACTTTCTGAAACTCCAAGCCTGACGGGTTTTGATAAAACTCCCGCAAGTGATCGCGAAGCTCCCAATGGCTTTGCCATTTAGCATCCGGCGGAAGAGTTTCGGCCATGGGTACCCTCAGATTATGCGCATAAAAATTCAAACTATTGATATAATCCTCGGCCTCCGCCAGCGCTTTGGCAATTGCCTGTTCAATTTCGGCCGGCACGCGCGCGGAAACTTCATCCGCAAGCCTGGCTTCCGCCCACTTTCTTTGCGGCCAATCCGCGCCGTCTTTTAAGCATGCTTCCAGCTTCTCCTGTTTAAAATTCAGAAGAACGATAAAAGCAAGCTTGCTTTGGAACATATCTTCGCTAAGATGCGCCGCGGGATTATAAGCCGCAAAAAGCGAGTCAATGGGCAGCTTGGGGCCGATATCAACGTTTTGCGGGAGATCCAGCCGTATTTTGAGCTCATAAAACAGGCCGTTGATCTGCTCAAACTGGCTTTGCAAGCGCAGAAAAAGCTGTTCTAATATTTTCGGATCCGCAACAAAATATTGTTCGCAAAATTCAATAAATTCTTCCGGCGTCCCATCTTTTATTTCATCAAAAAAATGCCAGCATGCGGCTGTCTGGCCTGCGCCCGTTTCAATGCGTTCGCGGTGCGTTTCGCCGTGCTTTTCCAGAAGTTTTCCGATGGCATCAACCGTATATTGGCGGACAAGCTGCTTTTTCAAATCTTCCATATCTGCTCCTTTTTTGAAAACAACTATTTAAAATCTAACGAAAAATACCTTACTTGTCAAATAAAAACCCCGAATTTCGGGGTTAAATGATTTTATGCGCATAACCGGTTTTTACAGCCTCCTCGGCACAAATATATCGTCCCCGGCGAATATCTCCTAATACCTTTCGCCGAGACTGCCTTGTTTTTTCGCAAATCAAATCTGTATAAACATTCTCAATATTGTATAGTCTTCGCCTTACCAGCTTAACTTCTTCTATTGTCATACCATCGGGACCCGCTACCTTTGATTTGTGCACCATGATTGAAGAGTGCGACGTGATAAATCGTTTTCCGCCAGCCAAATATATGATTACGGCGGCCGAGGCCACGCAACCTTCGGCAATCGTTTCTACACAAGCATTAGACCTGATAATTGCATCATAAATGGCAAGTGCGCAATCCGGATCTCCTCCGTCAGAATTGATAATTATCCTGATATTTTTGCACTGGGAATGCACTTCATCAAATAATTTAAGAAATTCCGAAGTATTTTCTTCATTTACTGTGCCAATAAACCGTATGGTAAATATCGGCTTTGCTTTTTTTGTTTTCGTTCTTTTCAATGAAGCCTCCTATACTGCTATAGTATCAAACAACCTTATAAAAGCAAGTTTTTCATTTCTGGCATTTGGGGCAGTAGTACGTGCCTCTCCCGCCAAGTTTTTCTTTGACAATCATTCCGCCGCAACGCAGGCACTTTTCGCCTTCCCGGCCATAGACTTTGAGTTTTGGGACAAATGTTCCCTGTTTTCCGTAAGCGTCAACATAAGCATCAGACGAGGAGCCGCGATTTTTAATTGCCGCGGCTAAAATTTTTTTCGCGCCTTCAAATATTTTTTTTAATTCCGCCTCTTTAATATTGCCAATTTTTCTGTCCGGCCGCACGCCGGCAAAAAAACAAATTTCCGCCGCGTAAATATTGCCGATGCCGGCAATGCAAGTTTGGTCCATCAGAATATCTTTCAACCGCTTATTTTTGCGCGCAAAAAGACACGCCTTCATCGCTTGATAAGTAAATTGGGGAGAAAACGGCTCAAGGCCATAGCTTTGGCCGTCCAGATATTTTTTCAAATCATCTTCTTTAAATAATTTTATAAATCCGAATTTTCTATAATCCTCAAAAAATAGATTACATCCCCCGCCCATCATCCCCCTCTTCGAGGAGGAGGTGAAGAAGGGGGTCAATTCAAAAACAATATGCGTATGCTTGGTCGGAGCGGCTTTTTTGTCAACTAAAAGCATCCGGCCGGTCATTTTGAGATGAAAAAGAAGATTATTGCCGTTGGATAATTTAAAAATAAGGAGCTTCGCTCTCCTTTCTATATCTTCTATTTTTGCGCCAACTGCGGCACTCCTTAATTTTTCGGCTGAAACATTCAGCGGTTTAGAATTTCTGACTTTAACCGATTTTATTGTCGCGCCCTTAATTTCTCGTTCCAATTGCCGCCTGATAGTTTCCACTTCCGGTAGTTCAGGCATAAAATTAATTATTAATTAGTAATTATATTAATGAGTGTCCTGTCATCTCCTCCGGCTGTTTTAATTCCATAACTTTCAGAATTGTCGGCGCGACATCGCCCAAAAGCCCGACCGGCGGGACAAGAGACATATCCGCGCCTACGCCTTCCGGCAGGCCCATATTCTGGCCTTCAAACTTTTCGCCGACGATTATAAACGGAACCGTATTGGTGCTATGCTCCTTATCCATTTCTCCGGTTTGCAGATTGGTTAATTCTTCAGCGTTGCCGTGGTCAGCGGTTATAAAAGCGGCTCCCCCATAAAGCAGGACTTGTTCAATAATTTCGCCGACGCATTTATCCGTAAGCTCCACGCCCTTAATGGTTGCCGGCATATTTCCCGTATGGCCGACCATGTCAGGGTTGGCAAAATTTATAACAATAAAATCATATTTTTCCGATTTTATTTCTTTAACGACCCTGTCGGTAATTTCACGCGCGGACATTTCCGGCTTTTGATCATAAGAAGGCACATGCGGAGACGGGATTACCGCTCTGTCCTCATTTAAAAATGCTTCTTCTTTTTGCCCATTCAAGAAAAAAGTAACGTGCGCGTATTTTTCCGTTTCCGCGATATGAAGCTGTTTTAAGCCGTTATCGGAAATAACTTTAGCCAGGCAATCGCGGATTATATCGGGAGGAAACGCAACCTCCATCGGCAATCCTTTTTCATATTCCACCATGCCGACATAAAAAATGTTTAATTTTTTCTCGCGCTTAAACCCTTCAAAATCATCCAAAATAAAAGACTTGGTAATCTGCCGCGCACGATCGGCGCGAAAATTAAAAAAGATTATCGCGTCATTATCTTCAATTTTAGCAAGCGGGCTGCCCAGCCGATTGCAAATCACCGTTGGGACAAATTCTTCATCAAAAACATTTTTCGCGTAAGATTCCTCCATCGCTTTTACCGGGTCTTTCGCTTGACTGCCCTCGCCTTCGGCCATTGCCAAATACGCTTTCTCCGTCCTGTCCCAGCGGCTGTCTCTGTCCATCGCGTAAAACCGGCCGGCTAGGGTCGCCACCTTGCCAACTCCTATCTCTTTCATTTTTAATTGCAATTTTTCTATAAAATCTTTGCCGGAATTGTAAATCGTATCGCGGCCGTCCAAAAACGCGTGCACAAAAACATTTTTTATTTTTTGTTTTGCCGCCAGCTCCAAGATTGCGTACAAATGTTCTTGATGCGCA
>Ga0209541_10016530_pt1 | contig 10903 bp, 11 predicted proteins | sample RifCSPlowO2_01_FD_184027 | JGI IMG/M metagenome (GOLD analysis project Ga0209541, IMG submission 184027) | Groundwater microbial communities from Rifle, Colorado - Rifle CSP2_plank lowO2_0.1 (SPAdes) (version 2) | ecosystem: Environmental > Aquatic > Deep subsurface > Groundwater | place... | reverse complement strand
CTCGGGCCGCTTTAAACATGCGAACGTGCCCGATATGCAGTGGATCGAAGCCGCCGGAAACTGCAACGACCTCCTCCGAAACGCGCTTCTTCATGTGAAGGTAGTATGCATCTCCGCTCTCTTCCAGGCAACCGAGTTTCCTTCCGAAATGAGGCCATCGCGCACATAGATGCACGAAGCGCCGGCACGCGCATGCAATCGATATGATCGCTCGGTAAGATACGCGTATATTTCGCTTCCATGCCCCTCTTCCGATGCATCAAAATCATCATCCTCGACACAGATGACGAACGGCCGCATCCGATCCCAATCGACGGTCTTGAGGACAGCCATACCCATACCCTCGACATCGACGTTGAGAACATCGACCTCGGCGTCCGGAAGATGCCGTGTCACGATGTCGGAGAGCGGCCGGCATGGAATCATGCGCTCCCCGATCTGCCGGACATGCCGGTTTTTCAAGGCACTGTCCCGAGCGGAAGACGAAAAGCTATTGTATGCCTGGTGGTTGAACAGGTAATACTTTTTTTCGCCGGGGATCTCACTGACGCCCAGATTGAGATTGATGTCCCGTTTCCGGTGCCAGTTGAAAAGCATGATAGCGCTCGGATTAGGGTCAATATTGATTCCGTGCCACCCGCGCCGATAGAGCAGATAGGTATTCGAGTAGTGGAATGGGTGGTACGCGCCCACATCAACATAGACTCCCGCACGCTTCCCTGCCATTAGCGAATCGATAATCACGTCTTCCGCCCATTGTCCGTAGTGCATCCCTACGAAACGATGCGTGAGCATGCCTTTGAGGTGTACGAGGAAGTACAGATACTGGTCAATCAGGTTAGCGAGGAGATGCATAACATTACGATCCGGGGCACTCTTTCGCGTCGTAGATGTAGATATTTTTTCCAAGTCGACCGAGCGTATAGAAGGACGGCAGAAGCATGCGTCCGAGATTGATGTCGATATCGAATACTTCATCGTCCGGCACGTTGTTGCCAAAGCGCGCAAGCGGAGTGCATTCTGCGATCGCACGCTCCACGAGCAATATATCGGGCGGCGGGAGTGTTGCGAGAGTAGCGGGATCCGTCTCGTTTGTCACGACGAGCGGCCGAAACGCAATGTCGGTTTCAAGCGCTCTCACATGCTGGCACGTGGAGCCACACGAACGGGCCGAAAAAAGTGCGTATGAAGCTTTGTTCATCGGTAGTGTCAGCTCCCAGATGTGTTCGTCAATGCGAATATTCGCATTGCCATAACGGCTCTCAATAAAATCAGACGCCGCGTTGTACGTCGTCGGAATTGAGAGAAGTACGAGAGAGTATGCATATAGAGAGGCGCCGACAATGAAGAAAGAAACCGCTATGGAGCGGGAGGGTGGCTTCCATGCGGCAATAAGAAATAGCAGAAAAAAGCAGAGGGGGAAAATGTGTCTGACATTCAAAGCGAGCCCGTGGTCAGTCCTAAAAATGATGGCGACAGCGACGATGTAGACCGCGCCGTAGATAAGCGCGAGGTACGCGAGCGTTTTGTCCCGTATACCGTACGCAAACGCCGAAATGAGCGCGAGAAGAAGCAGTGGGAAGGCTTCAATTGCCTGGCGTCCATTGACCATAAACGACTCAAAAAAAGTAAGCGAGCCCTCGAGGGGGATACTCACCGCAGGCGTACCAAAGAATTGCAGGACGAACCCCGACACCTGGTCGATCGTATTTGCCGCATTGAGCGCGAACACCGCGAGAAATATGGCGGCTCCCGAGGCAAGGAGTACCGAAAACCTTTTCAGAACATCGTACGTTCGCGGAAACCTATATAGGAGAATCGGTATATTGACGAGAAAGAGCGCTGCAAACGAAAAATTCGCCGTCGCAAGAAACGCTGCGAGGATCGATATGGCGGAGAGCTTCCCCGGCTTCCCGCTTCCCGCCTCTTCGGTAATGACGCGATAGAGATAGATGAACGAAACGACGCCAAGGCCGATGGAGAGCATCCACATTTTTCCAGAACGCGTGAGAAGCGCGGTAAGTACGTTGCCGAACACAAGCATGAGAAGCGCGAGACGCCACCACACACTTTGAACGTGCACTTTCAAGAAGCGGTACACGATGACAAGAAGGACTATTGTCGTGAGCGCGGACACGATGCGCGGCACGAGGAGGCTATACGATGGATTGAGGATAAGCACCGTCTTCAGCGCCTCAAGATCAAAACCTGACAGCATGTAGCCGAAGCCGAGCGCGATCGCCATCGCAATATAATTCTGATAGAACGAAAGTGTTCCATAGTCGACACCAGACCCTGGCAGAAGTGTGTGCGCCTCCATCGCGCGCAATACTCCACCTCCAAACGCCCACACGTCGGTGATCGTATTGACCATTGGGAGCGCGTACCATACACCGACGAAAAAGGTCGCTCCAAAGACCGCGACCGCTGTATCTTCTAGCGTCATATGGCGCAATGTTCTCATCACCCACGTCTTCATAAACAGGAGTATACCGCGTATACTATTCGCCATGACACTCCTGGCCGCGCTCCAGAATCAGGCCGAGGCACTCTTGGGAGCGCGAGTCTTTAGGCTCTTGCGCTATCTCATTTCGGGCGGCACTGCGGCGGCCACCAATCTGACCGTGTTTTTCCTCCTCGTGCATTTCGGTCATATGTACTATCTCTATGCGTCGATTCTCGCGTTCGTAGTATCAATCGCCGTTTCTTTCACGATGCAAAAATTCTGGACCTTTCGCGACAAGCCCTTGCACGATGTGCACACGCAATTCGCGCGTTATCTCGTTGTTATTCTTTCAAATCTTCTTCTAAACACGACGCTCGTGTATCTCTTTGTCGAAAAAGCCGGCATATGGTATCTGCTCGCGCAAATACTCGCGACGGCTATCATCGCCGTCGTCGGCTATTTCGGCTATCGGTATTTCGTATTTCGCGACCGCACCCCTCTCGCGTCGCCATGACCTTCTTGCGCACTCAAAAATGGGAAATCATTGTTGCACTGCTCGCGCTCGCTGTACATACAATCGTCTTCCTCGCCGTTTTAGATGCGAACAACGGTAGCGTCCTTGATACCGTCCGCGCCGACGACGGCTACTTTGAAATCGCAACCAACGTGCTCGCGGGCAACGGGTTCTCCATGGCGACCACATCGCCCTATGTACCTAATGCTCTTCGTACGCCCGGCTACATTTATTTTCTCGCCGGCCTCATCGGAGTGACCGGAAGTGTCGCGGCTGCGGCAGTCATGCAACTTCTGCTCTCATGCGCGATACCGGTTCTGGGGCTCCACATCGCGCGGCGCATCACGAATTCGCTCCCAATCGGCATCGCTCTCGGAATAATCCTTGCGCTTGATCCGACGCTCGCACTCCTCTCTTTTCAGTTCTACACCGATACGCTCTTTCTCGTCCTCTTTTTTGCGTGGATACTCCTCACATTCCGTTATCTTGAGAGACGAGACTGGACTCTGCTTGTAGCGAGCGCCGTTGTACTCGGGCTTGCCATACTCGTCAGGCCGACGGCGCAATTTATCCCACTCCTCCTCGTTCCCTTTATTCTGTGGCGATTCGGGAGAGAGGATTGGAAACATCGTGCCGCGCAGGGAATCGCGCATCTCGCTATCATTGCCGTGATCCTTACGCCGTGGATAGCGCGAAACTACAGCGAATTTGGCGCGCCGGGATTGAGTTCGCAGAAAGCGTACGTGTTGTATACCAACTTCGCTCCCGCCGTGCTCTCCGTCGCGCGCGGGAGTGAGTTCGCTCTCGAGTTTACGACGTTCTCAACCTATGCAGAACGCACCAGTAACGTCATTACACTCAAAAATGGTGACGAATACATTGCAAAAGCGCTCGACGTTATATTCATGTACCCGATTGCTACCGCATTCGTCGCAGTCAAGTCGCTCTTTACCTTCTTTACGAACGACGGTGTGTACACACTCCTTGTGATGACAGGGTATGAGCCAGCCAACTTCCTGTGGCTTCTCGTTCCGGCGCGGCTCGTGTGGGTAGCGATAACCATCGCCGCGTTCGTCGGCGCTTTTGTATATCTTCTGACGCGGCGCTCACAGCTTGCGATTCTCATCATCCTCCTGGTCGCATACTTTGCACTCACGAGCACTATCGCGGCCTTCGGCACCAATCCCCGCTACCGACTCCCGGTCGATCCTATTATTCTCGCACTCGCTGCTGTCGGCGGCGCGTATCTGTACGAGCGCATGCAACGTCTTTGGCGCGCTCGATGAGCTTGTTTCGAGACCGACGTACCTATAGGATTACGCCATGTATATTGAGAGAACGCGCGACCGGCTCTACCGTTTTTTGCGTTGGAGCGAACGCTACACGAAAACCGACATGGTCTACCTCGCCTCGGGCGGCTTTTGGCTTGTTCTCGGGCAAATCATATTCGCGCTTTCGGCATTCATTCTAGCGATAGCGTTCGCGAATCTTGCGTCACAAGAAACATACGGGACCTACAAATACCTCACCTCGATTGCAGCGATGCTCGCTCTCTTCTCGCTTCCCGGCATGGGAGTAGCAGTAACACGTGCATCGGCGCAGGGGAATGAGCATGTAATACATTCAGCAACTCGTGCCCGCATTCTCTTTTCGCTTATTGGGACGGCGGTTGCACTCCTCGGAAGCGGCTGGTATTTCATACATAATAATAACGAGCTCGCGCTCGCGCTTCTCATCATCGCAGCAACTCTGCCCGTGCTTGATACCACAACCACGTACCTTTCGTATCTTGCCGGAAAGCGTCGTTTTGATTTGCAGCTCAAATACCAAGCGATAACACAGGCCATAAGCGTCCCCATACTGATAGCGGCTCTGTACGTTACCGATAACGTCCTCGCAATCCTCCTCGCCTATTTCTTGCCCTTAGTGGCCGTCCGATTGGTTCTCTACTTCATGACCGCACACACGATTCCGCCGCAAAATGAAGACAGCGCCAACAAAGAAACCCGTGAGTACGGACTACATCTTACCGTCATGAGTGTACTCGGCACCGCTGCCAGCCAGGTGGACAAAATACTATTGTGGCAATTCCTCGGTCCTGCTCAAGTCGCCATATATACCTTCGCGACAGCGATTCCAGAACAGCTCAAGGGACCACTGAAGGGAATGGGGGATATCGCATTCACGAAGTTTGCCGCCCAGACCCCGGAGGAAATTCGCCGCAACTTCCCTCTCTTGTGGCGAAAGGTTGGATTATACGCAATCGGACTTTTCGGTATTTCTGTAGCTTACATCCTCGCCGCACCGTACATATTCGAGTTTCTCTTCCCGCAATACATCGACAGCGTTCTCTATTCGCAGATATTCGCGCTCTCTCTCATTACCGGCGTATCATCAATTGCCTCGGCGATCCTCGCGGCGCAAAAAAAGATCGTCGTGCAATATGTCATAACCACGATCCAGCCGCTTATCTCCATTGCACTCTTTCTGCTGCTCATCCCCCTGTATGGTGTTATGGGCGCAATCATTGCATTCGTCATGGGCAGGTTTATTGCCTCAATCATATACTTCGGCGCTCTGTTCACCGTAAAGTAAAACCGTCGGCTAAAGCGGGAGGCTTTAACTTAGCGTCTGCTTAACATCTTTTTGATCTGTCGTTTTATACGTACAACGGCAGATGGGTTTCCATTTACTATTTCGAAAGCGTCGTATCGTATTTTTGCAAGCTTTTCATGTTGTAGTTGCATCTCTCCAACACGTGTAATTATCATTGATCGCTGGTTGAGTGGATTTACTTCCAAGTCTTCTGCCAGTACATCTGAATTTCGTAGAGACCAATCTTTCCACGCTTTATGCTCTCCCCAATCACCTTCGTGAAGAAATCGAGGATCCTTCCAATCGTCCCAATAAAGAATAACACCCGGCCGCAAGAGCGGCTTCACGAAATCCAGAAGCTCAATGGTCGAACTGTATATGTCGACATCAATATTTACAAAGATCAGATCCGATCTTTCTTTCAGTTTTTTTTTCAATTTTTCCGTCAGTGATTCGTTGAAGAAACCGTCGACTAGTTCTACACGCGGATCGTCTTTCATCCCGACTGAAGAGAGGCGTGCGAGAACAACATCTTTTGTGGAAGCGTATCGACCTTGAGAGTGTCTCTCGGGAGCCCACTCACCCTCGGTCTCCGAGGGCAAACCTTGCCAGGAATCAAAGCCGACAAGATGCGAGGATTGATGATCTTTCCTTACCCGCTCTGCCTGCCATGCAAACGTACCTCCAGTGTAGACACCGAATTCCAAACATGTACCACCTTGCGGAAAAATCGAATGCGCAATTGCGAACGCATTTTTGAATACTCTAATCATGCAGGCGAATCATACCCCAAATTCCCCGTTGAAAAACCCCTCAATTCTGGTACTCTGTGCCAATGTCAAAGCGTATGCGCGTCCTCGTCGTCGGGGGTGCGGGGTACATCGGTGGGGCCGTCACGGATATTCTCAAGAAAAAGAACACCGATTTTACTGTCTATGATGCGCTCCTGTACGAGCAACATTATCTGAAGCCGGTTGATTTTGTTTCAGGAGATATCCGAGACACAAAGAAACTCAAAAAGCTTCTTCCTCATTACACGCATGTGATATGGCTCGCCGCAATCGTCGGCGATCCGGCGTGCAAAGTGCGTCCGGAACTTACGATTTCTGTTAATCGAGATGCCGTCAAGACACTTGCAAAGAATTTCAAGGGGCGAATCGTGTTCCTCTCGACGTGTTCTGTGTACGGAGAGAATGCTGCCGAGGCCGATGAGACAACGAAGCCGAATCCACTCTCTCTGTACGCGCAAACCAAACTCGCCGCTGAGAAAGCCCTCGCGGATGCCAATGCGATCATTTTTAGACTTGGTACGGTTTTTGGCGTTTCAGACGAATTTTCCCGTCTGCGTATGGACTTGGCGGTGAATTATATGACCGCGCGCGCCGTAACCCGCGGTGAACTCTCAATTTTCGGCGGCGAGCAGTGGCGGCCGTTTATCCATGTGCGCAATGTCGCAGAAGCGGTAGTGAATGCGCTTTCATCAAAAAAGACAGGCGTCTACAACCTTTCGACAATGAACTATCAGATCAGCGACTTGGGGAAAGAAATCGCCCGAATTACCGGTTGCAAAATCAAATACGCTGATGAAAAATTCCAGGATGCCCGTAATTACTACGTTAGTACAAAAAAGGCAAAGCGCGACGGTGTTCTGAAATTCAACAAAATCCTTCCAATCTCGTTCGGAGTGAAGCAAATTAGTGATCTCGTAAGTACAGGTCGCGTCAAATACACTGACGCGGACATATATTACAATGAGCGACATATCGCAAACCTCAACAATGCCAACAAACTCTCATAAGAAACCAAAGCTGTTTGAGGGCGGCATCGCGGCTGACCAACGGGGGCAAGTATCTTTCGTTAACGGTTTCGGCTTTGAAGATGTAGTGCGGTTCTATATGGTTGAGAATTCTGCAGAGGAACCGATTCGTGCATTTCACGGTCACATGAAAGAGGCGAAGTATGTGTTTGTCCCGTCGGGATCCGCGTTGGTTGCGGCCGTCAAATTAGATGACGCGAAAACGCCGAGTACGCTCGAAATTCCGGAACGCTTCGTGCTTTCCGCAAAGAAGCCGTCCGTCCTCTTCATTCCTGGCGGATATGCAAATGGCTTCCGTGCACTCGAAGCGAATACGCGTGTTATCTTCTTCGCGACAGCTTCGGTGGAAGAATCAAAAGCAGATGACTACCGCTTTCCGCATGACTACTGGGGAAGCGATGTGTGGAGCACTGAAGGACTGTGACCATGAGAAAAGTCTTGATTTTGGGCACAACAGGTATGTTGGGCTCTGCGCTGTATGACGTACTCCACGATCGATACGCGCTAACGCTCGCTGTTCGAGACATGCGCAAGCTCGAACTCCTCGAACGTGCATATGGCGGGACTGCTGTGCACCGCTCAATCGAATTTGATGCAATGCGTTGCTCCAACTCTGATTATTACGCAGATTTTCTCTCTCGAGTTGGGGCGGTAGAGTATATCGTGAATGCGATAGGCATTACCGCGTCATTAGCAGAAAAAGATCCCGCACAAACCTACTTTATCAACGGTGAACTGCCGCACATCCTGGCCACGACTTTTGGCTCGAAAATGATTCATATCGCAACCGACGGCGTTTATGACGGAAAAAAAGGAGCCTACGACGAGACTGCTCACAAATCTCCAATCGGCATCTACGCCGAATCCAAGAGTCGCGGCGAGCCGACAAATTGCCTGACCTTACGAACTTCAATCATCGGTCGAGAGCTTGAAGGAAAAACAGGTCTCCTTGAATGGTTCCTGCAGCAAGAAGGTATGGGTATCAAAGGGTTTCGAAAACACTTGTGGAACGGCGTCACAACAAGAGAATTTGCTCGCGTCTGTGATCATATTATGTCTGAACCTGGCCGATTTCCACGAAGTGGCCTCTACCACATATTTTCAACGACCATCTCAAAATACGACATGCTCGTAGCTTTTCGCGAAAAATTCAAGGTGGAATGCGAAATCATCCCTGACGATACAAGCACGTGTAACCGTACCCTTTCCACAATTCATTCATTCAATGCCGATCTTGCGATTCCGTCGTTTGAAAAAATGCTTGCAACACTCTAGCTCTAGCGAAATTGCGCGTTCATTATTTTCCCTCGCGCCTCCCATGTAAATTTCTGCTGTGCATACTCACGCGCACGTCTCCCAAGCGCGCGACGCTCTTCAATGCTCATAGAATTCAGACGCTTGATCACATCGGCAATTGTGCGTGCGATATTCGTTGCAGGGACGAGCAGAGCTACGCGAGCAAACTCCTCTTTCATCTCATCAATCGGTCCTATCTGAGTTGCAATAGTCGGAATACCTGTTGCCAAATACTCCGCGAGCTTCCCGGGAAACGCATAGCGCGTTATGGAATCGTCGGCGCGAGGGATGACGAGAACAGAAGAGTTTGCGATCAATCGATATGCTTCGGTGTGCGGCACGTCGTGATGTAGCGTCGTGACACCGAGTAATCCCTTTTCTTCCAGCAAATCATGTATCGCGGAAATGTCTCCACTCAAGATGAGGTTCAGTGAAAGTGATACTCCCTCTTTACGAGCTAGCGCGGCCGCTTCGATAAGATACGGCAGTCCTTGGTAGGCTCTGGCATTCCCCATATACCCGATGATGAACTTCCCCGTCGCTCTGTTGCTTGAAGCATCGACAACTTCGCTCATATCGACGCCGCCGCGCACGAGCGTCCAGTGTTTCGACATTGGTAGATACTTGTCTCTAAGTCGCGTCGACATCACAAAGACCGTGTCGTACAGATGCAATAGAACCCATACTTTGTACTTCATGTAATAGTATCCGAAGAGACCAATCCATTTCGCCGCATAAAACTCGTCATAATTCACGCCATGGAGCTCGACTGCGATTTTTACGCCGCAGAGATATTTCAGGATCACGGGCGCAAATAACCCTGATTGCGAGACTGTATACACGTGCGTACTGTTGTGCTCTGTAACGATTCGCCGCAGTGCCTGCAACTTCGAAAACCCGCGCTCACGCGGATACGGGATGAATTCGCGCTGAAATTCCTGGGGGACGCTCGCCGCACAAATATACAAGTCGTGCTCTTTTTTAAACTCCCTAAACGTCGCGCAGATATGCAGTGGAGTGCCCCGCTTCGGACTATCGAGCTCGATATCAAGCAGAAACAGTATTCTGCTCATGGCATCTAAAACCAATTGGTAATCTGGGAGCGAATACAGTTGACGACGACATTGGACGCTTGGAAATTCTCATTGAGATCATACCGTGCGGCATACGGCTCTCGCGTTATCGTCTCGACTGAATCCACGATATTGTCCACATCCATGCCTGCGATGATATGCCCGCCCGCTTCAACAGTCTCCGGCCGCTCGGTGGTCATACGAAGCGAAACGACGGGAACTCTAAAGAAAAGCGCCTCTTCGGGCGGTGTGCCTGAATCCGACACGATGCAAAATGCGTTTGCTTGCAGTTTGTTGAAGTCATAGTACCCGAGAGGCGCCATGATCTCGACGCCCTCTGGAATCTCAATACTTCCCAATTTGCTTTTCGTTCGAGGATGCATTGGATACACCACCTGCTTACCGAATTTCTTAGCCATTTTCCCAAATGCCTCCATGAAAGCGGAGAGGTAGCGAGGATTGTCGACATTCTCCGATCGATGCGCGGTTGCTAAAATATATTCCCTCGGCTGGAGTTTGAGCCGCGACAACACATCACTACCGTGAATTTCTTGCTCAAACGCACGCAGTACCTCGAACGTCGGATTGCCCGTGACGAAAATCTTCGAAGGGTGGATGTTTTCCCGGATCAAATTCTGGCGCGCATAATCGTTAAATGGAAGCAGGATGCTGCTCAAGTGATCGATAAGCATCCGATTACGTTGCTCTGGCATGCGTTTATCCCAGGCACGAAGCCCTGCCTCCATATGAAAGGTCTTTATGCCTCGCTGCGACGCGGGAAGAATCGAAAGCGCGCTAAAAGTATCGCCGAGAAGGACGAGCGCATCTGGCTTTTCCTTCTCCAACACCGCATCGCTCTTTATGATTACATCTGCCACCTCTTTGGCATAACTTGACGTGTCGATATTGAGCTCGTGATCGGGCTTGCGCAATTTGAGATCACGAAAAAAGAAATCCTTAAGTTCGGGTGTGAAATTCTGGCCTGTATACACCATGATGTGCTCGAAATTCAGCTCATCGAGCTTTTTCAAGGTCGACCACATTTTGATGATGTCGGGTCTCGTTCCGAGAATGGACATTACTTTCATAGCTCGTCAGTCTTCGTTGAATAAAAGGTAATTCTAACATCCGGGAGGGGTACGATCATACGTCCTCCTTGGTCA
>Ga0209541_10016529_pt1 | contig 10903 bp, 8 predicted proteins | sample RifCSPlowO2_01_FD_184027 | JGI IMG/M metagenome (GOLD analysis project Ga0209541, IMG submission 184027) | Groundwater microbial communities from Rifle, Colorado - Rifle CSP2_plank lowO2_0.1 (SPAdes) (version 2) | ecosystem: Environmental > Aquatic > Deep subsurface > Groundwater | place: Rifle... | reverse complement strand
ATAAAATTAATACAGTTATATTATGATGATAATTATGATGTATATAAACCAAAGAAAAAAGAGAATATAACAAATAAATTAGCAATTTAAATAGTTAAGTATATATATATATATATATATATATATTATTATAAATATGCAAACTATAAAAAAATTAAAACAAATAACAAATGATTACGATAAATTAAAAATATATCAAAAAGCATATGAACATTTAAAAAACATAAACGCTGGTTTTAGAAATATATTGTGCAGTAATCAATCGGAAATCTATAAATTAAGTGGAGATGATAAATTATCTTATTTGGTTGAACATTTGATTGAATATAGAACACAACAATATAGCATAGGTTCAATTATAAAAAACAATATAAAATTATGGGAACAAATACATGAGATGGTAATTGATAAATTAATTAATGTATTTAAGATTAACAATATAGAATTATTATTTACTATATCCGAATTAACTTTGGATAGAAATTATTTATCACATCCGACTGGAACGTTGACATTAGAAGAACTAAAATTTATAAATATAGAATGTGCGGAAGAATTATATAAATATATTACAATTACTTCAAAAACTTTATAAAAAAACTGATATATTATTTGTATAAATAATATATTATATATTGTATTATCAGTTATGAATGAGATTAATTATGACCAAATTGATTTTGAACAAAGAATTAAATTATTACAATATATTGATAAAAATATTGTTAAAACTTATCGGGATCCATTAAAAACATATATTAAAAAAATAGATGAAAATCAAGTCGCAAAAAATGAAAAAATAATAAACGATTGTAAAACAAAATTAGAAGAATTAACTATTAATTTAAATGATATGACTATTAAAGTTCAGAAATTGACAGATGAAAATACAGAATTGCAAAATATAAATAATACATATAAAAATAAAAAAGAACTATTATATACAACTAGTGAAATTTTACCATCTTTTAGAGATGGTATTAATTTATTATTTAAAAAAATATATAAAAAATATAAAAGCGAAATTGAATTATATGATTTTAGATTTTTGGCAAATAAAACAGATGAATTGACAAACAAAAAATTAGCATATGGTGAAAATGCTAATGTTGGAGTGCAAATGGCATTATTAATAATTCATATTAAAAAATTTCAAAATATATGTTCTAAAGAAATATGCAACGAATATTTTAAATTAAATGATGATTTTCACGGAGAACATAATAAAGATGAACTGATAAAAGTAATTAAAATATTAATAGATATATTAGATAAAGAAAAAGAAATGTTATCAATGATACACTTTAATCGTGATTATTTAAATGAATTAGAAACATTAATAAATACATTTTTATAAAAAAATTGAAATCAAAAATTTATAACAATATCATTATTAATATGGTTATGAGCGGTTATATTTATTTACTTCAAAAAGGAGAATATGTTAATACTAATCAAAATATTTATAAGATAGGTAAAACATCAAATATTAAAAAACGTTTAGCATCATATATTGCAAATACTATATTATATATATGTTTGTATGTTGATAATTATGAACAACGAGAAAAACAATTAATAGAATGTTTTAATAAAAACTTTAAAATTAAAAATGGAAATGAAGAATTTGAAGGAAATCTTAAAGATATGCTTAAAGCATTTACTGAAATTATAACAATGGAAATAATAAATCCAATTAATATATTCACAATAACAAAAGATAACATTGATAATATTCCATCATTAACAAATAGTAAAATAGAAAAATGCGATATAGATGATATAAAAATAGAAAAATTAAAATATCACTATATTATTAGATACATATATAAACAAATTGGCGATGGTGTTCATGTAATTAAAAATAATAGTATTAATATTAAAATTGGAGAGAAAAAAGATAAAGGTTTTCATTATATTAGAGAGTTAGGTATATCGTTTCAATCTATAGAATCAAATAAAGCAATTAAAGAAATATTTAATCAATGCAAAGAGAATAATATTAAATTGTATATGAAAATTAAAACATTAAATGAAATTGTTATAATGGATATTAAAACAGAACTAAAGAAAAAGAAAAAATAAAAACAAAAAGCATGAATACTAAATAAATTTTATATAAAATTTATTTAGTTATTTTTTTACACCTATGAAAGAAGGACCTCGCTACTATGGAAATTATAAAAGAAAAAGTATTGTTTGTAAATCAAATATAATAGCTGTATGTAAACAATGTCATAAAAAATCGATAATGATGTAAATACTTACACAGTTAATGAACTCGAAAAATACAAAAAACGGAAACTTATATTATTTGTATAAATAATATAATATATCGTATTATTAGTTATGAGTGATACTCAATCAATTGGTTTTATTTTTAATTTAGAACAAATTAATAAATTAATATTGGAAAAAAATCGTTTAGAATTAGAAGTTGTTAGATTACGAAAAGAAAACGAAAATTTAAATAATTTGCTTCAAGAAAATCAATTATTACGGCAAGGATTGCAAAATGAAATAAATAGGTTGGAGCAAGAAATACAAAATTTAGTATTACAAAATATGAATATACAACAATTATTACAAACTGAAATTAATAAATTACAGCAATTATTAAATATTAAAAATAATGAAATAAATAAACTGCATGAAATAATTGATAAACAAGAAAATAAAATTAATAAATTAAATGAAACTTTAAAATTACAAAAAAAAGAAATAAATGAATTAAAAGAAGAAAATAAAAAATTAAATAAATTTTATGAACAATATAAAATAGATATAATTTATAAAAAGGCATTTGATAATACTGAACAAATTAGGGACGATTTAATAAATTTATTTTGTAATGAAGAAAGTGAAATATATAAATTATCACGTGATAATGCAATTAAATATTTAGTAAAACATTTACAAGAATACAGAACACAGAATTATTCAAGATTTTCATCAGTTAAGAAATATTCACAACAATGGAAACAAATTAATGATAGAGTTATTAAATTATTAGAAACAGAATTTAAGATTTATAATATAGATTTATTTTTTGCGTTAGTAAATATTAAAGAAACAAGAAATAAAACGTTTCACACTGATGAAAAAATAACATTAGAAGAATTAAAAATAATATGTCCAAATGAAGCCGATGAATTATATAATTATATATTTACAATATCACCAACTTTATAAAATATATTAATTTTTATAAAAACTGAAACTTATATTATTTATATAAATAAATAATATATTGTATTATTAGTTATAAGTGGTGAAATAGTAAATAATAAACACTTACATGTACATCAGTAAATACAAATTATAAAATTTTATTTATAAAAATTATAAATTTTTATAGCTATGTCATGTTGATAATTATCTTATATATAACATAAGTAACATTGTTTTGAAAAAATAATATTTATATTAAAAAAATTGAAATCATAAATATTACGGTTATACAAGATTATTGCAAATTCAACAATGAGTAATTCATCATCATTTGATTTTTATAATATGCCTTTCTATGGAGGTAATTTTGTCGATATTATGTTTAGATATGTAATGCAAAATGGATTACAAGTAATAAGTATTGGATTGATAATACAAATTATTATATATTTGTCGTTAGACAGTGTCAAGAAAGCATTATCATCTAGCGTAGATTATATTTTTAAACTTATATATGACAAATATAAAAACAGATCATTATCAACTATTTCATTTTACAGACGTTTTTTTATGAGAAAAATAACAAAATATATGTATACATCGAAAGAAATAATTCAATTAAATAGCTTCAAATATATGATAAATGTAGAAAATAAGTTGGATATGTTGGCTGTTTGTCATAAGTTATTGGAAACACGACAATATTTATTGCCTACTAATATGATTTATTGCAAAGAAACAAATTCAGCGACACGTATAGAACAAATAATTTTACCAAATCAACTTGAGATGAACGATAATATAACCGTTGTTGTAGAAAATGGTATGGTTCAAATAATATTTGAGGGAGGGGAACTTGAACATTTAAAGGATTTTAAAATATATAACAATTCAAATAATATTTTTGACAAATCACAATTAATAAATGATGTTAGATTTTTTATGGAAGCGAACAAATATAATATTAATCACGTATGTGATGAACGACTAAGTAGTGAAAAAGTAATAAATCAAATGTATGCTGGATTGGGCACCTTTATTAATAGTGAAAATTGGCTATTTTTAATAATAACAAAATTACTATATGATAATAAAGAGACTGATATAAAGTCATTTATTAATTTTTTAAATAATGCAGGAACGTTTATATTTTTGGGGCGTACTTATAAATTAGGAGCTAAAAATATGTTTAATGATATTTTGATAACTGAACTTCCAACAATAATAAAAAACGCAAATAGCGTATATGTATCATATATACAATGTCGTCCAGCTATTCTATATGATTATTTAACGAAATATCAAAACATATTGAATAAGGATACGACCGGAGAATTATCAATGTATATTGAATTCACAGATGCAGTAAAATCATCATATGAATTATCATTAGATGCGAGAAAATATATGAATATATTGGTTGAAAATTGGAGAAAAATTTCGACAGAAAAAAATTCACAAGTATCAATTTATATGATGAAAACCACAGAGCAAACGAGTAAAATCGAAGAGACAATTTCAAAGGAAGACGTAAGTAATGATATGAAGGATCCTCGAGACAAATCACATAAGATGGATGATAAAAAAACAAATACTATATTTAAAAAAATTATAACGGTCGACAGTATATTTATGAAAAAGGACTACAAACCATACAAACATTTATATTTACAGGAAAAAATGAGTAAAATATTAACAAACTATCTTAATAATTTTAACAAAAATGCAGATTTATTTTCAAGGTTTGGATTTAGGCACAAAGGAGGAATATTACTATATGGAACACCTGGTTGTGGAAAAACTACATGTATTACAGCAGTTGCAACATATTTAAATAAAGATATTTATTATATTGATTTAAAAGACATAGACACTAACGATAAATTAAAGGCTTGTTTAGATAAAATCAATCAAAATGGTAAGGGTGGAATTATAGTTTTTGAGGATATTGATTGTATGTCAAACGTTGCATTAAAACGTGATGGTACCATGCAAATTAATGAACGTGATAAATTAACTTTATCATTTGTGTTAAATTGTATAGATGGTGCGATGTCATTGAATGATTGCATATATATAATTACTACAAACAAAATTGACAAATTAGATGAAGCGATATTAAGACCAGGAAGAATGGATATTAAAATGGAGTTGACTTATTGTAATCGTTATCAACTTAAAAATATTTATATGGATTTATATAATAATGAACTAGAAGAACGAATACTTAAAAAATTTGACGAACATAAATATACCACATCAGAAGTTATTATACATTTGTTTTATAATATTAGTTCACAAATTACAGTAGATGAATTATTTAGTAAATTTATTATTACTGAAGTTAATGAAACAGTTGTTGTATAAAAATTGATTAAAATATTACTAATACAAATTAGTAATATTGAGACATGCTTTCTATTAAACAATTAACATTATTACCTATAAATGAAAAATTAAGATTAAGAGATATGATGTTTCGTAAAGATATCAATCAAACCGAGCTAAATGATATAAACTGTAAATATGATTTTACAATTAATTCTATAGATGAATTAGATAATTATTTACCTTGTAAATATGCTCCTAAAAAAAATATAACAGATGACGAAGTTAAAATTTTACATAAAATACATACATTAGATTTAAGTAGTTGTAACAATATAACGGATGAAAGTGTTAAATTTTTACATGAATTATATAATTTGAATTTATCATATTGCTATAATATAACAGATGAAAGTATTAAATATTTAGGAGGACTGCATACGCTTGATTTATTAAATTGTAAAAATATAACAGACGCTGGAATTATTTCTCTTGTTAAGAGAAATAATGAGAGCGTTGAGGAGAGAGACAGTGGGAACAACGCTCCCACTGTTGAGGACGAGAGCGAAGCTCGAGGACGAAACGAAGTCTCTCGACGAAACGAAAGTGTTAAAATGTTAAGAGGACTTCATACACTTAATATATCTGGATGTGAAAATATAACAGATGAAAGTATTAAAATGTTAGGAGGACTGCATACACTTAATATATCAAATTGTAAAAATATAACAGATGAAAGTGTCAAACTGTTAGGGGGACTTAATACACTTGATTTATCTAATTGCAACAATATAACAGATGAAAGTGTTAAAATGTTGGGAAATGTTCATACACTTTATTTATCATATTGTAGAAATATAACAGATGAAAGTGTAAAAATATTAGGAAATGTTCATACACTTAGTTTATCCAATTGTTATGATATAACAGATGAAAGTGTAAAAATATTAGGAAATGTTCATACACTTTATTTAGCATTCTGTATAAATATAACAGATGAAAGTGTTAAACTGTTAGGAGGACTTAATACGCTTTATATATCTGAATGTAAAAATATAACAGATGAAAGTATTAAACTGTTAGGAGGACTACATACACTTGATTTATTAGGGTGCAAAAATATAACAGATGAAAGTGTTAAACTGTTAGGAGGACTGCATACGCTTGATTTAACATATTGTAAAAATATAACAGATGAAAGTGTTAAATATTTAGGGGGACTGCATACTCTTAATATATCATATTGCAACAATATAACAGATGAAAGTGTTAAAATGTTAGGAGGACTACATACACTTGTTTTATCTGAATGTAAAAATATAACAGATAAAAGTGTTAAAATGTTAGGAGGACTTAATACACTTGATTTATCATATTGCGACAATATAACAGATGAAAGTGTTAAAATGTTAGGAGGACTGCATACACTTTATTTATTTCATTTTAAAAATATAACAGATGAAAGTGTTAAATTGTTAGGGGGACTGCATACACTGTATTTATCTAATTGTAAAAATATAACAGATGATTGTATAAAATATTTAATTAAGCACGGTGTAATTGTGTACGGGTATAAATAAAAATTGATTAAAATATTACGAATATAAATTAGTAATATTGAGACATGCTTTCTATTAAACAATTAACCCTGCTACCTATAAATGAAAAATTAGGATTAAGAGATATGATGTTTCGTAAAGATATTAATCAAACAAAGCTAAATGAAATAAACTGTAAATATGATTTTACAATTAATTCTATAAATGAATTAGATAATTATTTGCCGTGTAAATATACTCCTAAAAAAAATATAACAGATGATGAAGTTAAAATTTTACATAAAATACATACATTAGATTTAAGTAATTGTAAAAATATAACAGATGAAAGTATTAAATTTTTACACGAACTGTATAGTTTGAATTTATCAAAATGTTATAATATAACAGATAAAAGTGTTAAATATTTAGGAGGACTACATACACTTAATTTAACTGATTGTCAAAATATAACAGATGAAAGTGTTAAAATGTTAGGAGGACTACATACACTTAATTTATATAATTGCAATAATATAACAGATGAAAGTGTTAAAATGTTAAAAACTCTGCATACGCTTGATTTAACATTTTGCGACAATATAACAGCTGAAAGTGTTAAAATGTTAGAAGGACTTCATACGCTTAATTTATCATATTGCGAAAATATAACAGATGAAAGTGTCAAATATTTAGGAGGACTTCATACGCTTGATTTATCATATTGTAAAAATATAACAGACGCTGGAATTATTTCTCTTGTTAAGAGAAATAATGAGAGCGTTGAGGAGAAAGACAGTGGGAACAACGCTCCCGAAGTCTCTCGACGAAACGAAAGTGTTAAATTTTTAGGAGGATTGCATACCCTTGATTTATCATGGTGTACAAATATAACAGATAAAAGTGTTAAAATGTTAGGAGGACTGCATACTCTTAATTTATCTGATTGTTATAACATAACCGATAAAAGTGTTAAATTATTAGGAGGATTACATACACTTAGGTTAGCATATTGTAAAAATATAACAGATGAAAGTGTTAAACTATTAGGAGGATTACATACACTTAATATAACAGATTGTAAAAATATAACAGATGAAAGTGTTAAACTATTAGGAGGATTACATACACTTAATATAACATATTGTAAAAATATAACAGATGAAAGTGTTAAAATGTTAGGAGGACTACATACACTTTATGTATCTGGATGTAACAATATAACAGATGAAAGTGTTAAAATGTTAGGAGAACTGCATACACTTAATGTATCTGGATATAAAAATATAACAGATAAAAGTGTTAAAATGTTAGGAGGACTACATACACTTAATTTAACTGATTGTCAAAATATAACAGACGCTGGAATTATTTCTCTTGTTAAAAGAAATAATGAGAGCGTTGAGGAGAGAGACAGTGGGAACAACGCACCCAATGTTGAGGACTCTCGACGAAACGAAAGTGTTAAAATGTTAGGAGGACTTCATACACTTTATGTATCTGGATGTATAAATATAACAGATGAAAGTGTTAAATTTTTAGGAGGATTGCATATACTTGATTTATCATATTGCGACAATATAACAGATGAAAGTGTTAAAATGTTAGGAGGACTGCATACACTTAATATATCTTATTGTAAAAATATAACAGACGCTGGAATTATATCTCTTATAAAGAGAAATAATGAGAGCGTTGAGGAGAGAGACAGTGGGAACAACGCTCTCAATGTTGAGGACTCTCGACGAAACGATAGTGCTAAACGGTTGGAAGGACTTCATACACTTTATTTAACAGGTTGCACAAATATAACAAATAAAAGTGTTATACTGTTAACAAAACTACATACACTTTATTTATCCCATTGTAAAAATATAACGAATGAATGTATACTATATTTACAACAAAATGGTGTATCTATTTAAATAAATTACATTTAATAAAAAATTGAAAAAATTGATTAAAATATTACTAATACAAATTAGTAATATTGAAACATGCTTTCTATTAAACAACTAACATTATTACCTATAAATAAAAAATTAAGATTAAGAGATATGATGTTTCGTAAAGATATCAATCAAACCGAGCTAAATGAAATAAACTGTAAATATGATTTTACGATTAGTTCTATAGATGAATTAGATAATTATTTACCTTGTAAATATACTCCTAAAAAAAATATAACAGATGACGAAGTTAAACTTTTACACAAAATACATACATTAGATTTAAGTAATTGTAAAAATATAACAGATGAAAGTATTAAATTTTTACACGAACTGTATAGTTTGAATTTATCAAACTGTTATAACATAACAGATGAAAGTGTTAAACATTTAAAAGAACTTCATACGCTTGATTTATCAAATTGTGAAAATATAACAGATGAAAGTGTTAAAATGTTAGGAGGACTACATACACTTTATGTATATGAGTGTTATAATATAACAGATGAAAGTGTTAAATATTTAGAAGGATTGCATACACTTTATATATCTGGATGTGAAAATATAACAGATGAAAGTATTAAAATGTTGGGGAGACTGCATACACTTGATTTATCTGAGTGTTATAATATAACAGATGAAAGTGTTAAATATTTAGGAGGACTGCATACACTTTATATATCTGGATGTGAAAATATAACAGATGAAAGTATTAAAATGTTAACAAAACTTCATACGCTTAATATATCAGGTTGTAAAAATATAACAGATGAAAGTTTTAAAATGTTAAAAGGACTGAATACGCTTAATTTATATGAATGTTATAATATAACAGATGAAAGTGTTAAACTTTTAGGAGGACTTCATACTCTTTATTTAACTAGATGTTATAATATAACAGATGAAAGTATTAAAATGTTAGGAGAACTTCATACGCTTTATATATCTGGATGTAAAAATATAACAGATGAAAGTGTTAAAATGTTGGAGAGACTGCATACACTTGATTTATCTGAGTGTTATAATATAACAGATGAAAGTGTTAAATATTTAGGAAAACTACATACACTTAATTTATCTGAGTGTTATAATATAACAGATGAAAGTGTTAAATATTTAGGAGGATTGCATACGCTTGATTTATCCCATTGTAAAAATATAACAGATGAAAGTATTAAAATGTTAGGAGAACTACATACATTAGATGTATCTTATTGCAAAAATATAACAAATGAAAGTGTTGCACATTTAGGAGGACTGCATACACTTAATTTATCATATTGCGATAATATAACAGACGCTGGAATTATTTCTCTTGTTAAGAGAAATAATGAGAGCGTTGAGGAGAGAGACGAAGTCTCTCGACGAAACGAAAGTGTTGCACATTTAGGAGGACTGCATACACTTAATTTATCATATTGCGATAATATAACAGATGAAAGTGTTAAAATGTTAGGAGGATTGCATACATTGAATTTATCAGGTTGCAAAAATATAACAAACGTTGGAATTATTTCTCTCGTTGAAAAAAAAGACATTGGGAGCAACGCTCCCAATGTTGAGAACGATAGCGAAGCTCAAGGACGAAACGAAGTATCTCAACGGAACGAAAGTGTTAAATATTTAGGAGGACTGCATACACTTGATTTATCAAATTGCGATACAATAACAGATGAAAGTGTTAAACTGTTAGACGGACTGCATACACTTGTTTTATCTAATTGCAACAATATAACAGATGATTGTATAAAACATTTAATTAAGCACGGTGTAATTGTGTACGGGTATAAATAAAAATTGATTAAAATATTACTAATACAAATTAGTAATATTGAGACATGCTTTCTATTAAACAATTAACATTATTACCTATAAATGAAAAATTAAGATTAAGAGATATGATGTTTCGTAAAGATA
>Ga0209541_10016527_pt1 | contig 10904 bp, 13 predicted proteins | sample RifCSPlowO2_01_FD_184027 | JGI IMG/M metagenome (GOLD analysis project Ga0209541, IMG submission 184027) | Groundwater microbial communities from Rifle, Colorado - Rifle CSP2_plank lowO2_0.1 (SPAdes) (version 2) | ecosystem: Environmental > Aquatic > Deep subsurface > Groundwater | place... | reverse complement strand
ACCACATATGAGCTTGACTAATGGAAAGCTTAGAACTCCTTATCAGGCATTCATAGAAAAACAAAGAAAAGAATAAAAACTATGAACAACTTAAAATCACGAGGTAACATTAATAGAGGATACTACAGTTCTAAAATTTGTTTAATCAAGAGATAATAAATCCATTAAAAAAATTCAGTAATTCTTCTTTGCTCCTTTAAACCATTTAATAGTTTACTCTGTTTAAATATTTTTGATGGATCAAAACCATATTTTATATAAGATATCTTCTCAGTACTTTTTATTAATTCTTCTTTACTATCAAAATTAAGAGGTTTCTTATTAATAGCTTTTCTACATGATTCACGACATACCCAAACTCCAAGAGCAGCCCAATAACTTGGAGTTTCTATTCTAATAACCAAGACACTGGCTTGTTTTTTTATTTTCTCCAGATATTGCAAAATAGGGAGTCTTGCTGCATAATAACCTCCTGCAGTGTTTGATGCATAGGTTTTTCTTCCATTATATGTTTCAAAATCTGTTGATGCTTTTATTTCATTGCTTGGATTCCAAGAACTTCCTGGAAGATACATCTCAAAAAGTTCATAACTAAAAATATTAGGAAAGAGCATGATTAAATAACAATTTCCTAAAAACTCACCATAGAACAACTCATAATTTTCAATCCATTTATAATCTCTGATTTTTTTAAGCAATTGTTTCCCAATACTATCATCAGTTGCTGTAATGCTCCATCTTGTTGGAACAAGCCTTTTATTTTTTTTCAACCCAAGAACACCTATGCTCAAAATCTTGCTTAGAGTATATTCATTAAAATTATTCTTATATAATAGATTAATTGCCTCTGAAGCTTTTATATCATCATTCATAACTTTATCAAGTTTTCTATGAACCTTGACATTGCCTGTTATCTTTGCCTTTTTCAAAGGAGCATTCATCCCTTGGAAAGTTAGAATTTTGTCTTTTTTTCTTTCAACATTCAATCTATTTTTTAATTCAATTTCAACATCAACTGGCTTTGATGCAATAGCAATTTCTTGGGCAATCTGCACAAAATTTTTTTCTTGTATTCTTATATCAGTTACTTTGGATTGAAATCTTGAATTTAACAAACTTTCTCTTAATTTAATAACATCATTAATGCCAAAACTATGCTCTGCCCAGTATTCAGGGCTGTCATAAAGCCATGCATTTTCATCTTTCTCCAAAGGGCTTAAAATCCCAACATTGACTAAAGGGTATTTTAATTTAGAACCAACAAAAACACTTGGAGGAGAGTTTGTATTAAGGTTTGAAATCTTTCCTAATTCCTTGTATCTGAAATTAATCTCAGATATTTTCTTAATAACCTCAAATTTTATGTCATTGCTATCAGGCATGAAAAGATAAAGCATTGGGGATTTAAAATACTTTATGATTATTTGAAAAAAATAAATATGTGAGAAAATTTTATTATATTTAATTAGACACAATAATGCTAAAATTTTAAATACAGAAAAAGAAATCAGGCGTTTTTTTAATCGCGTAAGAAAAAACTGTCCCTATTATGTTACACCCTTATAAATTGTTAAAAAAAAATAAAGTTGAGCCAATTTTCTTCTGTTATTATTGGCAAATACATTTGTAACAGTCTGTTCGTGAGATTATCTGTACATCATAAGTACCTCCAACATAAAAAGGTTCAGGAAGTTGCAAGCAAATACTCTGACCAGATACTGGAGTGGAAGTATACCCTCCCCAAGGACTACCATGATAAGTGGAACAAAAAACCTTGCATTGATAATCGCTTGAGCATAGCCAATTTTTGTGCCACCACTCGGCCAACTTGTCTTACAATCACTTCCTATGCAAACTTGTGAGCATGTTCCAGATATATCACATTTTGTGTCTGTGTCTGTCATATCACTAGCACAAACCCAACTTCCAGATGTTGCATTCCATTGCAAAACTTGATTATTTGAACATCCAGCAGGAGGTGCAACTTCTGTTAAAGTATGTCCTGGATTTGGAGCAACTCCTGGTGTTAAAGCCCACACAATCCATCCTCCAACAATCAAAATCCCAATTAAAATTAGAGTATAATACAATCTGTTTGATAAATTCAGATTAAACTGAAATCTTCTTTCTCTTTTTTTCATGTTTGTTGAAATTAATAAAGAAAGCTCATTTAAATATATTTTAGTTTTTTAAAATCCAATATAGTTGTTCATTTCATTCACAAATTTCATGTTAATTCTTAATCTAAAAAAATAAAATATTAAATTTAACAAACAGTAATATAAATAATATACATTCGGTAATAAGTTAGTATATAACAAGATATAATAATTAAGCTCTTTTTTGTGTTACCAAAATATACTAATTTCTGATAATATTAGCACAAATTTTTATATTAAGTTTTTATGTTTGTATCTAGCAGGTTCTTTAAAATATTCAAAACAAAAAACACTTTATTTTCTTGTTTTTTGTTTATCAAACTCTCTTTTTACTTCATTTAAAGTTACTATTTCTGAAACAGGCTTGTCTGGCCTTAATGCAGTGAATCTTGGAAACCTAAGAGCAAATCCAGAACTGTAATTAGGGGATTTTTGGATTTCCTGATATGTCACTGAAACAACTATTTTTGGCTTAATCTCAACCTCTCTTGCTTTTTCTTTTACAATAAGAGATTTTAATTTTTTCGTTAATTCTTCAAAAGACATGCCTTCTTCTTTTTTTTCCTTAATTCCTGTTCCAACTTTTCCAATCCCTAAAAACTTGTTTTTATCTCTGCATGATAGTATAAAACTAGAAAGCCACCCTGAACGCTTTCCTGTCCCGTATTCTGCTCCGGTTATTACTAAATCAAAATCTCTTTGCTCTGGCTTTATTTTTAACATATAACCAACCCTGCTTCCTGGCTGATAAACTGAATTTAAATTTTTCATCATAACTCCCTCTTGGTTGTCTTTTAGAGATTTTCTATTGAATTCTTCTGCTTTTCTCTCGTTGTCAGTTATAATCTGCTTTGCATGTACTATTTTATAAGGATTATTTTTAACTATCTTTTTTATCAAATCACTTCTCTTTTCAAATGGTTCATTTAACAGAGATTTTCCATTGTAATAAATTATATCAAAAACATTTACCTCAACAGGAAGCTCTTCCTGAAGTCTTTCAATGTCATATTTTCTTTTAATTCTTTGGCTTATACTCTGAAATGGTTTGTATTGTTTTGTTTTTTTGTCAAAACCAACAGCCTCACAGTCTAAGATAAACGAATCTCCTTTTACATATTTTTTAACATATTCAACAACTTCTGGGAATTGTTTTGTAACATTTTCCATTCGTCTTGTGAATAATTTTATCTCTCTTTCATTTTTATGAACCACTAATCTAAAACCATCATATTTATATTCAATAGCTGCTGGTTTTCCAACTACAGCAAAACCTTCTTTGATAGTGTTGACTTTTTGTGCAAGCATTACTTTTATTGGCTTTCCAACTTCCAGAGAAATTTTTTCAAATTCATCAATCTCTCTTTTTCTTGCAATATCAAAAACTTTTGCTAAGTCGTTTGATTTGTCTATTGAATCCTGAATTTTTTTTGAGGCATTTTTTTTATCTTCTGAAAAAAAGGCATCTGCAATTGCTTCTCTAATAGTGCTTTCCTGAATACCAATTCTTAAATCACCTATTAGTGTTCTAATAAGATATTTTGCTTCTAATGGAGAAGCAGAAGTCAGAAGCTCTGTTATCAAAGAAATTTTTTTATTTATTGTTCCTTTACCTTCAAATTCAGGAAGCTTTCTTAAATTACTTATAATTTTTTCTGTAGTTAAAACATGAGAATGCAGAGTTGATTGTTTTTTATCTTTTGTTAATTTTTCAGAAACTTTTCCTAAATCACCAATAAATTTCCATTCCTTAACAACACTGCTCTCTGAAATTCCGGTTGCTTTTGAGATTGCCTTAATAACAAGTTGATTGCTTATACCTATTTTTTTTTCATCATATTCTGGATAGATATTTCCATTCAGTAAATATAAAACATCTCTGTCTGATTCATGAAGATTTTTCAGAAATTTTGAGAGTATATCTATTTTTTCAAGGCGTTTTGTTGTACTTCCTAACTGCTCATAAAGTTCCGCGAGTTTTTTGTATTGCATAATATTATTTTACTAAATTTATTTGGGTAATTTTTTGATAATAAGATAATCACTAATACAATTAATTCTATAAAAACTGCTTAAAGTCCTACTTATCCTCATTTTTAGTGTTGTTGACATTTAAATTTATTAATATCTCGCGCTAAAGTGCGAGTGTAATTTTTATTTCCTCTTTTTCTCATCTCTTTTTTCTTTTATTTCAAATATCTCCCCATTATCCTTCTAAATCTCATTGGATACATCTTTAGATAATTATTTAATTTTTTCCTATTTAATTTCCTTTTTATATTTTTAAGAACCTCTTTATCTATATTTTCCTTGAAATAAACTAAATCAATAAATGTCTTTTCAATATTAGAATAAGGAAGAGCAATATTACCATATTGATGGTAATCATAACCAAAAAAATACCTTTTATTTATTCTCCTCAACATAACATTTTTTCCAAGAATTTTTCTTATTCCTATTCTTATATTTTTTGAAGTTATTATCACAGGAATTGTTTCTTGTTCCCAAAGATTATGAAAGCTTAAAGCATCCTGCAGTCCTAAATAAGCTGGTTGAAAACATAAAACAGAAATCAAATTATCTTCTTTGTTTGTGTAATAACCCTTTGTGATTCTTTTTATAACATTTTTTTTAATAAGGTAGTTTATCATTCTTTTTGTATAATCTTTGTTCTTTTTTTTACCAATTATTCTTGAAATAGAAGCATTGCTTACAATAGCGCTTTTATCAAAGAGCCTTTCAACATCTTGTTTGTATTTTATACTCCCCATTTTACACCTTATTTTTTATGTAGTCAATCATTTGTTGCATCTTTGGTATTAATCCCTCTAAAATTAACACATTTAAGTCTTTTTCATCAATAGGTTTTTTAAAATTTCTAACTAATTCGTTAATTTGCTTTTCTATTAGAGTTGAATTTTTTATATATTTTAGTAAGAAAAATATATCATATAAATCTCTTACTTTTAATCTTTTAAGATATGCTTTAACCTTTTCATTGATTAAATCTTCTGAACTTAAAGTATAAACTGTTAAAAAATTACCCTCTGCTGTTTCATATTCCTTTAAAACCCCGTTGATTTTTTTGAAAATTGCTTCAAATCTAACGGTTGTCCTGTTAAACTTAAGTGTTGAATAAATACTATTCTCTCCAATCTTTTTTCTTTCTATGTTTAATCCTTTTTTTTCCATCAACGCAAAAAATTTCTTTATTTTATTACTATCTTTTTCTATATAAACATCAACATCTTCAGAAAATCTATTTCCATTATAACATCTCCAAATAGCTGTTCCACCATGAAGCACTGCATTATTAAAAATATTATATAAAGTTTCAATAATAATATCCTGAGCTTTCGCTATTTCTTTGTGATTTGCTTTCTTTAATCTTAATAGTAATGGAATCATTTTAAATATTAACTAAGGATTAACCAAAGTTACACATATATGTAACCTTAGTGATTTATAAATTTAACCCTCTTTATACAAAAATCTAAGAAACTGAATTTTTTAAAGTTAATGTTTATTAATAATAACCAGACTTTTCAATTATAACTCCGGATTCTGAAGGTTCTTTTTCACATTTTGGACAATAGGGTATGTGTTCTGTTTTTACTTCTCCACCACCAACACACCCATCAAATTCACCAAACCAAATAGATTTTCGTTGTGCTTTAAAGTCTATTTTCGAACTACATTCATAACAATGGGGAGTGTAATCTTCTTGTTTTGATTGAATTATTATAACATTATTATGTTGATAATACCAATTTTTGTCATCCCAGGAGCATAGAACATTCACATCACCCCACTTCGCTTTTTTCCATTCAGGATTTTTTCCGTTAAATTTTTCTTTTATTAATTTCTCTAAAACATTGTTAATCATTTTAATATGCAAAAATTTATCTTTAAATTAATTTATGTTTGTTAAGATATATATTAATTTACTCTTTATTTCTCCACAACCCATGCACGTTGCAGTAAGCCCTTGCTTTTATGATGTTTGCCTTTACAGGAAAAGGTAATTCTGGTTTATCACCAGGTTTAAGAAATTTCTTTGAAAATCCTTTTTCTGTTGATATTTCAATCCACTCAATATAATGCTCCTTAATCATAGGATGAGGTACTGAACCAATTTTAACAATAACTCCTTCTTTGTTTTTTTCAATAATAGGCACATGTTTTTCTCTTCCTTCTTGCTTTATTGTTTTTTCCTCTAACACTCTCATTGGCTCTCCGCAACATACTAATTCTCCTCCACCAACATGCAAAACTTCAACAATATTGCCACATATATCGCATTTGTAGATTTGTTTGATTTGAGTTACATTTACCATTTTTAATATTCTTCACATTTAATCTGATAAAAGTTTTTTTCATGACCGCATGAAGGGCACTCTTCTGGGGGTTCTTTACCAATATGAATATAACCACACTCCCTGCATGTCCACTCAACTTTTTTGTTTTTTTTAAATATTGTTTCTGACTTCAGGGCTTGTAAAAGTTTAATATATCTTTCTTCGTGATGTTTTTCTGCTTGTGCTATTGCTTTTAGTCTATCAGCTATTTCTTTTAGATTTTCTTCTTCTGCCACTTTAGCAAACACCGGATACATTTTAGTATTTTCATAATGTTCCCCATCAATTGCTGCTTGTAGATTTTCTTGTGTTGAACCATAAGTTGTAGGGGCAACTGCTTCAACTGTTATTTTCTCATGATATCCTAATCTTTTCTTTAATTCTTGGATGTGTTCAAAAAGTCTTTTTGCATGCTCTTTTTCATGCTCAGCTGTTTCCAAAAATATTGCTGAGATTTGCTCATAACCTTCTTTTCTTGCAATTTTGCTATAGAATGTATATCTGTTTCTTGCCTGACTTTCACCTATGAATGCTTTTGCTAGATTTTTTAAAGTCTTTTCCATTTTACTTTCTTATTTATATAATTCAAGAGTTTAATTAATTTTTGATTATATTAAGTATATAATCAAACTTAACATCTGTTAATAAATTATAAACCTTCTGATTATATCTAAGATTTATATTAAAAGTTAGTAATAAAACGAATGTAAATGAGCTCAAATTCTTTCTTCATATCAAAATTCATAATCTATTTTTACAAATTGTTTTCTTAAAAAAATGTCATAAGAGCAATTTCTTCTATTGCGTCCTTTTTACAATCTTCCAAAGAACTGCTTCCATTTCTGTAGATGTTGTAATAATAAGCTGTGCTGTTTATGTGTCTCTTTAAAACCAATTCAAAACTCTCTCCATAAGTCTGAAACTTTTTCATAACAAATTCATTAATTTTTTTTTGAGCACAGTTCCAATCATCCTCACACGAACTCTCATTTCCATTAATTTTTTTTCTCCAGATTAAATGTGCAACTCTTTCATTTAATCTATGTATATATGATCCTTCTTTTGCTGTCTTAATCTCTTCCAAGACAGAATAAACCTCTTTATTTTTTATTTCAATAACTGCCGATAAAGACATGCTATATAACACTAATTTAAATATTTAAATATTTCTGTTTTCCAAGAGTTGTGAAGTCATAGACATATATCTCTAGATTATTACATTTTTACAATAAATTAATATAGGGAAATATTGTCAGCAACACAATCAAGTGATTTTTTCCAGTCTTCAAATTTTTTTTCCAAACTGCTTGAATCAGTTTGATTTTTCCGGTGCAAGTAGAACTGGTTTGAATAATATTTTAAATTGCATTTAATTATGCTTTCAGGACTTATGCCTTCATAAACTATATTATTCAAATATTCATTGTCTAAATCCACTTTGTTTAATGTTTTTCTTGCTTCTTCAAGACAAGAATCGTAATCTTTTTCAGGGTATGTTGATAATATTCTTTCAGCTAATTTATCCTCAATCAAGAATCTATTGATTCTCCTTTGTGCTTCAAACCAATTATCCTTATCAGTATTATTGGGCTCCTTTTCATGCACTTTTCTTACTACTTCTTCTATTAAGCTATATATATCAGAACCTTTTTCAGCCATTTTTATTTCATCTAAAATTTTTTCCATAGAATCTTTTTATTTAAATATTGTTTTTAAATTTATCTGCTGTATTTAAGATTATACAAAAAGCCTAAAATTAAGTTTATTTTCTAACTAAATACTTAAATTGTTTATCAGTTTTTATTTCAGGCCTGTTTGTGTCAACAAGGATTACTTCAAAGAAAAAGTTAATTCCATCTTTTCCTATTTTATATGAATTTAAAACTTTGAGATTTCTGTATTTTTTTGCAGTTCTTTGCTCTGCTATTTTCTGATAATTGAGTTTTAGATTTTTTCTTGTATGGAGCCTTTTACTCCTTCTACCTTTATTAGGACGAGGTCTTTTGTGCCCTCCTCTTTTTAATCTTACTCTGATTATAACAAATCCTTTTTTTGCTTTATATCCAAGAACTCTTGCCCTATCCAGCCTTAATGGTTTTTCAACTCTTGTAAAGGCCTCACCTTTACGCCAGTTAATCATTCTCTCTCTAAGAATTTTTTTATCTGGTTTTTTCCATGCCTGCTTTATGTGATAATACATCCCTTTACTCATTGAATATTGATAGAAAAATGGTTTTTAAAGATTGTGAATCAAATACTCTGAATTAGTCAATAAAACTGCTAAACGACAAAGAGTATATGCCATATCAATAAGGGGAATTGAAATGTTTCATCAATTCATAAAAGAAGTGAACCTCAAAACTCTAAACATAAGGAAAAATATCTTAGATTTCTTACTTCGAAAAACTTATAAATATAAATTATCTTACAGGCTCATGAGCCTGTAGCTCAGCCTGGCCAGAGCACTACATTCTTTTTTGGAGTAAAATCTAATGAGAAAGTGATTCTGATAATGGTCTTTTTCCTTTAATTAGGAAGAGATATTGGTGAGGTAGGGGTCCACAGTTCAAATCTGTGCAGGCTCATTTCCCAAATCTCCTCTCTCTATTGTAAAATTCTTTTATTGAATTTTCTAAATCCTGCTTCGTAAATTCAGGCCAGAGTTTGTCCAAGAATATCCATTCGCTATATGCTGATTGCCATGGAAGAAAGTTGCTTGTTCTTTTTTCTCCGCCTGTTCTGATTATTAAATCTGGCGCATCTTTTAGCCATAATCTTGCCTGAAGATTATTTTCATTTATCTCCTTTCCACTTTCAGATAATTTTTGAACAGCTTCTATTATTTCCTGCCTCCCACCATAGGCAACTGCAAAATTAATCGTGTAATTTTTATGATTTTTTGTTTTAGCCTCTATCTCCCTCATCAATTCTTGTAATTCAGTATCGAGAAGTTCTCTTTTTCCTATAAATCTTATTTTTACTTTATTTTCATAAATACTTGGGTTGGTTTCCAGATTTTTAAATTCTTTCTTGAAGAGATTTATTAGATAATTAAATTCTTTTTTCGGCCTGTTAAAATTTTCCAAAGAAAAACAATACAAAGTCAGTTCTCTTACATCTAATTCCTTACACCAATCAAACAAATCCTTTAATTTTTTTGCTCCGTATTCATGCCCTTTCCATGGCTCTTTCATAAGTTTTTTTGCAAATCTTCTGTTTCCATCTAAAATAATTCCTAAACGTAGTCTTTTTGCGGATTTCATAAAAATGATTTGTTATTAAGTCTTTTAAAGATTTTGTAGGAGAATTATATCTATTTCTAAGATTTTTTGCTAACAACAACAATTAACTGCTCGTAAATTCGCAGATTAATAAGTGATTAATATAAAAAGCATATTAGGGTAATTGGTGGTGATATATAATCGTTTTTTGATTAATAAACAATAAAAGAATACAAAAATAGAATTACAAATTGTCTACTATGCTACTCATTCTTCTGTATTTAATTCAAGAACAAGTCTTCCTTTTGAAAGTCCATAGTTTGTTATAGGAAGATTTATAGGTATTCTCTTAAAATAAACTTTGTTTTTTGAGAATGCTTTTATCTCAATACTATTTTCAAGTCTTATCACAGAAACATCTTTTATTGAGTTAACACCAGGCATATCAATCTCATAAATAACTTTATTGGAAAATCTTCTTATGTTTGTTAAAGGCTCTTCTTTTGGTAAAGATGCAATTTTTTGTAATTTTTCCTGAGAGAGATTATTCAAGGTTATCTCTTTTATTTGTTTTTCAATTGGTTTTTCTTTTTTAACAAATTTTTGTCTATCTTTGTAAGGGCCAAAAGACATAACTTTTATTTCTGGTGGATTGTCTCCTAATGTTGAAATATTGATACTTATCCCCCTACTAAAGGACCTTTTAGGCATGTTATTTTTTATCTTTTTATCTGTTTCACTCTCTATTTTTTCAAATTCTTTGCTTAAGTTTTTCATTAAAGAACCAAAAAGGGTATTGAAACCCATTGGCATTTTTATTTCATTAAACCCATTAAGATCTGAGACAAAATCATCTCTTCCAAGCATACCCCAATCATTATAATCAGACTTATTATTAATCTCAAAACCACAATTAGGGCAAAATCTATTTTTTTTATTTACTTTCTCGCCACACTTTCTGCATTTTTTTTTATTAAACATTATTAATGAAATAAGTTTCTGTTTAAATATCTTTCGTGAAGATGGATATATATTTTATATTTTACTAATAAACTAATAGCCCTATTTTTGATATTCTCTAATTAACAATATTTAAATAATTCTCTTTTTTTGATTTGATATGACAAATAAATTTTATATTACAACCCCTGTATATTATCCAAATG
>Ga0209541_10016524_pt1 | contig 10906 bp, 8 predicted proteins | sample RifCSPlowO2_01_FD_184027 | JGI IMG/M metagenome (GOLD analysis project Ga0209541, IMG submission 184027) | Groundwater microbial communities from Rifle, Colorado - Rifle CSP2_plank lowO2_0.1 (SPAdes) (version 2) | ecosystem: Environmental > Aquatic > Deep subsurface > Groundwater | place: Rifle... | reverse complement strand
AATCCATTCTCCCAGCATTGTCCCGAGAAATCCAAGTACCCGCTTGGAGCTCATGAGACTTACGCCGTGATGCGAAAACCATATGCCAAACAAAAAGGAAGCAATGACGCTAATCATCATTCCGAAAAACCACCCTATGAACGGGATAAGAACCAGGAGGAATTGAACGAGGTCAACCGCGACGGCGACCGCAATCATGAGTTTGCCGGTTGTCGGACCGATGCGTTGGGTGCTCATTGTTTCGGTGCGGCGGCCGGAGCTTCAGAGGGGCTGAAGTTTACGGAAGCCGACTGCATCCGCGCGGCCTGCTCGGCCGCTCCCGCGGCGACCTCGGCGGTACCGGGGCCCCCTTCGTTTGCGGTTGCGAGGTCTTGTTTTGCCTTCTTGATGGCGAGGATTTGCGACGGGTCGGAGGTGATTATCTGGTCTTCGGTGTACGAGGCGATGACTTTGATGGCGACGTGTTTGAGTCCCGCGAAGAAAATCCCCTCGCCGACATCGGATTCGAGGAGCAGGTACTTTTCTTCGTCGGAGAGCTTGAAGGTCTGTTGCACGAGGTCAACCGACGTCGGTGATTGACGCAGAAGCATCTGAATGGACGAGTTGGTTATCATCGGAATACCATACGGCGAGTTCAGGAAGTCGGATACGTCCTGCGTAATCGTCGAAATGCCGAGGAAGTATTTGCGCCCGCGCTTTGCGATAGAGAAAAGGAACGACGCGGTGTCTTCCGAGCGCATCATCCACCACGCCTCGTCGATGACGAGCAGGCGCTTGCGGAGCTCTTTGCGCACCGCGTTCCAAATGTGGTGCGTGATGATGTACATCGCGACCGGCTTCAGGTCGTCTTCCATATCGCGCACCGAGAAGACGATGAGTTTCTTGTTCATGTCCACGTTGGTCGGCCGGTTCATGAATCCCGCCCATGTGCCTTTCGTGTATTTCGAGAGCCGCGCGACGAGCGATTCGCTTCCCTCCATACCCGAGAGCACGAGCTCGAAGTCGGAGAGAAGCGGCGGCTCGACAAGGGCAAAGTTCGCATCGGCGGTGATGTCTTTGAGCGCGTAGGTCTCGGTGATGGCGCGGTCTATGACCGCGTCTTCTTCGGGTGTGAGGCCGCCGAGCATGATGCGGAAGAGCCCGACAAGCGTGATGATGTTGTTACGCAGCACGTCCGAGGGATTTTCATCTTCGCGCGGAATAGCGAGGTCGAAGGGGTTGATGTGGTGCTCTGAGGAAAGTGAGATGTTGAAGTAGCGGCCGCCCACCGTCTCGGCGAGGTACTCGTACTCGCGTTCGGGGTCGATGACGATGACCTCGGTATCAAACATGAGGCTACGGAGAATCTCCAGCTTGGTCGTGTAGGATTTGCCGGCGCCGGATTTCGCAAAAGTTACCGAGTTGTAGTTCTCGAGTGAGAAACGGTCGAAGAGAATAAGCGATGAGTTGTGGCGGTTGATACCGTAGAGAATGCCGCGGTCCGAGGTGAGGTCAAACGAAATGAACGGGAATATCGAGGAGAGCGGGGCGGAGTTGAGTTTGGTGTGGACGTTGATCTCGTCGGTCGCGAGCGGGAGTACGCTCCGGAACCCCTGCTCCTGCTGGAAGAGCGCGGGGCGGATGTATACGAGGCGTGATTCGAGTATCGAGCGTACCTCGGTCTCGACCTTATCTATCTCTTCGCGGGTGTTGCCGTAGATGGTGAGGTAGAGCCCGACCTCGAAGATGCGCTCCTGCGCCTGTTGCAGCGAATCGCGCAATTGTTCCAGGTCGGAATAAGCGGTGTCGAGCATCGGGTCGCGCACCATCCCCTTCTGCTCGCGGGTGGATATCTGGCTCTGCACCTCGGCGACTTTTTTCTGAAACTTGCGGAGCATCTCGTTGGTATCCATCGGGTGAATGAAAATAGAAATGTCGATGACCTTGTCCATGTTGATGATGGGAGCAAACCAGCCGGTCGTGAGGAAGCGCGGATACGAGATGACGAAAAAAGTGCGTGCGATTTTCTCGCCGAGGTCGAGTTCGCGGGAATTGATGCGCAGCGCGTGCGGCGCGATGACGTCCTGGAGGTCGAGAATCCCGGATTTGTAAATCTCTTCCGGCAGAACCGGCAGCACATTGGGGCTTTCCGTCGGCTTGGTCTTTTTGAAGAGGTCGATGAGGGCCATAAGAATATATTACAGCTTTCAGCTTTCAGCTTTCAGCAGTAGGGTCATGCACTCTATTATATATCCTGAAAGCTGACAGCTGACACCTGAAAGCTATTGATTGAGCGGCATCGGCTTGCCTTCTTCGCCGGGGTTGAACATTTTGTAGAGCAATTCTATCGCCTCTTCGGTGCCGAGCTGCACCGTACGCACCCCCGTACGCACCAAGCCCTGCTGGACGATAGAAACGCGCTGCTCGAGCTGCGAGACCTGTTCTTCGAACGTTCTATTTGCCTCCTCGGTGTTCGTTTTCTTCTTGCCGAACGGGAGCATGGAGAGCGCTCCGGACTTTTTGATGTTGATGGTCGGCGAATACGGTACCGCGAGGAAGAAGTTCTTCGTCATGATGTTTGCGGCCTCGGTGAAGCTCTTTACGAATTGAATGTACTCGCGGATTTGGATGCGCATCAGGTCGTCGAGCTGCTCCTTGTAGGCGGCTTCGAGCGTCGCAACGTACGGCCGGATATCAAGCATGCGCGATTGTACGAATATCTGCACGGAGAAGTCGAGTGAGTTCAGGAAATTTTGGAACTGCATGATAAATGCGGTCTGTTCGTCCTCCGACTTGAGCGCGAAGTTGAGCGAGGAGGCAAGCAGTATCGCGCGGAGCCCGCCGTCTTTGAGTACGATGACCCCGTCGCGTACCTCGGAAACGGGCAGGAACTCCTGGGTCGATTTGGCGCTCGCGCGCGGTCCTTTGTCGGTTGTTTGGGTAGGCATGATTAGGTTATAGGTGTCAGGTTCCAGGTTCCAGGGGAATGCATTTTGTGAAGTTTCATGGTTTTTATTTTACCCTAGTCCCTAGAACCTAAAACCTGCCCTCTGTTATTCGGGCTTCCCTGGCCGTGCGTATCGGCGCGACGATGTTCTCCCTTGTATGCACCCGCTCACGCTCGTCCTCATCGGCGACGCCTGCGGCGATACGCTCCTTGATATCAAGACTCCACGAAAGTTCGTGCAGGCGGCTTTCGGAAAGCTTGGGCACATAGACCTCCCCCGCTCCCCGTGCTAGGGCAAGCGGCGCGGGTGCCGCAGCTTTTTTCTTGCGCGTATTGTTCCAGAGGTAGAGTTTGCTGCGCAGGAGGAAGTAAAAGCCGTTTTCGAGCCCGACGATAAACGGCCGGCCGTTGAATTGGAAGAAGGCAAGCCCCGCGGCAAGCCCGCCGACGACCGCGATGAGCGGTGCGGCGAGGTAGATGGGCAATATGCGGAAAAGGATATACGCGGCGCCGAGCCCTCCGCCGATGTAAATGAATTGCTTGAAGGTGAGCGGACCGAAGATTTTGTCCTCGACCTCGATGAATTGTGGTACTTGGAACTGCATGGGGTAGCTGCCAGTTTCCAGCTGCCAGGAAATACGCAACTATCCGCTGGTTTCTAGCTTCCTTATCATAGCATGCAACATTCTTCTCACTTCGGAGAGCAGTGAACATACCTGCTCGTACTGCGCCGTCACCCGATGCTTTACTACAGCCTGCAAAATGGCCAGCGCTTTAAACTTTAGCGTTTTCTTCTTTTGCCACTTCACGAGGAGCATTCATAAAATCGTCTCTCAACCACAGTCCACCCACACGCAGAATTGTTTTTATGTCGGAAGGATTCTTATATACGTACTCCTTAACAGGATTCATCATAGGGTCGTCAACCAAAGAGATAAGCAGGTCCCTGGCTTTTTCTTGCACGTCGTATTCGGTGTATCCCGTGGGAAGCATCGCCTCCAATTTCGTACGAAGAATTGCCTTGTTAGTATCCAAGATATCTTTCAGGCCACTATCCTTGATTAAGGATGCACCAAACTCTGTTGGCTTTAGCGGGCTCGCTCCTTTCTCAACAAGGGTGTGGACAAAGGTCGTCCCCTTAAACTTATTTCTTAGGTACGTCTGTAATTCGTTTACGGCAAGTGCGGACTTATTACCCGCTCTCTTAGTGGGCTCAAGTTCTTCTCTGATTGTTTGAGAGATTTCTTTTTTGCCTTTCCAAACAACCGCGACTAAAGCAAGCATGAAAGTAACAATACCGATTAGAATCGCCCCTACGCCAACATTGAAGACAATTGTAGTTTCCGGAGTCATGGTATCCAGAATGCTCATCTCCATTGTATAAGCATTAGGGAATGAAGAATACGCGAAGGTGTTCATAAGTGCAAGGGCCACACCGAACGCTCTCTTTGCGTAAGCGTTCTGTTATGCACCGGTATTTCTTAGAAGCTGGAAGTTGTTCACCCCGCAAAATGCCAGGTTCACGCCGGAGGCTCTCTGTACGGGTCATCATGAACGGATTTGCGCGCGGTGCTCGTTTCCCCCGCTTTGTATGATTCGGAAACAGGCGCACGCGCTATCTTCCCCGTCGGCGGCTCCGCGGGAGGCGTCGCAGGCAGCACGGCGGGTGCCACGGGAGCCGCGGGCTTGTCCTCACTGCCCAATATCTGCGTCCGCGCGGCTTCGACGTCACTTACGCCAGTAGCTTTTGCGTCGGGATGTTCCAACTCACGCTCAAGTTCTTCACGGATAGGTTCAAAAACGATTTTTGAGATGTTTTCCGTAAGTTCTTTTGCTATTTCTTCAGGAACTCCGACCTCTTTCTGAATGTTGGCTTGCAGTTCGTCAATAGGAAGGACTCCAAATAGAGTCATCATTACTTCGTTTTCCAACGTTTCCCACTGGTCAATGTGTAGTTTGTGAATATCCGCAAGCTCACGCATACGCTTTCGTACGTCAGCCGAAGTAATTGCATTCTGCACAACCCTCGGCAGTTCCATGAAGCGTTCTTTGAGGGTAGTTTGTATATCCGTTTTGTCTGCCATAGTCATTTATTAGCCACTAAGTAACCGGTCCCGGTGCGGCCGGTGCGGCCGGCGGAGTGTCACCACCACCGCGCTCTGCGGCCGGTACTGCGGCGTTAAAGTCTGCCCAGTTCTGGCGACGTTGGTGCGCCTTCATTTCGTCTCGAATTTTCGCAGACGCGCGCGGATCCCACAGAAGTTTTTCTCTGAGTGCAACATCCGCTTTTAGTTCAGCTCCTTTTGCTGCACTTTTTACTTGCTTTTCAGCCGCGCGATATTTTAGCGTGCCGGGCGTGTCGTTATCGCCGAGCGCGCGCGTGTTCGCATCAATTGTTCTCGTAAGTTCAGCGATTTCTGGATGATTCTGGTCGATAATTTGTTGCCGATCTGTAACTGCTCGCTGAGCCACTTCGATTCTATGCGCCTCCCCTGCCATCGCCTCACGCCGTTCTGCGTTCAAACGTTGTATTTCAGTGTTTGCGTTTTGTTGCTCCGCGGGGTCCTGGGCGTTCGCAGCGCGTGCCTCCTGAATACGAAGTCTGCTTGCATGTTCCTCCCCAGCAATATCCCGTTCGTGCTCTCTGGTGGTCAGCGCGTTTCGCGCTTGCGTAAGCGCTGTATCTGCGTCTCTGGCTCCTGGCTGGCGGTTAAGCAGACCCTCGCGCGTATCCTTTTGTGTTTTGATCAAAGTATTCATCTGCGTGACTTGCTCTTTGCGAGCACGGCGAGTTTCATTTTCAGTGAGCTGCAGACTCGATTCTCTCTGATCGCCGGTCGGGCCGATGGCGCGCGCGAGATCGTCGGCAGCCTTCGCTTTCCGTGCCATGACACCACTGAAGCCGCCTTCTCCCATTTTTGCGCCCGAGAGGAATTTCGGTACCCCAAGAGCTTTTGCGGCGGATGCCCCAAGTTCAGCTCCAAACAACTTAGTCTTAAGAGGATTGAAGGTTGCCTTCTGCAGCCCAGCGAGTCGCGTGGCAGCAAATCTGTTGACGGCATTATAGCCCTTTGTCCCCGGTACCCAATTACCCTTGTCATCGTAATGGCCGCCACCAAATGTTCTATCGCGCAAAGCGCTCAGTCTCGCGGAAGCTGGTCCGCCAATGAGGTTGCGCCCAAGCGCCCCCGTCAGCATTCCAGCAAGCCCCAATCCTATCCCTGGCACCATCTGCGCAAAGTTGAACCCGCCGATTTTGTTGGCCCACATGCTTGAGAGCTTGAACGTGGTGAAGAGGAGCCCGAGCACCAGCACATACGTAAAGAGCGCCTCTATGTTTTTCCCGCCGGCAGGGTCCGAAAGCGCGGCACCCAAGGTCGCCTTTGATGTACCTCTGAGAGCGTATGAGACGTTGAGTGTCATCCACAAGAAAATCATGAGCATCGGGGCGAATGTCACGCACCATATGAGGGAGCTTTTCCAGGCTTTGAAGCCGTAGTTGCTGGTACCCCAATCAGGGATGAGGTAGCTCGCTACCGCGATAGCTGCGGTCACCATGAGGAATATGAGCATTATCATCCGCGAGATGAGGAGGAAGCATCCGTAAAAAAGCACCATCGCCGCGCCGAGGATGACGGCCATCACGAGGATGCCGTGTAGGAGCGCGGCCCAACCGCTGTCTTTTGCCTGCGCCGTGTTATCGACGACTTTGAACGCGTCGCCAAACGTCCCGACACCGAGCAGGTTCATGAATTGAGTCGCGATGCCGTAGCTCGTACCCGGCGTGGCCGCCCCTGCTTGGCCTCCCTGAGTAGACGCGGTGCCGCCGAGCGCGGCGGCGGTATATATCTGGGCGGCCGTGTAATTCGACACGTCAATTACCATTTTTGTGAAGAGCAAACTGAAATTTATCAGCACCGCGACAATCAACACGCTTGCAATCATTTTTTTCTGTCCGAAGTCTTTGAGGCCGAGAATTATAGAAATGGCGACATAGGTGAAGATGCCGATGATGAAAATATTCGCGATGTCGCGGAAGGCCGTCCATGCCGTCTCGACTGCGCCCTTGATGGTCAGATACCATGCCCCGAATTGGATGATGGTGTTTTCTACGAGCCAATTGAAAAGTGTCCCGGCGACGATGAGAAACCACCTGCTTACCTCGATGAGCGTACCCGCGAGGAGGGTAACAGCCGCTTGCCACAGAGCGGAGGGAAGGGCCAAGATGCAGTCAATGAAGCCCGTACAGGTTAGCGGCCGGGCTGCGAACTGTGCGATTTTTGTACCTGTCGGATTCCCGTTTTGATCAAGAATGTCCCCCTGTTCGTTTACTTCCACACGTGCATTATTGAGGTCCACGGCAAATATTTTTCCGCTCGGATCTTTGCAGCCGGAGATGCCCCCCGGCAATTGAACAACGGTTCCCTCCTCCACAGGCAATCCGGCGGCGTCAAAAGTTGTACATGCGGCTGCCAGTGCGATATTCGGCTGCACCGAAGTGTTTCCACGAACGGTACTCATCCCGAGCGGAACAAACACCACGAAGAGTACGATGAGCACGGGTGAAATTCTCGCAAGTATATTTCTCATACTACGGTTTCGGACAAGCGGCGCTATTCGGATTATTTTTGTCCCAGCACTGCTTCCAGGCATTGAGCACCGCCGCCTGATTCACGTTGCACCAACCCTTGCCCGGCGAGAGCGTTTCGGAATTCGTCCAGAGCTTTATCGTGTCGATGACGAGTCCCGGGTCGCCGAGGATGGCCGTTTGCACGCTCTCAAGCTCCTTGAGGACGCCACTCGGCCCGTCAATGTCGGTCTGCTGGTGGAGCTTCCGCGCGGCGATGAGGTTGTTGAGCTCAACGATAGCGAGCTGTTGGGCGTTGAGCGAGGCGCCGGTCACGGAATCAATAATCTTTGCGATGAGCGAGAGCGCGGTCTGCGATGCGGTGATGCGAGCAACCGTCTCCGTCGCCTTTGGCGTGATATTGGCCGTGATGACCGACTGAGCGAAGGCAGTCGAGGGGGTTGAGGTACTTATTTTGAGCTGTACCCCTGTCGGACACGTCTGGTTGCCGTCGGAGTCTGTTGTACACGCGCCGGCGTTCGATATGCAGGTATTGTCGGCGGCAAGCGGCCCCGCGCAGACGTGGCGCTCGGGTTTCCCGTCATTCTGATAGACGATGAGGTTCCAACACTGTTGCTCGCCGCTCCGGAGCTGGAGTATCGCCTTCGTGAGCTCCGACGCTATTTTGTTTACGGTCTGGTAGTACAGCGCCTCCACTTGCTGGGCCGCCTGGAGATTCACGATAGCGACATTTGTCGCCGCGTCGCGTAATCCTCGCGCGGCCTCATTGACTACGCGGTCAATGTAGCGCGGCTGGCCGCCGATAGATTGCGTGAGCCCCGTGAGCCCGCCCTGGTTCTCGGCGAGTATCTGCGTGGTCATACCCGCGTAGAGCGAATTTATCATCTGGCCGATGTCGTTGGCGCTCTCCTGCTGACGTACCGGCGAATCAAGAATAGTCTGGAAAGACTGTTGGATGTTGATTCCCGGTGTCAGTATTCTTCGACGAAGCGGGTCGGCGGCGTTGTCGGTCTGCGAGTAGTAGCCGTTATTCCAGTTCCACTGGTCCTGCTGGTACTGGGTGGCGCGCCCGAGCTTTGCGTTGCTGATTTCCCGTATCAGGAATTGCTCTATCACGGGGTCGCACTGCGGCGCGGTCGCCTCGGCGAATTCCGCAATGGTGAACCAGACCTGCCCTTTTTGAAACGCCGCGAGCTTGTTGTACGGACATTTGAGCGACGTTGCTTGCGGCAGGCGCGTCTCGCCTTCGTAGTAGCGCACCGCGGCGCGCTTGAGCGAGTTTCTAAGCGCGGGATTTACCTCTTGCCAGAGCGCCTCATCCCGGAGAAATGCGAGAAATGCGGGGTCGCTCACGCCCGTGAGAAGCTCCTGCTCCTGATTCACCACGTATTGCGGATTGCCGCCCCTGCCGGTCTGAACGGCGAGTATCGCTTTCCGCGCGGTCCCTGCCGTCGCCGCTTCGCGTTCGCGGTTGATGACCTCGCGCAGCACGCATTCCTTGTACACGATAACGCCTGTATTGAGCTCGACGGTCGAATCTGCGACCGGTACGTAGACGCCGCCTGTCGCGCCGAGCGCGCCGACGCTCATCGAGTAAGCACCGTTCTGGTTGCAATCGAAAATCCCCTGCCGCCGCAACGTGAGGTCACCGCCACCTCCCCCGCCGCCGCTTCCACCACCGCCACTACCACTGCCTCCACTCCCGCCTCCTCCGCTTCCTCCACCTCCAGCACCACCACTTCCAGCACCACCACCCGAAACGGCCTGTGTTGCCGTGGAGACCGGCGATGATTTTACGGAAGTATTTCCCGCGCCGTCGTATGCGGCGACGCTGTACATGTAATTCGTTGATGCGGTGAGGCCCGTATCTTGGTACGTAGTGCCCGTCGTTGTGGCGACTTGCACGGTATTCGTACTGGGTGCGGTAGCGCGGTAGATTTTATATCCCTGTACGCCGCTCGCGTCCGTGGATGCGCTCCAAGTAAGATTGATGGAGGAGGAAGAAGGGGCCGCCGCCGTAAGATTCGCGGGGACGCTCGGCGCGGTCGTATCGGTTTCAGCAGCGACGAGGAGAGGAGTCACGCTGAGAGCGCCCAACATTCCGATTGCGACAATGGAGTGCTTGATGGTCATGAACGTTTTTCGCGGTAGTACTTGGCGAGCGAGGCGAAGGAAGTGAGCACGTTTGTTTCCGCCTGATTGTACGAGCGCAACACGACGACCGATGCGAACGGGTCGTCGGCGTTTGCCGCGAGCGTGTCGAGCGCCACGGCGAATTTTTCCAGCGCATTGAGGACGGCGAGATGATGAGCAAGCGCGTCTTTCGGAGGGACGACACGTGCGGTCGCATTCGCGGCGGCGCGGTAATTTTGTGCCGCCGCGCGTAGCTTCTCGAGATACGCAGTATCTTTCGTGTCGACGTACGACGCGAATATCTCAAATTCCGCTTGGGTATTCTTAAGCAGCGGCGCGAGCGATACCTGGAGGTCGGTGCGGTACGCGAGCATACGCCCGTACGAAGTGTCGGAAGCCGTCGATATATCCGCGGCGGTGTACGTGCGGTATGAGAGAGGAGCTATAAGGTCTTGCGCCATTTTCTCCGCCGCTTTTGCACCCGCATCTTCGGTATAGATACCCTGCTCTTGCAGGGACAGGTACTCCTCCACTACTCCGTCGAGGACGGCGGCGCCGAGCGGCGTCGTCCCGTCTTCGGAGAGTGTGACATCCGCATTACCGGTCGTCGTCGACGTTTCGGTACCCGCCGAGGTGGCGACATAGGAAGTCGCATCGCCGCGCTCACGCAGCGCGCTGCCGATTTGCCATACGGCGACTACGAGTAGTACCACAAGGGATACTCCTGCGGTCGCAAAGATGGCGGAAAACCCCCTCGATGAAGCTCGGGGTAAACCGCAGAAAGCCAGACCGTCGTTCATAAACCGATAACGACTTGCGTTACCGGTTTCGAGCTCCTCGGCTCGACAATGCGAAAGAGAACTTTCGCACTGTTCTCGCTCTACGTCGCCCGTAACGCAAAAACTCACGCTTTTTTCCGCGCTTTCCTTTTCCACCCATGAAGTATAACGCACGAATACAGCTGCGAGCTGCCAGCTGCGAGCTGTCAGGGGAATTCTCGGTATTTTCTGGAAGCCGGAAGCTGGCAGCTCGAAGCTAGAACCCGCTCGGGTTAAACGTAAAGACTTTTCCGCCGTCGAGCGATGTGAAAACGACTCCGTACACGCCGAAAAACGAGACCAGCCGTATGTAATTCTGCACAAACGTGTCGGCGGATGCGTTGTAGGCTTCGATTGCTTTGATGAAATCGGCATCACGCTCGGCGCCCGGCACGAGGGCCAATTTCTTCCCCATCGCAATGTAACTTTGGGCCAGCGCTT